>Ga0315282_10003126_pt1 | contig 29813 bp, 30 predicted proteins | sample YL17G07_20_MG_FD_203693 | JGI IMG/M metagenome (GOLD analysis project Ga0315282, IMG submission 203693) | Sediment microbial communities from Yellowstone Lake, YNP, Wyoming, USA - YL17G07_20 | ecosystem: Environmental > Aquatic > Freshwater > Lake > Sediment | place: USA: Wyoming | collected... | reverse complement strand
ATGCCCCATGAGCCGGCTTTTGCGTTCTACGATGGAGAGTCCGAGACATCGTATCCGTGGCGACCTTGGCGCACCAACGTTGGTGCCGTTGGTACCCGCGGTTCAAGACTTTTTTTACACCGTGCTGCGGCGGGCGGCGTCGGTGGCCGCGATGAAGGCCAGAACGCCGAACACGATGATGATGCCCAGCGCCGGCGTGAGGTGCGGCACCGGTCCCGCCGCCGCGGGATTGCCGAGGTACAGACAGCGGCGCAAGGCGGCCATGCCATAGGTCAGCGGGTTCAGCCGCATCGTCCAGCCAAGCCAGCCCGGGACGCCGGTCGCGGGAAAGAATGCCCCGGACAGCACCCACATGGGCAGCAGGATCAGATTCATGACGGCGTGGAAGCCCTGGGTGGACTCCAGCCGCCATGCGATGACCAGGCCGAGGCTCGTCAGACCGAACGCGACCAGAAACATCACCAGCACCATCCACAGGACCGAGGCCACGGTCAAGGGCACACCGGCTGCCGGCGCCAGGAGGAGGAAGATGATGCCCTGGATCAGGGCCAGGGTCGTGCCGCCCAGCGCCTGGCCCAGGACGATGCTGGACCGCGAGACGGGGGACACCAGGACGCCCTGCAGGAATCCCATCCGCCGGTCCTCGATGACCGAGATCGTGGCGAAGATGGCAGTGAAGAGGAGGACCATGGCGATGATCCCGGGATAGACGTACTCGACGTAGCTCGTGCCCGGCGGCGTCCCGGGAGGGCGGAAGGATGCCCGCAAGCCTCCGCCGAGGAGCAGCCAGAACACCAGGGGCTGGACGAAGGCGCCCACCAAGCGGCTCCGCTGGCGGCAGAACCGCACCACCTCTCGCCAGCAGAGTGTCATCACCGGAAGGATGAAACCCGTCACGCCCCCTCTCCCCCGTTCGTCTCCTCGCCCCACAGGCGGCGGCCCGTCAGGTGAACGAAGACGTCCTCCAGCGTGGGCTTGCCGTAGGTCACGGACTTCACCTCGCCGGGAAAGGCATCCACCACGTCGCGGACGAACTCGTGGCCCCGGGGGCACTCCACGCGCAGGGTCCCGTCCACTCGCACGGGCTCACACCCGAACCGCTCGCGGATCCTCTCCCGCAAGCCTTCAGGGTTCCCGGAGTGGATCACGACGACGTCGCCCCCCAGCTTGGCCTTCAGCTCGTCCGGGGTCCCCAGGGCCGCCAGCCTCCCCTGGTGGAGGATCCCCACCCGGTCGCACCGCTCGGCCTCGTCCAGGATGTGGGTCGTGAGGACGACCGTGACCCGGTCCTGGTTCCGGAGCTCCACAAGATAGTTGCTGAAGTCGCGACGCGCGCCGGGGTCCAGCCCGGTGCTCGGCTCGTCCAGCAGCAAAAGGTCCGGCCCGTGCACCAGCGCCTTGGCCAACTCCGTCCGCCGCTGCAGCCCGCCCGAGAGCGTTTCCACGCGCTCCCGCGCGCGCTCGCCGAGGCCCAGCCGCGAAAGCAGCGCCTGCGCCCGGCCCATGAGGGTCGCCCCCCGGAGCCCATACAGGTGGCCATGATGCACGAGGTTTTCCATCGCCGTGAGCTTGGGATCCAGGCTGGGGTGCTGGAAGACGACCCCCAGGTGGCTGCGCACGTGGTGCGCCTCGCGGCGGATGTCATGGTCGAAGATCCGGACGGTCCCGTGCCTCACCGGGAGCAGCGTGGACAAGATCTTGAACATGGTCGTCTTACCGCCGCCATTCGGGCCGAGAAGCCCCAGGATCTCGCCCCGCGCGACGCTGAGCGTGATACCCGCGAGGGCCTCGCGCTCACCGTACAGGTGCCGGAGGTTCTCCACCTCCACCGCCGGGCCCTGCCCGTCCTGGGATGCTCTCTGCTCATCTTGCCGCATCTGGTCGCCCCGTCCCGCCCCGGATGCCGTGTCCCCTTCGCTCCATCGGGCCGTCCCACTGTACCACAGGAACGGCATCCCCGACAGCCCCTCCCCCCGAAATAGGGGGCTCTGGCCCGCAGCCTCACCCGTGTTTCCGGCGGGCGGGCCGGCAGGGAAATACGAGCGCTGACCCGTGTGCCGGACCAAGAGAAGACGCTTGACACCGCCCCCTTAGCACCGTATTGAAAGCTATCCGCAGCCGGCATGAGCGGCCACACGGGCTCATGCCACAGTGTGAGCGAGCTTCTGGACCGTGCCTTCCCGCCTGTCGCGCCGGACGGCACAAAGCGAACGGCCCCCGTTGGAGTATCGGGATTCTCCATCGGGTTTTTTGTTGCGCTTAAACGGCCCGGCGATGCCCTAACGAACAGGCAGTACGTGACGGCCCGACACTATGGCGCAGATCTTCCGGCCGACGACGAACACTCTGGCGCGGTTCAGCATCGTCGCTGGCGGAACCCTTGTTGTCGTGCTGCTTCTCGCTGTAGGGGGAATTGTCATTTCACCCTACATGACCGGGGTCGGAGTCGCCCGCCGCCAGCCGGTGCCCTTCAGCCACAAGCACCATGTGGGCGATGACGGGATCGACTGCCGCTACTGTCACACCTCGGTGGAAGAATCGGCCTTCGCCGGGATTCCGCCGACGAAGACGTGCATGAACTGCCACACCCAGATCTGGGCCGACAGCCCCATGCTGGAACCCGTGCGAGAGAGCTGGCGAACGGGCCGCTCGCTCGAGTGGGTCCGGGTCCACAAGCTGGCCGACTTCGTCTACTTCAACCACAGCATCCACGTGAACAAGGGCGTCGGCTGCTCGACCTGCCACGGCCGCGTGGACCAGATGCCATTGATCGCCAAGGCGAACAGCCTCTACATGGAATGGTGCCTGGAATGCCACCGGGCGCCCGAGCGGTTCGTGCGACCCCGGGAGTACGTCTTCAGCATGGAGTACCAGCCGCCGGAGGACCAGCTCTCCCTCGGCCGGAAGCTGGTGAAGGAATACCGGATCCAGAGCACGGCGTATCTCACAAGCTGTTCCACGTGTCACCGGTAGGGCGTCGAGACACGCACGATGGCAGAGACGGGCGGCACCACGAATAATCTGGACCTCCCCGCGATCCGGGAGCGGCTGGCATCCGCCCGGGGTCGCGAGTACTGGCGGGGCCTGGAAGAGCTGGCCGACACCGAGGAATTCCAGTCCCTCCTGCGGCGCGAATTCCCCGAAAATGCCTCGGAATGGATGGACCCGGTCAGTCGCCGCGGCTTCCTGAAGCTGATGGGGGCGTCCCTGGCCCTGGCGGGCCTCTCCGCCTGCACCGGCCAGCCCGACGAGCGGATCGTCCCCTACGTGAAGGCGCCCGAGGAGATCGTCCCGGGCAAGCCGCTGTTCTTTGCCACGGCCATGCCGCTTGGCGGGTACGCCACCGGCCTTCTGGCCGAGAGCCACATGGGGCGCCCGACGAAGGTCGAGGGCAATCCGAAGCATCCGGCCAGCCTGGGCGCCACCGACGCCTTCGCCCAGGCCTCCATCCTCACTCTGTATGACCCCGATCGCTCCCAGGCGGTACTCAACGCGGGACACATCAGCTCGTGGAACGCCTTCGCGGCGGCGCTGGGGACCGAACTGGAAAAGCAGAAGGCGCGGCGGGGCGCGGGGCTCCGGGTCCTCACGGAAACGGTAACCTCACCTACGCTCGCCGCCCAACTGCGGGCGCTTCTGGCCAGGTTCCCGGCGGCCAAGTGGCACCAGTACGAGCCCGCCGCGCGGGATAACGCGCGACTGGGGGCCCGCCTCGCCTTCGGGGAATTCGTCGAGACTCGTTATCGGCTCGAGAGGGCCGACGTGATCCTGGCCCTGGACGCCGATTTCCTGTGTTCCGGACCCGGCTGCGTGCGGTACGCGCATGACTTCGCCGAGCGGCGCAAGATCCACGGCCGCGATGCCCGGATGAACCGCCTCTACGTCGTGGAGAGCACCCCTACCAACACCGGGACGATGGCGGACCATCGCCTGGCGCTCCGGGCCGGCGAGATCGAGGGATTCGCCCGCGCCGTGGCCCAGGGCCTGGGGATCCTGGGGGGCACGGCAGCGGCCGCCTCGGGGCCCCATGCCAAGTGGATCGCCGCCGTGGCTCGCGACCTCCAGAAGCACCGCGGGGCGAGCCTCGTGGTGGCCGGCGACGGGCAGCCGCCCGTCGTGCACGCGCTGATCCATGCCATCAATCATGCCCTGGGAAACGTCGGCGCCACCGTGACCCATACCGATCCGGTCGAAGCCAATCCCGTGGACCAGCGCGAATCGCTTCAGGCGCTCGCCCGGGACATGGAGGCGGGCCGGGTGGACGTGCTGATCGTCCTGGGGGGCAACCCGGCCTTCACGGCGCCGGCCGATCTCCAGTTTGCCGAGCGCCTCTCCCGGGCGAAGTTCCGGGTCCACCTCGGTCTGTACGACGACGAGACCGCGCGCCTGTGCGACTGGCACATCCCCGAGGCGCACTACCTGGAGGCGTGGAGCGATGCCCGCGCCTACGATGGGACCGCCACGGTCATCCAGCCCTTGATCGCCCCGCTCTACGGGGGGAAGTCGGCGCACGAGCTTCTGGCGGAGATCCTGGGACAACCCGGGCGCACCGGCTACGAGATCGTCCGCGACTACTGGAAGGGTCGGCACCGGTCGAAGGACTTCGAGCTGTTCTGGCGGACGGCGCTTCACGATGGCGTGATCGACGGAACGGCGCTGCCGGCGAAGTCGGTCTCCCTCAAGAAGGGAATCGGAGAAACGGGGAAACGGGGAAACGGGGAGGGGGGCGGCCTCGAGATCGTGTTCCTCCCCGATCCCACCATCTGGGACGGCCGGTTCGCCAACAATGGCTGGCTCCAGGAGCTGCCCAAGCCGTTGACCAAGCTCACCTGGGACAACGCCGCCCTGGTGAGCCCCGCCACCGCAGAGCGTCTCGGTCTTTCCACCGGCGACGTCGTGGAACTGCAGCACGGGGGACGGACCGTCCGCGCCCCCATCTGGATCATGCCTGGCCATGCTTCGGATTCCATCACCGTGCACTTCGGCTACGGGCGGACGCGGACCGGTCGGGTGGGAACGGGCGCGGGGTTCGACGCCTATCCCCTGCGGACCACGACGGCGCCCTGGTTCGCGTCGGGCCTGACGATTCGCAAGACCGGCGCGCGATACCCGCTGGTCACCACGCAAAGTCACAACAGCATGGAGGGGCGCCACCTGGTCCGCGCCGGCACCCTGGAGGAGTACCAGAGGCATCCCGAGTTCGCCCGCCAGATGGGGGAAGAGCCGCCGCGGGATCTCACCCTCTATCCTGGATTCAAGTACGAGGGCTACGCCTGGGGCATGGCGATCGATCTGAACGCCTGCACCGGGTGCAATGCCTGCGTGGTCGCCTGCCAGGCCGAGAACAACAGCCCCATCGTGGGCAAGGACCAGGTGTCCCGCGGTCGCGAGATGCACTGGATCCGCATCGACCGCTACTACCAGGGGGGCGTGGACAACCCGGAGATCCACCACCAGCCCGTGATGTGCCAGCAGTGCGAGAACGCCCCCTGTGAAGCGGTCTGCCCCGTCGCAGCCACCAACCACAGCGCCGAGGGGCTGAACGACATGGTGTACAACCGGTGCGTCGGCACCCGCTACTGCTCCAACAACTGCCCCTACAAGGTCCGGCGGTTCAACTTCCTGCAGTTCCAGGACTTCGAGACGCCCAGCCTGAAGCTGATGCGAAACCCGAACGTCACGGTCAGAAGCCGGGGCGTCATGGAGAAGTGCACCTACTGCGTCCAGCGGATCAACGCCGCCAAGATCGAGGCCGAAAAGGCCGATCGCTCCGTGCGGGATGGAGAGATCCTCACTGCCTGCCAGCAGGCCTGCCCCGCCCAGGCAATCGTCTTCGGAAACGTCAACGATCCGGGAAGCCGCGTGTCCAAGCTCAAGGCCGAGCCCAGAAGCTACGGCCTCCTGGCGGACCTGAACACCCGTCCCCGCACGACCTATCTGGCGAAGGTGCGGAACCCGAACCCCGAGCTGGAGAACGGATAACGCCATGGCGGCGCAGGGCCACACCGAGACTGCCGGCGTGCAAGCCCGTCCCCCCATCATCGGGCCGGGCTACAGCTACGGCTCCATCACCGACAAGATCGGGGACGTCGTCCTGACCACCCGGACCCCGCGAGGCTGGTTCGTCGGGTTCGCGGCCGGGTTTCTCCTCCTCCAGCTCTTCCTGGTGTCGGCGGCCTACCTGCTGTACCGCGGCGTCGGGATCTGGGGGATCAACATCCCCGTCGGCTGGGGATTCGCCATCATCAACTTCGTCTGGTGGATCGGGATCGGCCACGCCGGCACGCTGATCTCGGCCATCCTGCTCCTCCTCCGCCAGGAGTGGCGGACCTCCATCAACCGCTTCGCCGAGGCCATGACGCTGTTCGCGGTCTCCTGCGCCGGGGTCTTCCCCCTGCTCCACGTCGGTCGCCCGTGGTTCGCCTACTGGCTGCTGCCCATCCCCAACACCATGCATCTGTGGCCGCAGCCCAGGAGCCCGCTGGTCTGGGACGTGTTCGCCGTTTCCACCTACGCCACGGTGTCGCTGCTCTTCTGGTACGTGGGGCTGGTCCCCGACCTGGCGACCTTCCGGGATCGGGCCAAGCATCGCCTGCTGCAGATCATCTACGGGGTCCTGGCCCTGGGATGGCGGGGCTCCGCCCGGCACTGGCACCGGTACGAGACGGCCTACCTGCTCCTGGCGGGCCTGGCGACGCCCCTGGTGGTGTCGGTCCATAGTGTGGTGAGCTTCGACTTCGCCGTCGGCATCGTCCCCGGATGGCACACGACGATCTTCCCGCCCTACTTCGTGGCGGGGGCCATTTACTCCGGATTCGCCATGGTCCTCACGCTGATCATCCCCATCCGGAAGATCTACGGCCTGGAGGACTTCGTCACCGCCCGCCACCTGCGCAACATGGCGAACGTCATGCTGGCGACGGGATTGATCGTGGCGTACGGCTATCTGATGGAAACCTTCATGGGATGGTTCAGCGGCAATACTTACGAGGGCTATGCCACGTGGAACCGGATGACGGGCCCCTACGCCCCCGTCTACTGGGCCCTCATCCTCTGCAACATCCTGGTGCCGCAGGCCCTGTGGTCGGATAAGGTCAAGCGCAACGTCCCGGCGCTGTTCGTGATCGCCCTCTTCATCAACGTGGGGATGTGGCTGGAGCGGTTCGTCATCGTGGTGACGAGCCTCCACCGCGACTTCCTGCCCTCGTCGTGGGGGATGTACTATCCGACGATCTGGGACTGGGGGCTCTACCTGGGAACGATCGGCCTGTTCCTGTCCCTGATGTTCCTCTTCATCCGCGGCCTTCCCATGATCTCCATCTTCGAGATGCGGACGCTCGTGCGTCCGCCGGCGGGGAAGCAGGCCCTCGCGGGCGAGCTGGCGCCATCCCTGGCCTCCGGAGACTGAGCCATGAGCGCGCAGCCTTCCATCTACGGCCTGATGGCGGAATTCGACAGCCCCGACGACTTGCTGGCAGCGGCGAAGCGCGCGCGCGCCGAAGGGTATCGCCGGATGGACGCGTTCAGTCCCTTCCCGGTCGAGGGCCTGGCGGAGGCTATCGGGGCCCGCCACACCCGGCTCCCCCTCATGGTCCTGATCGCGGGCCTGGTGGGGGCATTCGTGGGGTTCGCATCCCAGTACTACGTGACGGTCTTCGATTACCCCCTCAATGTCGGGGGCCGCCCGCTGAACAGTTGGCCGGCGTACATTCCGATCACGTTCGAGGTCACCATTCTCTTTGCGGCCCTCACGGCGGTCGTGGGGATGATCGCGTTGAATGGTCTGCCCATGCCCTACCACCCGGTCTTCAATGTTCCCGGCTTCGGCGGGGCCAGCCGGGACCGGTTCTTCCTCTGCATCGAGGCCGCCGACCCCCGCTTCGACCGCGAGGGAACGCGGCGGTTCCTGGAAGGCCTGAAGGCGAAAGAGGTATCCGAAGTTGCACCCTGACCGGATCCAGAAGGCAGAAGGCAGAAGGCAGATGGCAGAAGGCGGCGGGAAGCACAATGCCCCTTTGCCCGTTGCTTACTGCCTGCTGCTTTCTGCCTTCTGCTTCCTGGTCGTAACTGGGTGCCGGCAGCAGATGGCGGACCAGCCCAGTTACAGGCCGCTCCAGCAGAGCACCTTCTTCGGGGACGACCGGTCGGCGCGACCGCTCCCGCCGGGCACGGTCGCGCAGGGCCAGCTCAAGGCCGACGAGCGGTTTTACACCGGGAAGTCCGGGGGAGCGCTGGCCACCTCCCTGCCCGTCCCCCTGACCAGGGAGCTTTTGGCCCGCGGGCAGGAGCGGTTCAACATCTTCTGCTCGCCCTGTCATGATCGCACCGGCAGCGGCGATGGCATGGTCGTGCAGCGGGGGTACCGCCGCCCTCCGTCCTATCACATCGACCGCCTCCGCCAGGCGCCCATCGGCCACTTCTTCGATGTGATCACCAACGGGTTCGGCGCCATGCCGGATTATGCCGCCCAGGTTCCTCCCGCGGACCGGTGGGCCATCGCCACCTACATCCGCGCCTTGCAGTTGAGCCAGAACGCAACGCTGGCGGACGTCCCGCCCGAGGCCCGCCGGCAGCTCGAGGGCAAGAAGCCATGAACCAGCCCGAGGCCCGGCCGCCCTCGGTGGATCACCTCCGGAGGCGATCGCTCATGGTGGGCGTGGCGGCGCTCCTCCTGTGCGCGGCGGGGGCCTTCGCCCGCCCGCCCGAGTTCTTCCACGCCTATCTCACGGCATATTTGTTCTGGATCGGCATCGCCCTCGGCTGTCTCGCCATCCTCATGCTGCACCACCTGGTCAGCGGCAAATGGGGGTTCGTGATCCAGCGCCTGCTGGAGTCGGGGAGCCGGACGCTTCCCCTCATGGCGCTGCTGTTCGTGCCGCTCCTGTTCGGCCTGCGCGATCTGTACCTCTGGGCCAGGCCGGAGGCGGTCGCGGCGCAGGCGATCCTGCGACACCGGCAGCCGTATCTCAACGGCCCATTCTTTTTCGGGCGGCTGGTCGTGTACTTCATCGTGTGGATCGGTCTTGCGTTCCTCCTGAGCAAGTGGTCCCTGGAGCAGGATCGAACGGCCGCGCCGGACCTCACGCGCCGCCTGCGGCGCCTCAGCGGCCCGGGGTTGATCCTCTATGGCCTGACCGTGACCTTCGCCGCTTTCGACTGGGTCATGACGCTCGGCCCCCAGTGGCATTCGACGATCTTCGGGGCGGTGTTCATGGTCGGCCAGGGCCTGGCCGCGCTGTGTTTCATGGTCCTGGTGTCGTCGTGGCTGGCGAAGCGGGGGCCGCTCGCCACCGTGATGTCCCCCCAGCACTTCCATGACCTGGGGAACCTCATCCTGGCCTTCGTCATGCTCTGGGCCTACATGGCCTTCTCGCAGTACCTGATCATCTGGTCCGGGAACCTCCCGGATGAGATTCCCTGGTATGTCAGCCGGATGGCGGGCGGCTGGCTGTGGGTCGCCATGTTCCTGATCGCGTTCCACTTCGCCGTCCCGTTCCTCCTGCTCCTGTCCCGCGCGACGAAGCGACGAGCGGGGATCCTGGTCGGCGTGGCGGTCGGCCTGCTCGCCATGCGCCTGGTGGACCTGTTCTTCATCGTGGTTCCGGCGTTCCACCCCGGGCAGATTTCCATCCACTGGATGGATCTCCTCGCGCCCATCGGCATCGGCGGGATCTGGCTGTGGGCCTTCCTCGGACAGCTCCGGGGGAAGTCGCTGCTGCCGCTCCACGATCCCCGCTTCGCGGGCGCGCCCGAGCAGGCGCGCGGGGTCTGATCATGAGCGACCCGAAGCATGCCGGCGGTGGAGACACCAGGCCCACCCCGGGATACGAGACGAGAGACCTCACGCCCCGGGCCATCGCGACCTTCCTCGTGGTCCTGGCCGTGACGATCGTGGGGGTCCTGGTGGTGTCGATGTGGATTTATGACTACTCGGCCAGCCGCCTCGCACAGACCGAGGCGCCCCCCTCCCCGCTGGCGAAGCCGGCGGCCCCGCCGGAGCCTCGGCTTCAGGTCGCTGCGCCCAAGGACATGCAGGAGTTTCGCGCCGCGGAGGACGCGGCGCTGAAGAGCTATGGCTGGGTCGACCGCGCCGCGGGCGCGGTCCGGATCCCCATCGACCGGGCCATGCAGCTCCTGGCCGAACGCGGGTTGCCCGCCGCGGGCGGCAGGAGCCAGGCGGCAAAGGCGAAGGGCAAATGAGCACACAGATCTTCCCTGCCCGGCCGCGAACGGCGGCTATCGTCCTGGGCCTCTGCGGGATCCTGGTTGCGCTCGGCCCCGTCCCGGCCTCGGCGCATACGGGGCTTCCCCCCATCTTCAACGATGTGGCCTTCGACCACCGGCTGAACGAGCAGGTGCCGCCGGACGCCGCCTTCCGCGACGAGACCGGACGGACCGTGACGCTGGGCGAATATTTCGGCCGGAGGCCCGTGATCCTCGTGCCGGTCTATTACTCCTGCACGACGCTGTGTCCCATGCTGCTGGATGGGCTGGCCAGGAGCCTCCGCCCGATCTCCTTCGAGATGGGGAAGGACTTCGACATCGTGACCGTGACCATCAATCCACGCGAGACGCCGGCGCAGGCCGCCGCCAAGAAGGACCTGGCCGTCCGGCAATACGCGCGCCCCGGGGCGGCGGAGGGCTGGCACTTCCTGACCGGGCAGGACGCCTCGATCCGGCGGGTCATGAACGCGATCGGCTTCCGCTATACCTACGACGCCAAGACGGATCAGTACGCCCACGCCGCGGGGGTCGTGATCCTCACGCCGCAGGGCCGGACGGCCCGCTACTTCTACGGGATCGACCTCTCGCCCCGGGACCTCCGCCTGGGTCTGATCGAGGCCGCCGAGGGCAGGATTGGCTCGCCCATCGACCAGGTGTTGCTGTTCTGTTACCACTACGATCCGCTCACGGGCCGGTACGGCTTGATCATCATGAACGTCATCCGGCTGGTCGGCCTGGCGACGGTCCTGGTCCTGGGCACGTTCATCGCCGTGATGGTCCGGCGGGACCGTCGGGTCGCTTCGAGGGCCGGGGGGGCGCACTAAATCCATGTGGACCGGTGTCCGATTCCTTCCCGAGCGCGCGTCCACCATGGCCGGCCAGGTGGATGCCCTGCTCCTATTTTTGGTGGCGGTCAGCGTCTTCTTCGCCGGGCTCATCTTCGTCCTGGTGACGGTCTTTGCCATCAAGTACCGCCGGCGGAGCGCGGACGAGAGGCCCCGGCCGATCCACGGGTCGCTCGGCCTCGAGCTCACCTGGACGATCATCCCGCTGGCGCTGGCCATGGTCATGTTCGGCTGGGGGGCGTGGGTGTATATCTCCCTGTCCAGCCCCCCGGCCGACGCCATAGAGATCTTCGTCGTCGGCAAGCAGTGGATGTGGAAGCTCCAGCATCCCGACGGCCAGCGCGAGATCAACGAGCTGCACGTCCCCGTGGGCCGCACGGTCAAGCTGACCATGACCTCCGAGGACGTGATCCACAGCTTCTTCGTGCCGGCCTTCCGGATCAAGAAGGACGTCCTGCCCGGCCGGTACACCACGGCCTGGTTCCAGGCCACCAAGGCCGGGGAGTACCGGCTGTTCTGCACGCAGTACTGCGGCACCAGCCACGCCGATATGGTCGGCCGGATCGTGGTCATGGAGCCCAGCGCCTACGAGGCCTGGCTGCGAGGCGGCGGGATGATCGAGTCCCCGGCGGCGGCCGGCCTGCGGCTGTTCCAGCAATTCGGGTGCATCGGCTGCCACCTCCCCGACGGGAAGGGCCGGGCGCCCTCCCTGGTGGGCCTGTTCGGCAAGAAGGTGACCCTGGCGACGAAGCAGACGGTGATCGCCGACGAGGCCTACATCCGCGAGTCGATCGTCGATCCGCAGGCGAAGATCGCGGCCGGGTATGAGCCGGTCATGCCCACCTTCAAGGGATTGATCACCGAGGACGGCCTGGCCCAGATCATCGCCTACATCAAGTCCCTGGGGACCGAGCAGAAGACGAAGGCGGAATGATGAGTACAGCGACGGGTGACGGTCGGACGAATTACCTCAACGCGGCATCCAGCGTGAAGTCGTGGCTGCTGACGGTAGACCACAAGCGGATCGCGATTCTCTACCTCGCGTCGATCACGTTCTTCTTCCTCCTGGGCTCGATCTTCGCCGGGATGGTCCGGGTGAGCCTGCTGAGCCCCTACGGCGATCTGCTTCAGGCCGAGACGTACAACAAGATGTTCACCATGCACGGCATCACCATGATCTTCTTCTTCCTCATCCCCTCCATTCCGGCCGTGCTGGGCAACTTCCTGGTCCCCATCATGATCGGGGCCAGGGACCTGGCGTTCCCCCGGATCAACCTGCTGAGCTGGTACATCTACGTGGTGGGCGGCCTGTTCACGCTGACGGCCGGCGTCCTGGGGGGCGTGGACACCGGCTGGACGTTCTACACCCCCTACAGCTCCACCTACTCCAACACCAACGTCATGCTCACCGCGGTGGGGGTCTTCATCACCGGGTTCTCGTCCATCCTCACCGGCCTGAACTTCATCGTCACCATCCACAAGATGCGGGCGCCCGGCATGACCTGGTCCCGCCTGCCGCTGTTCGTCTGGGCCCAGTACGCCACCAGCCTCATCATGATCCTGGGGACGCCGGTGGTGGCCATCACCCTGGTCCTGGTGGCGCTGGAGCGGGGGCTCCGCATCGGCATCTTCGATCCCGCCCTGGGGGGCGACCCGCTCCTGTTCCAGCACCTCTTCTGGTTCTACTCCCATCCGGCCGTCTACATCATGATCCTGCCCTCCATGGGCGTGGTCAGCGAGCTGATCGCCTGCTTCTCCCGGAAGCGGATCTTCGGCTACGGCTTCGTCGCGTTCTCCAGCCTGGCCATCGCCGTCCTGGGCTTCCTGGTGTGGGGCCACCACATGTTCGTGAGCGGCCAGTCGGTCTACGCGGGCCTGATCTTCTCGCTGCTCTCCTTCCTGGTCGCCATCCCCTCGGCGATCAAGGTCTTCAACTGGACGGCCACGATGTACAAGGGCTCCATCTCCTTCGAGGCCCCCATGCTCTACGCCTTCGGCTTCATCGGGCTCTTCACCATCGGGGGACTCACCGGCCTCTTCCTCGCCAACCTGGGCACCGACGTGCACCTGCACGACACCTACTTCGTCGTGGCCCACTTCCATTACATCATGGTGGGCGGGGCCATCATGGGCTTCCTCGGCGGCCTGCATTTCTGGTGGCCCAAGATGACGGGGCGGATGTACCCCGCGACCCTGGCGCGGGCCGCGGCCCTGATCCTGTTCGTGGGATTCAATCTGACCTTCTTCCCCCAGTTCATCCTGGGCTTCCTGGGCCTGCCGCGCCGCTACCACGTCTACCCGCCCGAGTTCCAGGTCCTGAACGTCCTCTCGACGGCGGGCGCGTCCATCCTCGGCCTGGGCTACCTCCTCGCGCTGATCTATCTGCTCTGGTCGCTGCGATACGGAGCCGCGGCGGAGGCCAATCCCTGGGCCGCGGTCGGCCTGGAATGGGAGATCGCCTCACCGCCGCCGACGGATAATTTCGACAAGACGCCCGTGGTGACGCGCGAGGCGTACGCGTACGACCAGGCGGAGCCCCATGCCGCCCCGGAGGTCAGTCGTGCCTGAGCCCCACGCATCCGTGGCCCACCAGTTCGACGACGCGGGGCAGCAGTACCAGGCCTCCCATCTCGGGATGTGGACCTTCCTCATCACCGAGATCATGTTTTTCGGAGGCCTCTTCACCCTGTTCGCCGTGTACGTGTCCGCATACGGCGAGGCCTTCGCCGAGGGGAGCAAACATCTCGACCTCATCCTGGGGACCACGAACACGGCGATCCTGATCGGCAGCAGCCTCACCATGGCGATGGCCGTCCGGAGCGCGCAACTGGGGCGCCGCAACGGCCAGCTCCTGTTCCTCTCGCTCACCCTCCTGCTCGGCCTCGCGTTCCTGGGGATCAAGGCCGTCGAGTACACCCACAAGTTCGAGCAGCACCTCGTCCCGGGCCCGAATTTCAGCTTCCCGAGCCCCGTGGCCCGGAACGTCCAGCTGTTTTTCTCCTTCTACTTCGCCATGACCGGCATGCATGCCCTGCACATGGTTGTGGGAGTGGTCCTGCTCACCATCCTCATCGTCCAGGCCTGGCGGGGCAGGTACACGGCCGACTACTTCACGCCGGTCGAGGTCTCGGGGCTGTACTGGCACTTCGTGGATATCGTCTGGATCTTCCTGTTCCCGCTCCTCTACTTGGTGGCCCGCCACGCATGACACAGCACGTCGTTCCGACGAGACTCTACGTCCAGATATTCGGGGCGCTGCTGGCCCTCACCGCCCTCACCGTCCTGGTATCCTTCTTCGACCTCGGCGGCGGCCGGCTGCACTATGCGAATGCCGTGGCAGCCCTCACCATCGCGGTGACAAAGGCCACGCTGGTCATGCTGTACTTCATGCACGTCCGGTGGAGCAGCCGCCTGACCTGGGTGTTCGTGGGGGCGGGGCTGTTCTGGCTGCTGATCCTCGTCGTCCTCACCCTGAGCGATGTCTTCACGCGGCACTGGATCCCCGCCCTTCCCCCCTGGGGCCTGACCTCCCTGCAGTAGCGGGCTCCATCCCCCCTTCGTTCCCCGATCCCCAATACTCGAACGGATCCATGGGCGCCCCCGGCGCCCGAGTGACTTCTTCTATGCCCAGAAAGTGCATTTGAACCGCAAAGCGCGCCAAGCCCGCGAAGAAATCCCCCATATCCAAAAGAACGGCGGGAGAAAAATGCGGCGCAGACCGGAACATTTTGGCCCAGGCGCCGGGCCCAGGTGGTTGAAACCCGATGGGTCTTTGCGATCTTTGCGAGCTCTGCGGTGAAATGTTTGGGAAATCCCGTGGTGACGGTCGGCCGTCATGACCACCTGGCGGTTGACAGTCTCCTGGTTGGAGCGCGGACCGAGGAGGCGGGATCAGAAGGCGAGCTTGTCCAGCGCCATCAGGACGAACAGGGCGGGGAGATACACGAGGGTGGCGAACATGAGACGGCGCGCGGCCGCCGGCGAGTCGAAGCGGGCGAGGCAGAGTCCGCAGAGGAGGAGGCCGGTCCCCAGGACTCCCGCGCCCAGGAAATAAAGCCATCCCGCCATGCCCACCAGGGCCGGCAGGAGGCCCATGGCCAGAAGCGCCAGACAGCTCACCGCCGCCTGGCGTCCGGCGCTGCCGCCGGCCGGGTCCACGACGGGCAGGACGCAGAGACCGGCGCAGGCGTAGTCGGCGCGATAGACGGACGCGATGGCCAGGGTGTGGGGCAACTGCCACAGGAACAGGATGCCGAACAGGACCCAGGCCCCGAAGCCGAACTCCCCGCGCGCGGCCGCCCAGCCCGTCACCGGCGGCAGCGCCCCGGGGATCGCCCCGACGACCGTGCAAAGGGACGAGCGCCGCTTCAACGGCGTATAGGCGAAGAGATAGGTCCCGGCCGTGATCGCCGTCACCAGGGCGCTCAGCCCATCCACGGCGATCACGAAGTACGCCAGTCCGGCCAGGGCCAGCGACATTCCGAAGACAAGCGCCTGGGCCGGCTGGATCCGCCCATCCGGCAGCGGCCGGGACCGCGTCCGTGCCATCAGGGCATCCGTGTCCCGTTCGAGGAGTTGGTTCAGGGCCAGGACGCCTCCTGCCGACAGGGCCGTCGCGAGCAGCGTGTGCAGGAACCGGAAGGGGTCGGACGGTCCCAGCGATCCCACGTGGAAGCCCACGGCCGTCGTGACCAGGACCATCAGGACTACCCTGGGCTTGGTCAAGGCCAAAAAATCGGCCCAACGCCTTCCCGCGGGTGCCGCCTCGCCACCGATGGTCACCGCCCGAGGCATCATGCCGGCACCTCTCCCGTCACCTGGTTCTCTGCCGCGGCCCGCGCGCCGAGCCGCGAGAGCCGGAAAACCTGAAGGGTGAGAGCCAGGCCGGCCACCAGCATGAATCCCGCGCCGATCCGGTGGGCCACGGGAAAGGCCAGCGCCAGAAGGGCAGACATCGGCGCCTGGCGGTCTCCGAGCTCCATGACGTACGATCCCGCCCCCAGGATCAACTGCAGAACCCAGAACAGGCGGAGGAACCTGGCGGGGCGGACAAGCTCTGCCCGGTCGGCGAAACGCGAACAGACATGCCGGGTCACCACGAGCACCAGGACCGACAGCAGCAGAGCCATCCCGACATGGGCGCCCAGCCCGCCGCCGGTGTGGGTCACGACGGCGCCGAGGACGATCTGCACGTACGTCCCGGCCGTCAGGACGACGCAGGAGAGGCGGGGGCGACCTGCGACTTCGACCGGCAACGGAGCGGGCAGGTCCGTCCAGGCCCGGGAGGTGAAGAGCGCCAGGCTGGCCGCCAGTCCCAGGAACGCATGGGCCAGGGCCCCGTGCAACAGCGCAAGCTGCTCCGCGACCAGGACCACGCGCAGGCCGCCGAGGACCCCCTGAACAATGACCGCCAGGAGGGCCGCGGCCCCCAGCCAGCGCACCCATCGCCTCGGCTCGACCGCCCACAACACGATGGCCAGCGCCAGGGTCAGCAGGCCGACCAGCGAGCCGATGAGCCGGTGGCTGTGCTCGTAGAGAATCCCCCCGGTCATCTTCGCCCAGGGATACAGGAACATGTTGTACCCGAACGTCGTCGGCCAGTCGGGGACGGCCAGGCCCGCCCCGGTGGTCGTGACCACCCCGCCCGCCAGGATCAGCAGAAAGGTGGCCCCGGTGCTGATCAGGGCGAGGCGGTGCGGCCAGGGGCTCTCGGCACTCCAGTCATGACGCCGCATGGCAGTCTGCTCCATCAATACTCCGCCCCGGAGGAGCGGCCGCGAGGGATAGGTTGAGGCGAGCGCTTCGGATGGCTGTCGGGTCTTTGTATTCTCTTAACGCGGGATGGTCAAGCGCGATCTTCCGGTCCCGGAACGCCCTATCCCGCAGGAAAAACCGACACCCGAAACGGGGGTTAGCAGGGGAACCCGATCCTGCCGGTCAGCACGGACGGAAGGAATGCCCCTGACCTCTCCGCGATAATTCCCTTGCGTAGTTCGGCCACTCATCGCTAGAATCCGGTTTCAATAGGCAGCGGGGAGGCAATGCCGCGTTTCTCTTGCAGGGTCGGGACCCCCACGGGAAGCCTCCTCACCCAGGAGGTCGAGGAGGAAAGCCCCGAGGCCGCCCGGCGAAGCCTGGAAGCCAAGGGGTATTTCGTCTTTGCCGTCGAGGGCTCGACCGAAGTTCGGGGTCTGCGTCCGCACTTCAGCCTCGGCCGCGGTCGCGTCGGACTCCGGGCCCTCCTGGTGTTCAACCAGGAACTTCTGGCGCTCATCAAGGCCGGGCTGCCCATCCTCACGGCGCTGGATCTCCTGGGTGAACGAACCCAGCAGCCCCACCTGCGCGCCGTCCTGGCCGATGCGCGCGAAGCGGTGAAGGGCGGCGCGGCCCTCTCCGCCGCCCTGGCACAGCACCCGCGGATCTTCTCCCCGCTCTACACGGGGGCGCTGCAAGCGGGCGAGCAGAGTGGGAATCTGGTGGACGCCCTCTCGCGGTACCTGGAATATCAGAAGCGGATCATGGCCCTGCGGCAGCGATTCCGCGCGGCCCTGACCTACCCGGCTGTCCTCGTTGTGGCATCAGGAGCCGTCATCACTTTCCTGCTGACATTCGTGGTTCCCACGTTCACCCGGATCTACGGCGATATGGAGGCCGATCTCCCCGCGGCAACCCGGATGCTGGTGTTCCTGACGCAGCGCCTGCGGGGCGCCTTGCCGGTCGCCGGCGGGATCGTCGCCCTGCTCGCGCTGGGGGTATGGCGCTGGTGGAGGACGCCGGGCGGGCGGCTCTGGGTGGACCGCTTCACCCTCCGGCTCCCCTGGGTGGGGGATCTGCTGCGCGGCTATCTGTTTTCCCGCTTTGCCCGGACGCTGGCCATGACGCTGGGCGGCGGCATTCCGATGATCCCCTCCTTGCAGGCAACCTTCGGCACCCTGGGAAACGCGCACCTGGATGGCGCGCTCCATCCTGTGATCCCGCGGGTGGCGGCCGGCAGCGCCCTGGCCGACGCGCTGGGAAGCACCGGCGCCGTCCCCCCGCTCCTCCTGGAGATGGTTTCCGTCGGGGAGAACAGTGGGTCGCTCCAGGAGATGCTGGGCCATGTGGCCGATCTGTACGATGCGGAAATGGACACCCGGCTCACGGCCCTGGCGGCGGTGATCGAACCGGTCATCATGATCGGCATGGGTCTGATCGTGGCCACCATCGTCATCATCATGTACCTTCCCATCTTCCACCTGTCGGCGGTCGTCCGGTAACGTGCAGCCAATGGAAAATTTGAAACGGACAACCGACGATGAACAGCGAGGGATAGCGGTTGACCGGTTGTCAGTTGTCGGTTGTCGGTTTTGCATTGGCTAGGTCGGTTGTCAGTTTGTCATTGGATGGGCCGGTAGACTGCGGCCATTGGAAAATTTCAAACGGACAACCGACAACCGAGCAGACCGTTGTCCGGTTGTTTCCGCGACAACGCGGAATCGGTTGTCCGTTGTCAGCGGTCCATGGTCAGTTGTCCGTTGTCAGTGGTCCGTTTTCCATTGCAGGCGGAGCCTGAGATGACCCGCTATCGCACGCTGGAAGATGTCCTCGTCGGCGAGGGGCACGTCAGCCGCCAGGAATTGGACCGGGCGCTGGCCCGGGGGGATGGCGTCCCGGGCGGCCTGGGATGGTCCCTGGTGGAGGCGGGCCTCTTGTCCGAGGAGACGCTGGCCCATTGCCTGAGCCGCCTGTACGAAGTCCCCCAGGTGGACTTGGTCACTGCGGTCATCGAGCCCAGGGTCCTGGATGCCTTCCCGCTGGACCGGATGCGCCGCGACCTGTTCCTGCCCCTCCGCCGCGATGGCAACCGGCTGCTGGTGGCCGTCGCGGACCCGGGCAACGTTCTGCTGCGGGACGACCTCGTCCAATGGAACGGGGGCCCGGTGGATCTGGTGGTGACGACCCGCGCGGCCCTGCTGGATCGCCTGGGCCGCGTGGACGCCTCCCAGCGGATCCTCAACGCCGTCACCGAGGACTTCAAGCTGGTCGAGGCGGACAGCGAAGAGGGCGTCGCCTCCCTGGAGGGGCAGACGGGGGATGCCAGCCCCACCATTCGCCTGGTGGACACTATGCTCCTGACCGCCCTGGAGCACCGGGCCAGCGACGTCCACGTCCAGGCCGACGAGAAGTATGTCCAGGTGAAATTCCGCGTGGACGGCATGCTCCGCCCGGCCATGGAGCCGATGGACCGGCGCCATCAGGCCACCATCGTGTCCCGCATCAAGATCATGGCCGAGTTGGACATTGCCGAGCACCGGGTCCCCCAGGACGGCCGCTTCAAGCTCAAGGTCCGTGGACGCTCCATTGACTTCCGCGTCTCGATCCTGCCCAGCAACTTCGGCGAAGCCGTCGTGATCCGCATCCTGGACAAGGAGTCGATCACCAAGGAACTGGCCGATCTCCGCCTGGACATCCTGGGCATCAAAGAATCCGACCTGCGCCGGTTCCGCCGGCACATCTATCGGCCCCACGGGATGATCCTGGTGACGGGCCCCACCGGGTCTGGCAAGACCACCACCCTGTACGCCGCCATCTCGGAGATCCACACCGGCCGGGACAAGATCATCACCATCGAGGATCCCATCGAATACCAGCTCCGCGAGGTGGTGCAGATCCCGGTCAACGAGAAGAAGGGCCTCACCTTCGCCCGTGGTCTGCGCAGCATCCTGCGCCACGACCCGGACAAGATCCTGGTGGGGGAGATCCGCGATACCGAGACGGCCCAGATCGCGGTCCAGTCCGCCCTGACCGGTCACCTGGTCTTCACCACCGTGCACGCCAACAACGTGATGGATGTCATCGGGCGCTTCCTCAACATGGGCCTGGAACCCTATCACTTCCTCTCCTCCCTGAACTGCATCCTGACCCAGCGCCTGGTGCGCGTCCTCTGCCCTGCCTGCCGCCGGCCCGCCCACTACTCGCGGGAGGAGTTGGAGGAATTGGGCCTGGACCCCGTGCGGGACGCGACACACACGTTCTACGAGTCGGTGGGTTGCGACGCGTGCCAGGGCAGCGGCTTCCGCGGGCGGACGGCGGTGGCCGAACTGGTGGAAATGACCGATCCCATCCGCGCCCTGATCCTGGACCGTCGCGCCGCGAGGGAGATCTCCGGTGCCGCCCGGGCCGGCGGCACGGTGCTCCTGCGGGAGGCCGCAGTAGAGAAGGCCCGGGAGGGGATCACGACCGTCGCGGAGATCAACCGCGTGACCTTCGGCGAGTAGGCTCACGCCCAATGAAAAACGGACAACCGACAACTGACAACGGGACAATGTCCTGAGCCGTCGCAGTCGATCGGTTTTCAGTTGTCGGTGTGAAATTTGAAATTGCCGAAGCGAGAGCGAAGGATGGCCTGGGGATTAGAGATCGAACCCGAAACGCTGCGGGTGTGCCGCGCCGACCTCACGCGCGGGCGGCTCCATCTCCGCCGGCGGGCGGAGGTTGCGGCGCCGTCCGGTCTCATCCGGCCCTCACTCAAGGAAGGGAACGTGGCCGACGCCGCCGCCCTGAGTGGATTGCTCCGCGAGTTGTGCAGGGACGCCGGCTGTCGGGGGTGGGTGCGGGTGGCCCTGCCCGACCCGGTCTTCAGCCTGCGAACCCTGGCCAGCGACGAGCTGCCGGCCCAGCGAGAGGATGCCCGGCGGTTCCTGCGCTGGAAAGCCCGCGAACTGCTCCCCTTCCCGGCCGAAGAGGCCCGGCTGGACTTTTTCCCCCTGGGCCCGGGACCCGACGGGCGCGTGCGGGCGGTTTGCTTCGCAGGATGCGACCGCATCCTCGCAGAGTACGAGCGGGTCCTGATGGACGCGGGCCTTCGCGCCGCCGTCCTGGACGCCCGGAGCATCAGCCTGGCCCAGGCGGCGTCAGAGCCTCTGGGGCGCGGGACGGCCGCGCTGCTTCACGTCGGCAGCACATGGACCACGCTCTTGGTGGTGCAGGAGGCCCGGCCGCGATTCTGGCGGGTCCTGCCCGAGGGGCTGACCGGGTGGACGGGCGACGACCGGACGCGACTTCTCCGGGAGGTGGTGGATTCGCTGATCTTCTGCCGGGAATCCGAGGGGACGGGGCCCGTAGAAAGGCTGACCCTGGCCGGCCTGGGCCCCGGGACGGCAAGGGTCGCCTCGGCGTTGACGGAGTGGCTGGCGGTCCCCGTCGCCGCTTTGGATCTGTGCGCCGCGCTTCGCACCGACGGGCATCCGGACGATCTCGCCCGGTGGGGACCCGCCATCGGGGCGGCCATTCGACCATGTTGATCGCGGGATTCAATCTGGCCAGCGGAAATTTCCGCCGGGCGCGTCGGGACGTGATCTTGGGGACCTGCGCGGTCGCGGTGCTCGGCCTCCTCTTGGCAGGGCAGGTCGCCATGTGGGCCGTGGGCCGCGGCGAGCGAGCGGCCATCGCGCTGCGCCTGGCGCGGATGGAGGGGGAATTCCGGCGCCATCAGGAGGAGCTGCGCACCGCCTTGACCGGCGTCCCTGAAGAGACCATGAAGCGGTACCAGGTGAGAGTCAAGGCGTACAACCAGATCCTGGAAGCCTCGGCCTTCTCGTGGATCGGCCTCCTGGTGGAGCTGGAGCGATCCGTGCCGCCCTCGGTCCTCCTCAAAGAGATCTCTCCGGATCTGGCGACCGGCCGGGTGTCCCTGCGCGGGGTGGCGGCTTCCTTCGAGGATCTCAGCCTGTTGCTCCGCGGCCTGGAGGAGCGTCCCGCCTTCCGGGATGTCTTCCTGCTCCACCAGACGGAACTGCAGAATCAGGCGGGGAGGCCCGCAGGACTGGAGTTCAGCCTGAGCCTGATCTATCGGGTCGGCGGAACATGAGATCCCTCGACCCCCGGGCGCAGCGGCTCTGGCTGGTGGCCATGGTCCTCTTGGCGGCCAACGGCCTGGCCCTGGTCTTCCTGCTCCTGGCGGCTCGCGACCAGCGCCTCGGGCAGGAACAACAACTCCTGGATCTCCAGCGGCGCATCCGAAGCCTGCAGCGGGAGGGGGAGTCCAGCGACGTCGTGCTGGTCGCCTTCCGAGAGGTGGAGGAATTCGCCCAGGGGTTTCCCCCCCGGGCGGACCTGGTGGGGCTCATCGGCCGGCTCACCAAGCTGGGGCGATCGGTCGCCGTGAACATCCCGACGGTGGAGTATACGCCGTCCGAGGTCAAAGAAGCCGGTCTGACGAAAGTCACGATCAGCATGGCCGTGGAGGGCACCTACGGCAAGATCCGCCGCTACCTCTACGAGCTGGAGGCGATGCGCCGTCACCTGGTGATCGAGCGGATGACGCTCACGGATCCCAGGGGCACCTCGGAGCTGCAGGTTCGATTGCAGCTCTCCGTCTATGTCAGGTAGGAGACGCGGCACGAGCGGGAGCACGGACGCATGGGCGAAAGCCGACAGCGATAGCGACAGGGACAGGGGATCGGAAGGTGCGCGCGCGGATGGACTCGCGAAAACGGAACCTCCTCATCCTGCTCACCCTTTTCGGCATCTGGGGCCTGATTTTCGCCTTCCGCTCTCCCTGGGGGGGCCTGGTCAAGTCGCAGCCTCGGGCGAGCGTGGGCGCCGTCCCGCGGACGCCGCCGGCCCAAGGCGGAGGGCTTCCCCGCCTGAAAAAGGAATTGCTGGCCCTGCCGCAGCCGGCCTATCCTCGGGAGGTGCAGAACGTCTTCGGGGCGCCGCCGCCGCCGCCCCCGCCGCCGCAGCAGACCGCGGTGGCAGCCCCCCAACCGCCACCGCCGGATCCGTTCCAGGAAGAGGCCAAGCGGCTCCGCTTCGTGGGGTTTGTGGAGGGCGGGGACAAGGCGATAGCCTTCATAATCCGGGGGTCCGAGATCTTCACGGTCGAGGTCGGATCCACGTTTCTGGAGCGTTTCCGCGTCCAGGCGGTCACGGAGGATGCCGTTCTGCTGTCGTCCGTCTCTGGCGACAAGCAAGTGCGCCTCCCCCTGGCGGGGGAAGCGGCGTCCGCTCCCAAGCGCTGAGAGAGGGAGCGGAGGAAGGTCACCTATGGCCACGAGCACATCGCGCGCCGGTTGGGTCGGTCGCCTGGCCCTGATCCTCGTTCTGGGCGGCTCACTTCCGGGCTGTGCCGCGGAGCTCTCCCTGCAGCCAGGGGAGGAGTTGAGCGCGGCCGGGCGTTGGGAGGAAGCGGTCAGGTTCTACCTCGACGCGGCCAATCGCGAACCCCAGAATGTGGAGATTCGCCTGGGCCTGGCCCGGGCCATGCCGGAGGCATCCCAGAGTCTGGTGGCGCGGGCCCAGGAGCTGCTGAAGAACAACCGGATCGAGGACGCCGCTGTGGCGTACCGCCGAGCTCTGACGTATAACGCGGAGAACACGGCGGCCCAGGCCGGAATCGCCCGTATCATCGTCCTGCGCCAGGTGGAGGAGCGGCTCGCCCGGGCGCGGGAACGGATGGAGAAGGCCGAGTGGCGCGCCGCCCAAGCCGACGTGGCGTCGGCCCTGCGGCTGGATCCCGAGAATCCCCAGGCCAGGGACCTTCAGAGCGAGATCGCACTGAAGCTGAAGGCCGAGGCGCCCCCACCCAAAGCGGAGGCCGACGAAGAACAGGCCACAATGCAGATGTTTTCCACCAAGCCGGTGACGCTCCGATTCCGCGACACGGATATCAAGGAGGTCCTGGAGGTCTTCGCCCGCACCGCCGGCGTCAACGTCTTCACCGACGAATCGCTGCCGGCCAAGCGGGTGACCATCTTCTTCAGGGACCTCCCCCTGCGGGAGGCCTTCAACCTGATCCTGGTGTCGAATCGGCTGTTCGCAAAGCGCGTCGCGGACAACACGGTGATCGTCGTGCCCGACAACCCCGGCAAGCGCCAGCAGTACGACAACCTCGTGGTCCAGACGTTCTATCTGAACGACGCCGACGCCAAGGTGGCGGTGAATCTCCTCCGCACCATCCTCAACACCCGCCAGATCTTCGTGAACGAGAAGCTCAACGCCCTGGTCGTGCGGGACACGCCCGACAAAATCGAGCTGGCCCGGAAGCTCCTGGAGGCCAACGATCGGGGCATCGGCGAGGTCGAGATCGATCTGGAGGTCCTGGAGGTGGATCGCGACCGCCTCCAGAACCTGGGGATTGACATCTCCCCCCGGACCTTCTCGGTGGGCCTGATCATGCCGGCGAGCGGCGTCTCCCTCTCGGGGAACGTCCTGGGCAACATTCGCGAGGCCACCACACTGGGCTTCAGCGCCAACCCCTCCCTGGTCCTGAACCTGGCCAAGAGCGACAGCAGCACCAAGGTCCTGGCCAGCCCCACCGTCCGCATCCTGGATCGCCAGAAGGCGCGGCTCTTGATCGGGCAGCGACGCCCGTTCCAGATCTCCTCTCTCACCAGCGTGCCCGCCGTCGCCGGGATAAGCGCCACGGGGACGACGGCCGGCACGCTCCCCACGGGGGCCGTGACCACCACGCAGACGAACGTGGAGTACCGGGACATCGGCCTCAAGCTGACCCTGACCCCGACCGTTCACCTCAACGGCGAGGTCACCGTCGAGCTGAACTTCGAGGTGAGCAGCGTCGGGGCGGCCATCGCCGGGGTGACCGGGGGCGATCTCCTCCCGCCCGTGAACACGCGGAACCTGGACACCTTCATCAAGGTCAAGAACGGAGAGACCCGGCTCTTGGGCGGTCTCTTGCAGACGACGGACTCCGTGTCCAACAGCCGCGTCCCATTCCTGAGCGACATTCCGGGTCTCGGCCGCCTGTTCGTCAGCGGCAACCAGGAGCAAACCCGAACCGATGTCCTGATCTCCATCACGCCCCGGATCGTCAAAGTGCTGGAGCGCCCGCAGCCCGATCTGGAGACCTTCCAGTCCGGCACCGCCGACAGCTTCGGATCCCCGGTGCCCAGTGGGGCCCCGGTTGCGCCGACGCCGCCGCCAACCCCGCCGGCCCCGCTTCCCGGGCGGCCAACGTCTCCGCCCGGCGGCCCCCCGGGCGGCGCGCCACCCGGCGGTGTCCAACCATGACCCGATTCCCGTCTCGGGGCCCGCGAGGTCTGACGTTCATCGAGCTCCTGGTTTCCATCGCCGTCCTGGGCGTCTTGGCGGCAGTGGCTATGCCCCTGGTCCAGGTGTCCGTCGCCCGGACGCGCGAGTTGGAGCTGCGCCGGGACCTCCGGCACCTGCGCGAGGGCATCGACTTCTTTAAGGCGGAATACGACAAGGCCCGGATGAACGCCAAGGACGCCCGGGAGGCTTTCAAAAAGAAAATCTCGGCCGACCGGACCGGCTACCCGCTGACCCTGGATGAAATGGTGGAGACCAAGATCCTTCGACGGATCCCTCGCGATCCCATGACCCCCGACGGGAAGTGGGTCACCCGGTCCTTCTCCGACAGCCCGGATTCCAGTCTCTCGGACGGCAAGGACGTCTACGATGTTCGGAGTGCCAGCAAGGCGGTCGCCCGGGACGGGACGACGTATGACACCTGGTAGGACAGCGGGCAGCCGGCAGCGGGCAGCCGGCAGCACCCGGCGTCTGACGGTCGACGTTCGACGTTCGACACTCGGCCACCCGCGCGGCTGCGCGGGTACCCGGCGCTCGGCGCTCGGTGCTCGGCGCTCGGCGCTCGGCGGCTTCACCCTGATCGAACTGCTGATCGTCATCAGCATCATCGGGATCCTGGTCACTTTGGCGCAGCCGTACTACCAGCGGGCCGTCACGGCCGCCAAGGAGGCCACCCTGAAGGAAGACCTGTTTATCCTTCGAGACGTGATCGACCAGTACTATGCCGACAACGGCAAGTACCCCCCGGCGCTGAACGACCTGGTCGACAAGAAGTACATCCGCCGCATCCCCAAGGACCCCGTCACCGGGTCTGCCGAGACCTGGGCCCTGGTCTCCCTCACGGACGATCAGGGCCAGCAGGGCGGCATCTTCGACGTCCGGAGCGGCTCCGACGCGATCGCCCTGGATGGAACGCGCTACAGTGATTGGTAGGGACAGCGAATCGGTGAACCGGTGAAACGGTGGATCGGTGAGTTCGTGAGATACTGTTGGTCATTCGTCATTGGTCATTGGTCATTCGGAGGCACTCGGGCTTTTGGCGCTCGGCTCGCGGCTCGCGGCTCGCCGCGGGGGGCCATCTACTCCGTCCTCCTGATCGGCATCCTGGTGATCGGTGTGGCCACGGCCGGCGTGGCAGAGCTGTGGAGCACGCAGGTCAAGCGCGAGAAGGAGGAAGAGCTTCTCTTCCGTCTGGGCGAGTTCCGGCGCGCCATCATCGGCTACCGGGCGGATCACAACCAGTTGCCCAAGGAATTGAAGGACCTCTTGGAAGACCGAACCCAATTCCGGACGCGCCGCTATCTCCGACGCATTTACCCCGACCCGTTCACCGGCAAGGCCGACTGGAAGCTGGATCTCGCAATGGATCGCAGCGGGATCGTGAGCGGCATTCAGGACGTGCACAGCCAGGCACCGGGGAAGCCGCTGAAGGTCCTTGTAAGCCAGGCAGGCAAGGTGCAGGACAGCTACCGCGATTGGTGAGAAAGGAGGCTCTTCGTGCGAGAGAGGGAACGAGAGTTGGGCCGGCGCCGCCGGCGTCGAGAGAAGCGCCTGAAGATCCGTAGGAAGGCCGCCATGGCGGGCAATCCCCCCGCCGCAGAGGCGGAGCGCCCCAAGGCCAAGCGCCGGTCCGAGGCCCCGGCCGGGGCCGCACCGCCTGCCGCTCCACCTACCCCGCCACCAACGGAAGCGCCCGTGGAAGGGGAAGCCGGCCCCGGCGCGTAGCCGGCATACTTCATCGCCAAGGACGCGGGCCGCGCCAGGGTTCCCCGGATCGTGGGGAACCGAAGGCACATCCCTGTCCGGCGGGGAGCCTGTTCTTGGGGATTACTTGCTCTCACGAGAGAGGAGGTCGGAGTATCTCGCAACCGGCAAGGCGTCGGCCCAGGCCCTGGCTTTGGCATCACCGGGAAACTGACGCGCCATGAACTCGACCGCCTCGTCCCGGGTGCGGAAGAGCCGCCAGGCGTGGTTGGCGCTGCCGCCCATTTTCATCAGGTAGAAGATGGGGATGCCCGCGCTCTCCACAACCGCGCTGGGCGCGAGGGGCGGGCCGGCTCCGTCCAGCAATTGTTTGGTGGCATCGGTCACCCAGACCGTCCCCGGCTCGAAGGCATCCAACCAGGCCTCTACCACGGTGCCCCTCGGCAGGGCGCACTGCCGCTCCCGCACGGTCCGACCGTCGTGAATCCGGTAGATTCTGCCCATGGCGACCCCTGCAGTGCCCCGCAGCCTGGTTGCAGGATGCCCGAGAGCGCCCGAAGGCTCGCGGCGATTCGCGGACCGTACCACGAGAGTAGCTTGCCATCCACAAGGCGGATGCGACCGGCGCGAACCGCCGGGACATCGGGGAAGGCGCGGAACTCCTCCAGGTGCTTCCCTCCGAAGGGAAAGGGCTCATCCGGCAGGAGAATCACGTCCGGCCTTAGGCTTGCCATCTCCTCCAACGTGACTTTAGGGTATCTCTCTGGCCGATCGCGAAAGATGTTCTCGCCCCCGCAGGTTCGGATGACGTCATCCACGTAGGCGTCGCGGCTCACCGTCATGTAGGGCTTGCGCCAGATCGGGCAAAAGACACGGACCGGCTCCCGCGCGGTCACAACGCGTTCCACCTCCAGCCGCGCTGCCTCGCACGCAATTGCGATCTCCTCTGCGCGGCCGCGTGTCCCCGTAAGAAGACCCAGATCCCGGATGAGCCGGACCCCTTCCTTCACCGTGCGAGGGTACGTCACCAGAACCCTGAGGCCTGCGGCCCACATCGCCTCCACATCGGATTCGCGATTCTCTTCAACGTTCGCGATGACCAGGCCGGGCTTCAGGGCAACGATCGCGTCTACTCGGGGATCCTTCTGCCCACCGACCTTCAAGTTCGAAATCCGCAATTCGAAATTGCGTTAGCCTTTGATACACCCGAGTGGCTTGAGCTTCGCCACCATCTTGGAGATGCCGGCATTGTGGCACACCGTCACGACATCCTGGACGTTCTTGTAGGCCTCGGGCATCTCCTCCTTCACAGAGTCGCGGCCGGTCGCCCGGACGTACACGCCGTGCGTATCCTCCAGCTCGCGCTCGATGGCGCGTCCCTTGGCGGCCCGGATGGCCGCCGCGCGGCTCAGCATCCTTCCGGCCCCATGACACGTGCTGCCGAAGGTCTCCAGCATCGCCTGCTGGGTGCCTACGAGGACGAAGGACGCCCGCCCCATGTCACCGGGGACCAGGACGGGCTGGCCGATGCTCCGGTATCGCTCGGGCAACTCGGGGTGGCCCGGCGGGAAGGCCCGCGTGGCCCCTTTGCGGTGCACGACGAGCCGCATCTTCCGGCCGTCGACCTCGTGCTCCTCGACTTTGGCGATGTTGTGGGCCACGTCATAGACCAGCGACATCAGGAGGTCGCGGGCTGACTTCTTGAAGATCCGCTGGAAGACCTCCCGGGTCCAATGGGTCAGGCACTGCCGGTTGGCCCAGGCGTAGTTGGCGGCGGCCCGCATGGCGCCGAGATACGCCTTGGCCTCCACGGAATTGACCGGGGTGCAGGCAAGCTGGCGGTCGGGAAGCTGGATGCCGTACTTCTTCAGGGCGCGCTCCATGGTGGAAAGATAGTCGGTGCACACCTGGTGGCCGAAGCCCCGCGAGCCGCTGTGGATCAGCACCGTCACCTGGCCGGGGAAGAGCCCCAGGACATCCGCCGCCTGCTCGTCGTAGATCTTCTCGACGAACTGAATCTCCAGGAAATGATTCCCGGAGCCCAGGGTTCCGAGCTGCGCCCGACCCCGCTCGAAGGCCTTCGGGCTCACCGCGTCGGGGTCCGCCCCCTCGATGCAGCCCGAAGCCTCCGCCGCCTCCAGATCTTCGGCCAGGCCGAAGCCCTGCTCCACCGCCCATCGGGCCCCCTGCTCCACCGCCTTCGGCTCGCTGCCTTTGGTGAGCCGGACCTTCCCATGAGCCCCCACCCCCGTCGGGACCTCCGCGAAGAGGGTGTCGACCAGCGGTTTGAGATGCGGCAGGACCTCCGTCCTCGTGAGTTCCGTCCGGAGGAGGCGCACGCCGCAGTTGATGTCGTACCCCACCCCTCCCGGCGTGACGACGCCCGTCTCGAGATCGGTGGCCACGACGGCCCCGATGGGGAGGCCATAGCCCTGGTGGATGTCGGGCATGGCATAGGCCGCTTTGACGATGCCCGGGAGCATCGCCGAGTTGGCGGCCTGCTCCAGCGACAGATCGTGACGGATGTGTTCCATCAGCTTTTCATCCGCGAAAATGATGGCCGGGACGCGCATCCCCGGCTTGGCCTCAAGCGGGATCCGCCAGCGGTACTCGTCGAGGCGCTCGATCGGAATGACCATGCCCCATCACCCCTTTCCTTCTACGCAACTTAGGTCAGCCGCCCATGCTTGTCAAGGTTAGGACGGGATGCATCGGGTTTTCCGCTTGACACGCCGGACAGCCAGCGATCCCTTCCCTGTTAAGCCTCCCGGCAATTCCCCACCTCCGCGGGAGCTACACCGCGTCATTGCTGATACCCATCTGCGGACCTGACCTCGCCCCCGGAAATTGGTCCAGTGGTAAAGTAGCGGGTTACCGCCATAACATCGTTAAGTAAAACTCCGCCATAACATCGTTAAGTAAAGGACCACCGCGTAGACTCCCCGCAACCAGTAACGGGGAGGTGACGCGGTGGCAAATCTGAGTGAGCAT
>Ga0315282_10003125_pt1 | contig 29814 bp, 26 predicted proteins | sample YL17G07_20_MG_FD_203693 | JGI IMG/M metagenome (GOLD analysis project Ga0315282, IMG submission 203693) | Sediment microbial communities from Yellowstone Lake, YNP, Wyoming, USA - YL17G07_20 | ecosystem: Environmental > Aquatic > Freshwater > Lake > Sediment | place: USA: Wyoming | collected... | reverse complement strand
CTGCACAAATCATCGGAATGTTGGATGACTACAGAGTTGTTCCCATTTGTGGAATAAGTGAGTTCAGCATCGGGTATCCTGTTTGCTGAGGAGAGCTTGATTCAAACTAGCCAGAAGCAGGAGGGACTGGCAGTCGATTCGATTATCAAAAAAGAGCAGAAAGTGGGAGCTGGCGAGCCTCTGGCACTCATGGGGTACTGCTGTAAGCCAAAATTGAAATTCCAATTATTAGCTTAGTTCTCCATGGGGCTTCATCCACGACAAAGTGCGAGAGCTTACCCTTGGCAGGGCGACAACATAGCTAGGAGCAATCTTAATTCAGTAGCGACATTGCTTCTTTTTTCAGGTCTAATGAGAGTTTGAGTATTTTATATCCTCTCTTATTTTAACCTCCTTTACCTTAACTTACTCAACTACTCGAGCTGCTCAGATATACGAGCTTGCTCAACTGCTCAGATATGCGAGCTTGCTCAGCCTTTATGCTGGGGAAGTAACTCAACGAGCCTATCCAGTGTGTATGCTCTCAGCGGCTGGGGGAATTAAGCAGCAAAGCAGAATAATCGGTAAGAGCCTTTGTTTTATGGGGAGAGCTTACTATGTGTAGCGAGTACCTCGTTGAGGTTAATATGGACTACCCCGTGCGAGTCGCAGCGAAGCTAAAGTTTGCGAGTCGCTGGCGAGTTGCAGGTGAAGTCGCTGAAGCTAAAGTTTGGAGTCCATTGCGAGTTGCTAGCGAGCCCGGTCCAACCCGCAATAAAATAAGGAGGTGCTGAGATGGTATTCAAATGCCCTGTACCCGGATGTGAGGATAGCGAAAAAGAGTTTAAGACAGAGGCAGCGTTATTAAGCCACATCCGCAGTGGTCATCCCGAATATAAGCCAGGAGGAGGACTTCACCACCGCTGAACTGGTTTGGGGGCAGGCATATGGACATACAAGAGGCACCTAGCTATGGTGTGTGGGACAAATTAGCTTTGACATGGTCGAGCGCTACTGGGACATTACTTCCACCAGGGCATAATCTTCCTTGAGGTCCCTCAAGAAGTCTCTTTATCTCACTATATGCCAGACGCCTTGTTGAAAGGACAAAATAATCGAGGTAATGGCACAAAGAAGGCTGCGGATACTGACAGATCGTGATGAGGGTGTCATAGCCGCTTTCACTGAGTGGCTAAACGTGGAAGAAGACGGGGGGTTTGTTGTGGGAGCACTCAAGCTCGCCGGCATATTCAAGCGTCTTGCCGAGCAAAGATATACCGATGTTGAGGAGCTACTGAAGCAAAAGGCTTCACAGCCTAAGGAGCCGGCCAAGGACAAACGAAGCAAAGCAGATAAAGCACACCAGACTCTAGCGGCCTAAAATCTTTCCCGTTTCCTTTCCTTCCCCGTTTCTTTCCCGCCACCGCTCTCGAGCCACTCTCTTCCCTCAGCAGTTATTTTCCACTGCCCCTCACTTTCTGACTCAGCTAACCCCCTTTTCTTGAGCCGAACCCGATTCGCTGCCCTTCTGCCTTGAACAGGTCAGCTTGAGAAGGGATAGTTTCAGGTTGCTCCTCGCCCAGGGGTTCTGGTGGTGGCGGGTCTGGTGGTGTTGCCGGTGGTGTTGTCGGTGGTGTTGCCGATGATGGCGCCGATGGTGGCGTCGATGGTGGTGCCGATGGGAGAGGCGGATTCTCTATGTATTTTCTGCCCTTGTCGGTTACTGCCTCTATTACAGCCTGCCGTGCTGTAATAGCTTGCTGTAATAGCTTCGCTGTTTCAGGATTTCCTTCGAGATTAGCTAAAGGAACATAAGCAGCTGACAGAGTCTGTGCCACTGCCAGGGAAAGCACCAGAACCACCACCCGGGAAAGAAACAGGCGAAACCGTCCCTTCTCAAGCTGACCTAGAAAAAGAGGGGCTTTTAAGGAGGAGTAAGATGGCGGAAGAGAAACCAAGAACGCTTAAAGTTCTAGAAGCACCATCCAAGATGACTGAGCTGAGCAGCCCGGCCGATATCGGCATAGCAATTGGGGTATCACCACGTGACACAGGGGAAACCCTTTGTGACTTGGGGAAAGCGGGACTTGCACGGAAACCAGACGAGAAGCAGTCGCTGTGGCTGATAACCGACAAGGGTAGAAAATACATAGAGAATCCACCTCTCCTATCGGCGCCACCATCGGAGACACCATCGCAGACACCATCGGCGACACCATCGCAGACCGACTACCAGAACCGCCGCCATGCCATAACTATCTTCACTTTGCGACAGCTCGCCCATCACCAGACGAGAAGCAGTCGCTGTGGCTGATAACCGACAAGGGTAGAAAATACATAGAGAATCCGCCCGTCCTCTCAGACCGTCCTCTCAAACCGACACTCAGTCCGTCCACTCAGTCCGTCCACTCAGTCCGTCCACTCAGACCGACCACCAGACCCGCCACCACCAGAACCCCTGGGCGAGGAGCAACCTGAAACTGTCCCTTCTCAAGCTGACCTAGAAAAAGAGGGGCTTTTAAGGAGGAATAAGATGGCTGAGCTAAAAGAAAAGGAATTGAAAACCCTGTCAGCCCTGTCACAGCTGACAGAACCGACAAGGCCAACAGAAATTGGACAGCTAGCTGGGGAAAAACCCCACTGAACACCGGTAGAGCTCTAACAGAGCTAAATAAGAGCCAACTAGCGGTGCAAACGGACAAGGGACAGAATCTGTGGGCTGTGACAGAAACAGGGCGAAATTACCTAGAGGAACATAAGCAGCTGACAGAGTCTGTGACAGAGTCTGTGCCACAGGAGTCTGTCACAGGGACAGCGCAGAAACCACAGCCAGAGGTTACTATCCCCTCACAATCCGACCTTTTCAAATGCATGGGGGAAAGACTGCGGACCAGCTCTTTGGTGGTCTTATTACAACCAGGGTACCGGCTGAAAGGCATAGCCGATGTTACGACCGTTGGCGCTTTTGTAAGAGATGTTGCTCATAGCGACCGACCCTTGTGTGTACAAGCTCCATATCTGTCATGCATACGACCATGGATAGCGGCCTGCCTTGTCGTACATACAACGGGGGAATCTTCAATGTCGGTTTGTATGTCTGAAAGATCAGCGAGAGCGGCTTCGCCAATCTGAACAAGATACCGGATGGTTCAATCTATAAGAGAATAGGCCGTTGTCTTAGTGTCAGGCTGATGTTGAGGGGGCTCAGCGATGGATTCCACAGCCTACCGCATGGATTTTGCCTCAATATTCTTGGTAACTCTTCGAGCATAGCAACGAGCTCATTAGGAACTGACAACATTATTTTTGGTCAGGTGGCCGCAGGTTCGAGACCTGCGGCCACTATGGAATACTATCTAAAAAGTCCCTTACATCCAGTATTTCTTCCATAGTCGCCTTGGAAAAACCACCCAAGGTATGAGCCATATCATCGAACAGTGCGTCGTGGGGGATTTTGCGGGCGGTCCCCAAAGCCATTAGACGATTGAACAATCGACGCTTCAAGTCCTTCTGGTATTCACCGTGATAGAAGCGACGATGACCACCATACCCCTGAAGGGTCAGCCAATAGCCGCAATCAGGGCACTTAATAGCTTTCTTGTTGGTGGGCTGTACTTTTGTTCTACTCATTTGGGTATCACCCCTTTTTCTTATAAATCTTATACGAACCCGATGCTTTCCAACTTGTCTGAAGCCACTTTACTTGCTGTCATTACCTGAGATAATTCTCCTTGACTTTAAGGTAGGAATAATGTTAACATAGTTTCTGGAGGTATGTCAATAGTATGGGGAAAAGAGGGCCGAAACCAATCAGGGAACCAACTACCCACGTTCGTGTGCCAGTAAGCATGGCTGAGACACTCAAAGAGGCTGCTGCCGCCAGGAATATATCGATTGCTGTGTTGCTCGATAGCTTGAGGAGCAAGATAGTGGATCTCCTACCAATGCCACCAAGCGAAGGACCGCCCTTACCCAGGAAGATGGGTATTAAGTGGCCGGGCAAGACCAGTAGTAAAAGGAGTTGATGCATGGAAGAACCCAAAAGGGCAGTCGGTTATATCCGGGTGTCAGACGACTCTCAAGCTGATCAGGACAGAGCCTCTCTACCTGAGCAAGAGCGCGCTATCCGCGAGTATTGCCAGCGCAAAGGATACAACCTACTCCAAGTCTTCTCCGACGTCGGTAAACGATGGGACGCTAGTAGGCCGGCATTCAGGCGAATGTTGGCCTGGGGCCGGGAGTCTCCCCGACCATTCGATGTGATCGTCGTCTGGAGAGCAGACCGGATTGTAGGGTCAGCCAGTACAGTAGCCGTTCTGGAACCTTTGCTTGACCAGGGCGGTATTGATATTGAGGGAGTAAGCGAAACAGTGCATAAAGACTGGCTCCTTTTGAACGCGCTCATTGCCAAAGGTGAGACAGAGGCCAAACGGCATCGGGGTAAGCTAGGCGTTAGGACTGCGGTCGAGCGAGGCCATTTCCCCGGCGTTCCTCCATACGGGCGGCGATGGGACAAGGAATTGAAACAACTGGTGATTAATGAATCAGAGGCTCGCTGGTACCGGGAAATGTTCTCATGGAGCATCGCCGGTGACGGGGATGCCAGGATTGCCATGAGATTGAATGGCCTCGGCGTGCCAACCCGCATGCAGGGTAGAACAAACAGAAATGGTAGAATCATCGGTAAGGGCTGGAGAGCAAGCTATGTCTGCAGACTGCTTACAGACACAGGTTCATATGGCGAGGGCAAGGTTCAAGTTAAAGGTGGTGAGACTTTCGCATTTCCGCTGCCGCCAGTAGTAGATAAACAGACCTTTGAGCGGGCCATCAAGGCCAGACAATCCAGGCGACACTTTGGCCAGAAACCAACCAATCGAGTCTATTTTGTCAGCCCTCGCAAAGGGAGATGTAATGAGTGTGGACTCGGATTCCGCCTCGAGAGTCGGAGTTATCGAGTCAAAAAGAAAACGAGGGACGGACTAGTAAGAACCTATGAGCGCAAGACGTTATCTCCGGCACTCATATGCCGCGGCATGCATACTTATCCGCACCTCCACCACTGCCGAAAATCGAAATACATTAACTTTGATGAGGTTCAGACTATCATCCTACGGAAGGTAAGCGAAACCCTGGCTACAGATAATTTCGCTCTGGCATGCAGTATGCCCGACGACCGCGAGATAGAGATGATGTCAATCAGGTTGAAGAATGTCAAGGAGGCCCTGGAGCAAACCGTTCGTGAAATCAACTTCGTGGTTACTGAAGGCAGGGCAGGACAGATTCCTAAGGTAGTCTTTGATACGCAGATGGCCGAACTAAACCGCGTTCTGCAATACAGAGAGGCACAGCTGAAGCAAGCCGAGACCGAATATCAGAACGCCAACGACAAGGTTGGAAAGTTCGAGAAGGTTATACCCCTCGTGAACGCGTTGAAGGACTTCTGGGATACCTTCAGACATGTCACGGTATCTAGCAACACGGGAATTAGGGATGACAAGACCGTAAGATTGCCGGTGGACACTAGTGGAGTAGAACATCTGAGGAAAATGCTGGATATTCTGGTCGAGAAGTTCACTATTGACAGTGAGAACAACATCACTGTTGAACTCAGTATACCAATCCTTAAGAGTATCGAGGCGGATGCCATCCGTTGTCGTCAATTAACAGACTTCCCTTCCCCTTAATAAGGGAAAGGGAAAAGGATGCTTTAGAGGGACTTCGCCCCTCTAAACTCCCTCGATTACTACGTGGGGTTTGGTTCTCTCAATCTACCCTTGATGAACAAGCTCTTTTTAGTTTGACTATTCAACTACACAGGCATTATACTTTTCATATTCTCAGCCGGTCAAATGAAAACTATCCTTGCCGATAAGCTGAAATTGTGGTAAAAATATCTAGTTAACCCTTGTTCTCAGTTTAATGATTATGTCAAATGCAAATAACAGGGTTGTGGTTACCGGCATAGGTGTTCTGTGTCCACTTGGTTTGGATATGTCCACTACCTGGCAAGGTCTTATCGCTGGTAAGTCGGGCATTGACTATATCACCCTATTTGACCCCGAGTCCCTTGATACCAAGTTTGCCGGCGAAGTAAAGGGATTTGAACCCACCAATTATATCAGCCGCAAGGATGCCCGCCACATGGACCGCTTTACTCACTTGGCAGTTGCCGCCAGTCTGCAAGCAGTGGAGCAATCGGGAATCCAAATCAATTCCAGCAACCAGGACAGTATCGGGGTCATAATTGGCAGTGGCATTGGTGGTCTAACCACTCTATTTGAGCAAATCAAAGTGCTATTAGAAAAGGGACCAAATAGAGTGAGCCCATTCCTAGTACCAATGATGATAACCGATATGGCTGCCGCCCAGGTATCAATTGCGCTGGGATTAAAAGGACCGAATCTCTGTATAACATCAGCCTGCTCCAGCGGTTCAGATGCTATAGGCGCCGCTTATGAACTTATCAAGCGGGGTGATACCCAGGCGATGATAGCCGGCGGCAGCGAGTCAATAATCAACCCAATAGGTATTGCCGCTTTCAATGCCCTCAACGCTATCTCAACCAGAAACAGTGAGCCACAGCTAGCCTCTCGCCCCTTTGATACTGAACGCGATGGCTTTGTCATTGGTGAAGGGGCTGGCATCCTTATCCTGGAAAATCTCGCCCATGCCCAAAAGCGGAGGGCTAACATCCTGGCTGAAGTTATCGCCTATGGAGCCAGTGGTGACGCCTACCACATCACGCAGCCAATTGAAAGTGGGGAGGGGGCGGCTAGGGCGATGCAGGTAGCACTTAATAAAGCCGGGCTGGCTACTACTGAAGTTGATTATATTAATGCTCATGGTACATCTACGGTACTAAACGACAAAGTGGAGACCAAAGCCATAAAGACAGTATTTGGCGACCACGCCTATAAAATTCCTATAAGCTCCACCAAGTCAATGATGGGGCATCTTATAGGGGCCTCCGGTGCTGTTGAGGCAGCAATATGTATTATGGCTATTCAGCACGGACTCATACCACCAACGATAAACCTTACCCACCCCGACCCTGAATGCGATTTAGATTATGTGCCGAATGTAGCTCGCCGAGCTAAGGTTACTACTGCTCTGTCTAATTCCTTTGGCTTTGGTGGTCATAATTCAGTTCTGATATTTCGGCGATATCGCGAGGCATAAGCTTGCACCATTGTCGTTGGAATCTTCTGCCCCCGGTCCCAAGCAGACATTTGGTTAACACTTCTGGCTTTTCTCCGCTAATAACTCAGCTCCTGTATAATCGCGGTCTCACCGAGCCATCTCAGTTAGAATCATTTATGGCTGCTGATGAGCGTTTATCAGGTAACCCCTTCCTGTTGCCTGATATGCAACCGGCGATAGCCAGAATTTACCGGGCTTTGCTTTCCGGTGAAAACATTGCTATCTATGGGGACTTTGATGCTGACGGCATTACCGCTACTGCCCTGCTTGTCCAGGGGCTAACCAGCCTTGGCGGCAAGGTCACCCCCTACATACCCCATCGCCTGACCGAAGGCTATGGACTTAAAACCACCGCCCTAGAAAATCTCTACCGACAAGGTATTAGCCTGGTTATTACTGTTGATTGCGGAATCACCGCCCTGGCTGAGGTTAAGAGGGCAAAAAGGATAGGGCTTGATATAATTATTACCGACCATCATACCACTCTACCCGAAATCCCGCCCGCCATAGCTGTGGTCAACCCCAAGCGAACTGATTCAATTTACCCCTTTTCAGAACTGGCTGGTGTCGGGGTAGCCCTCAAGCTGCTTCAGGCTCTGTTTCAAAGTATTGGCAAAGAAAAGCAACTGGATGAACTAATAGACCTGGTAGCCCTGGGAACTGTAGCTGATATGATGCCTCTAGTGGGGGAAAATCGGTATCTGGTTAAGCAAGGGCTGAAACTAATTAACGCCACCCCCCACCTCGGGGTCAGGGAAATGATAACCCAGGCTGGACTAAACATCGGCAGCTTTGACACAGAAAGCATCTCCTGGGTCATAGCCCCACGCCTAAACGCTGCTGGCAGATTGGCACACGCCATGACCAGCTACAGATTGTTAATGACAGACTTGCCACAAGAGGCACACCAGCTAGCTATATGGCTAGAAGAAAAAAATGCGGAACGTCAGAAACTAACCACCAAGGTCTTAACCAGGGCTAGACAGCAGATATTAGCACAAGGAATTTCACCACTTCTGGTAGCTAGTGATAATGACTATCCAGCTGGCATCATCGGGCTGGTAGCCGGTAAACTATCAGAGGAGTTCTACCGCCCGTCTATTGTTATCAAAACTGGTGAGCAGATAAGTAGCGGTAGTTGCCGCAGCATTCCTGAATTTAATATCATCCTTGCCCTGAACCAGTGTAGCCGCCTGCTATCTCAGTTTGGCGGTCACTCACAGGCAGCCGGTTTTACCCTACCCACTAAAAATTTGGCTCGCCTCAAGCAACGCCTTTACCAACTGGCCACTACTCAGCTAGCCGGGGTTGACCTTCGTCCCCAATTGGATATTGATGCTGAGGTTACCCTGCCTGAACTCGGTGGGGATACCTTCCAAACAGCTCAACAGTTAACTCCCTTTGGTCGTGGTAATCCAGTTCCTACCTTCGTCAGCCGCAGGGTAGAGGTTGTTGACTACCGCACTATGGGCGATAATGATGAGCACCTGAGAATGAAGCTAAAGCAGGCTGGTAGTGTATGGGATGGGGTAGCCTTCAGACTGGGTAACTATCTGGCTGAGGTATCTTCTCACCTTGATATTGTCTATAACCTGGAAATAGACCGGTGGGGTGGACAGGAAAGGCTGAGGCTTAATATTCTTGACTTTGCCCCAGCTAGATAAAATATTGCCTAAGGAATTATTTAACAACCTATCCCCCTGACCCCCTTCCCTTACAAAGGAAGGGGGAGTTATGAATAAGAGAGGGGCTTTGCCCCTCTCTAAAATCTCTTCCCCCTCTCCATGATATGGATATATATTCCTATCATAAGGGGGATAAAGGGGGTGAGGTTGAAACATAATCTCACAGGTAAACTATATTAGGAGGTATTCATTATGGAGAGCTTAGATGATTTTATTGAAAGATTTAGGCGTGATATTGAAGCCGGATGTGGCTGTCCAGTGTACCAAAAACTATTGAAAGACGCAGGATACCATTTACGCAAGCACGAAGATCCCAGTAAAGGACTTTTTGCCGGCATTTGGCAGCTCAAATGGTCTAAACGCTTCGGCATACCGTATAGACACTCCGAGATACAGGTTAGCGAAGAGCACGCAATTAAGGCTGGCGTTGCTAACCGTGCAGACGGGCGGGATGACGGTGGCTGGTGGGGTAAGCCATCTCTATATTGGTTTGTTACTGAAGGCAATACTGAGAGCTACAACAGGGCAGTAAGAGCACTAAGTAAAATCTGCCAAGTGCGATAAGCCTTTACTCCTCCGCGCTAACCCAGCGTGTCCGGTAAGCCAGCAAGGAAACACAGACGGCTAGAACTATTATAGCTATCACCTGAGCCTGATGTAAGCCAAAAAGAAAGGGTGTTCCCTCACGCAGGAAACCAATACCAATACGCCATAATGAGTATAAACTAAGATAGATGCGGAATAGCGAGCCATCAGGCTTGAACCGTCCCCTCAGCTTAAGCAAAACAGCAAAAATTATAAGGCAAAATATAATCTCGTAAAGCTGGGTGGGGTGGAGCCCCATTCCTTCGGGGAGAGCCTGGCTTGCCGTATAGCCATAGCTAAACTCGTTTTTATAAACTATGCCCCAGGGTAGGGAGGTTGGTATCCCATAGCAGCAACCGTTTATGGTGCAACCTACCCTGCCTATAGCCTGAGCCAATATGATAGCCGGTGCTGTCGTATCGGCAAAGTAACCAAACTGGAACTTGTTAAACCTACTATAAATCCAGATAGCCAGGGCGGCACCCAAAACAGCGCCGTAAATAGTTAGTCCTGAAGCGCCAACAATCTGTCCTGGATTCTGAGTGTAATAATCCCATTTATCAACAACATGGAGCAATCTTGATATCACTATTCCTGATGGAATGCCTACCAGCGCCGCCGTAAAGATAGTATCATAAGAAAGGTTAGCTCCTCTTCTTACCTCTCGCAGCATCCACAGAACTATCACCAATATTGCCAGGGCAACTATAATGCCATACCACCTAACATTTAAGAAGGCTATTGGATTTATGTCTATATTTATCATAATTCACCCCACAAGTTGAGTATTTTTATCAACCCCATCCCCTTTATCCCCTTCCCCTTAATAAGGGGAAGGGGAAGTTTGTTTAAGAGGGGCTTCGCCCCTCTTAAACTCCCCTAGCAACCCTTCAAGCAGAATCTGGGCTGCCTTCTTATCCAGGGGTTTATTATTATTGCCACACTTTGGCGACTGGATACAGCTAGGACAACCCTCCTGACAGGGGCACTCGGTAATTGCCTTGAGCGTAGCCTGCCATAGTTCCTCTATTAAGTCAAATCCCTTCTCAGCAATGCCGATGCCACCGGGATAGGCATCATAAATAAATATCTGGGCTCTCCCGGTATCAGGGTGGAAGGGGGTAGATACGCCGCCAATATCATTGCGGTCGCATAGAGCAAACAAGGGAAGGATAGCGATAGCGGCATGCTCAGCAGCATGTAACCCACCGGCAAAGTCTAATTGAGCCTTGACCAGCCGGCTAATAACCTCGGTTGGCAGGTCAAACCACAGGGCAACAGTGGGGAAATGATGAGGTGGCAGGTCAAGTGGCTCCTCACCGATTACTTCCTCAGTGAATTGCGCCTTCTTCCTGAAGCCAATCACGGTAGTGGTAACCTCTACCTCACCCAGGTATACACTTGTTTGCCCACAGTTCCTACTGCGAGTTTGCTTCACAATACGCAAATCCTCGATTTCTTTAGTCTGAGTATAATAAGAGGCGGTGGTCGGCACGGCGTAGGCAGTGCGGTTAGTAAGGTCAAGGTCAGTAACCAGATAAGACTCTCCCTGGTGGAGGTAAATAGCGCCAGGATGTATCTGAAAAAAGGCAACACTAGCCTCTACAGTCTCCAGTAAGGAACCAGTTGAGGTATCAATAATGGTAAAGTTTTCCCCGGAGGTGGAACGAATATTGATGCTTTGAGCTGGATAGGCGATACGAGGTGAAAGATACCACCTCTGCCGGTGTTCCCTGAGCACACCCTGTTCTTCTAGTTCTACCTTTCTCTGTCTAAAAGTAGAGCCAAAGATTTCCTCATCACTACCTAGTGGCAATTCCCAGGCGGCACACAATAGATGCGCTCTTAAAATATAGGGATTGTCGGGGTTAACCAGGGCATTCTCAAAGCTTTTTTGAAAAAAGAAATCAGGGTGACGCATAAAATATTGGTCAAGAGGATTATCCAGACCGATAAGGAAGCTCAGCGACCCCTTTCTACCCCGACCACTCCTACCTGCTTGCTGCCAGGTACTGGAAATACTCCCCGGATAGCCAGTAAGTACCGTTGCCTCCAGGTCACCAATATCTATACCCAGCTCTAAAGCAGTAGTGGCTACTACTCCTAAAAGTTGACCACTAAATAACTCCTGCTCTATTTGACGCCGTTCCTGCGGGAGATAGCCAGCCCGATAAGCCTTAATTCTGCCAGCTAAGGCTGGAACGGTTTCAGCCAATCTCTGTCTGGAGTAGGTATAAATAAGCTCAGTTAGTCGGCGAGAGCGAGCAAAAGTCAGACTGCGGATATTGCGACTTACTAACTCAGTAAACAGGTTCGTAGCTTCACTATTAGCACTACGCCGAAGACTCCTTGCCTCATCTATAATTGGAGGATTCCAGAAAACAAAGTCCTTTCCCCCATGAGGAGAACCATCATTGTCAACTACTATGAAGGGTAAACCAACCAGTCTTTCCGCATGCTCACCGGGATTAGCTATTGTAGCTGAGCAGCAGATAAATTGGGGGGTTGAGCCATAGAGCTGACACAGACGACGCAGGCGACGCAATACACAGGCTACATGGGAACCAAAAACACCCCGATAGATATGGGCTTCATCCACTACCACATACCTCAAGTGGCGCAGTAGTCTTGACCAGGATTGATGATTGGGCAGTATACCAATATGGAGCATATCGGGATTGGTAAGTATTATCCTGGCTCGTTTCCTTATCTCGGGTCGTTCAGCCTGTGGAGTATCACCATCAAAGGTAGCAAATTCCTCTAACCTGAACAGGCGGGGGTAAAATAGCTCCTGTAAGCTGCGCAACTGGTCCTGAGCCAGGGCTTTGGTTGGGAAAAGGTAAAGGGCACAGCTCCTTGATTCAGTTAAAATTGCCTCCAGTGCAGGAATGTTATAGCACAGGGTCTTACCACTGGCGCTTGATGTTGACACCATCACATTCTTGCCCTGTCGGGCATTATTCACCGCTTCTGCTTGATGAGTATAAAGGGGTAATAATCCATGCTCATTGAGGCAATCTTGAAGACTACTAACTAGAGGCTTGTCTAATTCAGCACAGCTAGCGTCACATGGTGGAATATGCTCAATATGAACAATCTGAGCGTTGTAAGTAGGCTGAGCAGTAAGGTGATGGAGAAAAGCCGAGGTATTCATTATGGCTCTCCTCATTAAACAGGTAGAATCTCAATTTCGTAGTCAAGTATCTCTACCTCAAACCGACTGTTAACGATAAAGTCCACTACCTTTGATAGGACTTCGTTAGTATAACGGCTGTTATTACTAACGCAACAAATCCCCAGCACCGCCGATTGCCATAGACTCTGGTCGTCAACCTCAGCAATGGAAACATTAAATTTATTTCCCACACGGGTAATAATGGATTTCAACACCCGCCTCTTACCCTTGAGAGATAGATTTTCAGGTAAACGAAGGCTAATCTTACATACACCAACATTCATGGCACATATAGTCGCCAACAACCCGATGAAAAGTGAGGCGGGTGTCTCATTCTTAAAATGGGCTACATTTGACCAGCTTCTCTCTGCTTGTCGTAGCACTCTTTGCAATAGACCGGACGCCCTTCCCTGGGCTCAAACGGTACTGTGGTTTCTGCACCACAATTAGCACAGACTACAGTGTACGTCTGTCGTGGCCGATTATCGCCACCCTGACGGTCTCTCCGCCGAGCAACTCGGCATTCCGGACAACGACTGGGTTCATTCTGCAATCGGTGAGATAAATAGAACTCTTGCTCACCGGTGGTAAAAATAAACTCTTTCCCACAATCACGGCACACCAAGGTTTTGTCTGCTAGAGCCATTACTGCACCTCCTTTATATTTTGTTATCCCCCTTGTCTTCGATGCAGTCTCCTGGCACCAAAACCCTTTGCCGAATTACTTTGTCCGGTACTATACAGAGTTCCAGTTTAGAAACGACACTGAACCAAGGTATGTGATACAATTTTCACTATACATCTTACCGGTTGTCAAGTCAAGGCTAAAATGCACTATGTGAATTTACAGTCACCTCCAGTTATGCTATACTTTTTTGATTTGTGCTATACTTAATGCTTGCTAGAATAGATAAAAGTACAGAGGTATAATTTGGACAAAGAAAAGAAGATAGACATTATCAACAAATTTGCCCGCCAGGAAGCCGACACCGGTTCAACCCAGGTTCAGGTAGCCCTGCTTACTGAAAGGATAAACCAATTAACCGAGCACATGGCGGCTAATCGTCGTGATTATAGCTCACAACGGAGCTTACTTAAGCTTGTGGGACAAAGAAGAAGACTATTAGCTTACCTGAGCAAACAGGATGTAGGCCAATATCATAACCTAATTACCAGGCTCGGTCTACGCAAGTAAATCATCAATAAGGAGAGGTTATTGATAAAATCTCAATCTTTTAAGTGTGAGGTCGGGGGTAGAAGCCTCATTATAGAAACAGGAAGGCTCGCCGAGCAGGCAACTGGAGCAGTAACTGTTCGCTATGGGGATACGGTAGTTTTGGTTACCGCTTGCACCAGCGATGAAGCCCGAGAGGGCATAGATTTTCTGCCGCTAACCGTTGACTACGAAGAAAGACTATATGCTGCCGGTAAAATCCCAGGTGGCTTTATCAGAAGGGAAGGGCGTCCCAGCCAAGAGGCAACCTTAGCTGGCCGACTTACTGACCGCCCGCTGCGCCCGCTTTTACCCAAGGCATGGCGCAATGAGATTCAGCTTATAATTACTGTCCTTTCCGCCGACCAGGAAAATGACCCCGACATCCTGGCAGTTATCGGTAGCTCGACTGTGCTATCAATATCAGAGGTGCCCTTTGGCGGTCCGGTGAGTGCTGTCCATATTGGTTATATTAACAACAAGCTAGTATTAAACCCAACATTAGCCCAGCTTGAAGACAGCCTGCTTGACCTCGTTGTCGCCAGCACCAAAGACGCAATAGCAATGGTAGAGGCAGGAGCCCGAGAGGCTTCAGAAGACATTGTTACCCAAGCAATTAAATTTGGTCATGAGGCAAACCAAGATATTATTAAGCTTCAAGAACAACTTCAGCAGGTTTGTGGTAAACCCAAGATAGAAGCCCCTATTAGTACGATTAACCCTGAGCTAGTTTCAGCCATTTCGTCAATCGTTAATGAAAAACTTATCCAAGCCCTAAGCCAACCAGATAAACCGCAGCGTGAACAAGCCCTCTCCGACCTGAAGCAGGAACTGGTGGAGAGCCTAGGAGAGTCATTCCCTGAAGAAGACATACTCTCTGCCTTTGAGGCAAGGGTTAGGGCTGAAATAAGAACCAATATCCTTGACAAGGGACAGCGGGTCAGTGGTCGTAGTCTGACTGAGGTTCGCCCCCTTAGTTGTGAAATAGGACTTCTCCCTCGTACTCACGGCTCAGCTCTATTCACTCGGGGTCGCACGCAGGTACTGACAATTACTACCTTGGGTCCTATCAAGAAGGAGCAGCAGCTTGATGGACTAGGCATAGAGGAAACTAAACGCTTCATTCACCACTATAATTTTCCTCCTTTCTCCACCGGTGAGGTTAAACGATTAGGTTCACCTGGTCGCCGTGAAATTGGACATGGCGCTTTGGCAGAGCGGGCTATCTTGCCAGTGCTACCTAAGGATGAAGATTTCCCTTACACTATCCGCCTCGTCTCCGAGGTTCTCAGCTCCAGCGGTAGCACATCTATGGCCAGTGTTTGTGCCTCAAGCCTATCCCTAATGGATGCTGGAATACCGATAAAGAGAGCGGTAGCTGGGGTAGCCATGGGCCTGGTCACTAATGAGAAAGGTGACAATGTTATTTTGACCGACATTGAGGGCATTGAGGATAATTATGGCGATATGGACTTTAAGGTAGCTGGCACTACTGAAGGCATCACGGCGCTACAGTTAGATACTAAGCTCAAGGGCATAAGCTTGGAAATTATAGAAAAAGCGCTAAATCAAGCCCGGGAGGCTCGCCTGTTCATTCTGGATACAATGAATCAAACTATCAGCTCCAGTCGACCCGAAGTCAGTCGTTACGCACCACGAATGTATAAAATAACCATTGACCCTGATAAAATTGGTAGCGTAATCGGCACCGGAGGTAAAACAATCAGGTCAATTATTGATGAAACTAAAACAACCATTGATATTGATAATGATGGCACCGTGCTTATCGGCTCACCTGATGAGGAAGCAGCCCGTAAAGCCATTAAAATTATTGAAGAACTAACCAAGGATGTAGAGGTTGGCGGTATCTATACCGGAAAAGTAACCCGCCTAATGAACTTCGGCGCTATGGTAGAAATTCTTCCCAGTAAAGAAGGCTTGGTTCACATTAGCGAACTAGCTGATTATCGGGTAGCTAAGGTCGAGGATATAGTCAAGGTAGGCGATGAGATTACAGTTCAAGTAATTGATATTGATAATATGGGTAGGGTGAACCTGTCACGACGAGCTGTGTTTAAAAAGCCTTCTCAAGTGCCTGAAGCCGGAGTAAGTGATTCGCTATCTGGAGACTACCCATTTAAAAAACGGGGTGAGGTTCGTTCCTCACGGCACCCCCGTCCCTCTAGGGATAAATAGCGTTACTAGAGTAAGGGAGCTAAGCCATGAAGCCGATAAGGGTAGTGGTTCAAGGGGCATTAGGTAGAGTGGGGCGAGTGGTTATTGATGCCCTATGCCGTGAACCTGAAATGCAGGTAGTAGGCGCTGTCGAGCTACAGGTTTCTGAGGATTACCTACCACTGCCTGATAACGTTGGTTCGGTGCCCTTTTCTTCCAACTTGGACTATATCCTCACTAAATGCCAGCCTGATGTGCTAGTAGATTTCACTATTGCTCAAGCTACCATGCCAGCAGTGCGTATCGCCGTTAAACAAGGGGTTAACTTAGTAATAGGAACTACCGGGTTGACAGCTGACGAGCTTAGCGAGATTAACCGATTAGCCCTAGCTCATAAGGTTGGGGCAGTGGTAGCTCCCAACTTCGCTCTGGGAGCAGTGCTAATGATACACCTAGCCAAGATAGCCGCCAAATACCTTGACTATGCTGAGATTATAGAGCTACACCATAACCTGAAAACTGACTCTCCTTCAGGAACTGCCCTATCTACAGCCAAAGCCATGGCAGCAGCCAGAGGTAAACCGTTCAAACACCCTCCAGAACAAAAGAAGACCTCGGCTAGTCGAGGAGAACAAGTTGAGGGTGTTACCATCCATAGCGTGCGTCTACCCGGTCTTATGGCACACCAAGAGGTACTCCTGGGAGGACCAGGGCAAACATTAAGCATACGACATGATACCATTAATCGTGAATGTTATATGCCAGGTGTTATGCTAGCCATTAAGGAAGTAGTTAAACGCCAGGGGCTAATCTATGGCCTGGATACTCTGCTTGGTTTACAGGAGGAGTAATGAAGGGGTATAGAGTAGCCATTGTTGGTGCCACCGGACTGGTAGGACAGGAGTTCATCAGTATCCTGGAGCAACGTAACTTCCCTATGGACTCAATTCAGCTTTTAGCCTCAGACCGTTCAGCAGGCAAGAAGTTGTTTGTCAGTCATCAAGAGATTGAAGTCAAAGAGACTGTCCCCGAGTCCTTCAAAGAAATAGATATTGCCCTCTTCTCGGCTGGTGCTGAGGTCAGTCACTACTTCTCACCCATAGCTGCCCAATCAGGGGCAGTAGTTATCGATAATAGCTCCGCTTTCAGAATGGCGCCTACAGTTCCCCTGGTAGTCCCTGAGGTCAATCCCGAAGACATTAAACGGCATAAGGGGATTATAGCTAATCCCAATTGCTCCACTATTCAAATGGTAGTGGCTCTATATCCACTACATAAGGCTAATCCCATCAAACGCATTATTGTTGATACCTACCAGGCGGTGTCAGGCACCGGTTCAGCAGCAGTAGAGGAACTAACCACACAAGCCAATCAGATACTGGATGGGCAGGCCACTGTTCCCCATGTTTACCCTCACCAAATAGCCTTTAATGTGCTGCCAGAGATAGATGTTTTTCTGGACAATGCCTATACTAAAGAAGAATGGAAGCTGGTGAAAGAAACCAGGAAGATAATGCATGCTGATAATATAGCTATCTCGGCGACCTGTGTGCGAGTCCCGGTATTTACCGGACATAGTGAGGCGGTCAATGTAGAATTCTCCCAACCTATGTCTCCCGACGAGGCACGGCGTATCCTCGCCCAGGCTCCAGGGGTCAAGGTAGTAGATGACCCAACTGTTAGTCTTTATCCTCAGCCATGGTCAGCAGCCGGCACTGATGAGGTTTTTGTGGGACGCATTCGCCGAGATGCTTCTCACCCCAATGGCTTAATTATGTGGGTTGTAGCCGATAATCTGCGTAAGGGAGCTGCCCTAAATGCCATCCAGATTGCTGAAGAGATGATTAAAAGAGGCTGGCTCCATCCAAGGAGGTAGAAAAAATGAAAAAACTAGGACGATTGCTAACAGCAATGGTAACCCCCTTTAATGAAGAAGGGGCAGTTGATTACGAGCAGGCCAAGAAGTTAGCTTTAGCTCTTCTTAACTCAGGAAGTGACGGGGTGGTGGTCGTGGGCACAACGGGAGAATCTCCCACTCTTATCCGACAGGAGGAACTGCGCCTGTTCAGCGAGGTGAAATCAGCCGTAGGCAAACGAGGTTCAGTAATAGCTGGCACTGGTAGTAACAGCACCGCGGAGGCCCTAGAGGCGACCAAGGAGGCAGAGCAAATCGGGGTTGACGCCTGCCTATTAGTTGTCCCCTACTATAATAAACCTACTCAAGAGGGCTTATACCAACACTTTAAGACTATCGCTCAGAGCACCAATTTACCCTGTATCGTTTATAACGTGCCATCACGCACCGTTACCAACTTATCGGCAGAGACGGTTATCAAACTGAGTCAGGTTGACAACATTATCGGAGTCAAGGAAGCCAGCGGCAATTTAGAACAAGTTTCCAAAATTATCAGTAACACAAGGGAAGATTTCCTCGTCTGGAGTGGCAACGATGGTGATACCCTGCCCATACTAGCCTTAGGTGGCTACGGAGTTATTAGCGTTGCCTCACACCTGGTTGGTAAACAAATAAGGGAAATGATTGATAGTTTTATTAGTGGTAAAACGGGTAAAGCTGCTGAGATACACCGCCATCTTTTACCCCTAATTAATGCCTTATTTATTGTCTCCAGCCCTATTCCGGTTAAATATGCGGTTAATTATGTAGGCTTTAATGTTGGGAAGCCACGCTTGCCCCTTACTGAGCCTGATGAAAAAACAGCTGCCTTCATCAAAGCCACCCTGAAAAACTATAAGATTGACCTGGCGGTATAACTAAATAACTAAGGAAGCTAAAATGAAGAGAAGAGACAAAACAAAAGCAATGATAAGGTTTCTATTATCCTTTTGTCGGTGAGCTTGGCATTGACAGATTTTACGATGGTAGAATTGGCACTGGTATTGCTAAACTTTTAACTGGTGGTGGACTTGGAATTTGGTGGCTCATAGATGTCGTCTGCACTGGTATCGAGCGGGGTAAATCTGAATAAACCACTTAAACGAAGATATTAAAGATTATTTATCAACCTCACCCCCTTTATCCCCCTCTCCTTCAAAGGAGAGGGGGGAGAAATTTATAGAGAGGGGCTTCGCCTCTCTTAATTAAATATTTCCCCCTTCCCTTACTAAGGGCTTTGTATCATAAGTGCCTTCTGTATCAAAAGTCAGGTAGTTGTATCAAAAGTCAATGTTGTACCAAAGCTTCCTGAGTAGCATTCCAGTAAGAAGTGTGTTCTATCACAGATTTCATATAAGATTCATCCAAATTATTCTCACCTTGAACCGGAAGCGGTACCGTTATTGCTGAGAATTTGGTCTTATAGCATTGTCGTCCATAGGAGTAGCGCCATTTCTGTAGATTTAGCATCATCGCTATGAAAAATATGGTAGTGATTTGGAGAGGTTTTTTGGGTGAACATATTAGAATGTTGTCCGTTGCAATAAAATCTTCTAGCTGTATAAAAACGTCACCGCTAACTGTTGAGACTGTTGTTAAGTATTTGGGATATACCTTTGCTCTTTCTGGTGGGTTAAAGTAGCCTACGATGCCGTTATTAAAAGCGACTCTCGAAACGGTGGGGTATTTACCGAGGTCAAGTTTATCTAAGGCATGAAAATCCCCTCTGTGCACATTAAATAAGTCTTCTACGCTGAAATTTATAAAACTGCGATTATGTTTTATTTTTGTAGTAGAAATTTGCTTCTTAGGCAATAGTTTCTGCACATTTACAAGATTTTTTTCTTGTTTATACGGCTCTACTGGTAAGTCCTTGAATCTGTCTCTCTTCACCATCCTTCCAAAAGAGAAACGCCACCTGAAACTTTCGTTTATATACGAAGCGTAATAGAATAACTCTTCTTTGCTCATTTCAGCTATCGGTTCTAGAACCATAAGACCGCTTCCACCGTTTCCTCTGGGAAGAAATGGAGACTCCTGAACGGTGGCTTCACAAAAAGCTGAGGCACAAATGCCTCTAAAGTTAAACACCCTATCGTTCTCTAAAGGAGATACGAAACCTACCACGCCATTGTTCATGAATCCATTTGAAACAAAAGGAACTTCACCATGACTATAGCTTTCAAATCCCTTTGACTTGGCGTGATGTATCTTAAATATATCGCTAACTATCATAGTTTTTTTCTTTTCTCGTTCTAATAATCTGTGCAACAGTCTCCCTGACAAGTTGTTCAACCCCCTCTTCAATCTCCTCTTCAGTCGGAATTGCTTGGTTCAGATAGGCTTCTGGTACTAGTTCTAGGAGTTTGTCAGAGAAATCAATGGGGCAAGCCTTTTGCAGACGTTCAATGCTAGAAACAGGATGCTGTTGGTTGGCCAAGAACGCTTTCAGTACCGAGTGTACCTTATTAAAATCGTTTGGCACACGACTGCTAGGCAAGCGTCTACCCTTACTCTTCACTAAGCCATCATTGACAGCACGCAGCCAAAGAACGTTTTGTTCTTTGGGATGCGGTATACCTTTCTTAACAAAGATACCAAGGGCGTAGACTCCCACAGGATAGAAAATGTCGGCGGGAAACGTCATGACGGCTAATAAAGTGTTCTGTGCCAAGAGTGTATGTTCTCGCCAAGCCCGGTATATGCTGGGACGCACCATTGTTCCATAGGGCAGAACTGAAAACAATACCCCCCCGTCTGCATTTGCTTCAATGCGTGGTCTACAAACTTGAATTCTTTCTCATCACTTCGTTTCAGTGCGAAAGGCGGATTCATCATGACCTTAGTTACTGGTGGGTTATTCGTAGGTTCACTTATAAACTTCGCAGTTGGGATTCCATGATTGGTACTCTGAATCAGGAAGACTTGAAAACAGTTTGCGGCCTTGATATTATTTTTCCCATCACCACGGAAAATCATATTGACTACTGAGAGTGCAGCTATACCATCATCCTGTTCTACTCCAAATACACCATATTGCTTAAACCGAGCCAACTGTTGCGCATCGGATTTCTTTCTTACGCTATCAAAGGCAGCGACCAGAAAACCACCAGTCCCACAGGTAGGGTCATAGATAATATCATTTGCCTGGATATTCATCACATCAGCAATAAAAGGAGTAAGATGTCTAGGAGTGAGTACAATACCTAATTTCTGCGCCCAGTTTGCGTATTTCAGGAATACTTCATAAAATGTACCTAGCCAGTCGGCTCCCGAATTCATTGCCGAGCGGATATTTAGGTTATTGAGTTCCTGAAGTGTCTGCACCAGTGCGCTTCTGAGCTTAGCATGATTCTCGGCAGCTACAGGAAGGTCTATCTTGACGTACTCATAGAACTCGAATTTGCCTTGTTTCTTTAGTTCAGTCTGAACACGACCATTTATGTCTGCTACGAGTACAGAAGCTTCACGGGACTCGATATTTGGCGGAGTGTCTCCCACCATTGAAAGCAATAACGCAGCCATATCTCCGGCTCGCTTATGTGGTGGAATGGCACCGAGGTGCAGAATTGCGCTGATGCGTTCAGCCGTATCTCGGAATAGCTTCTCATCTATTACTGGTTCGGCTATGTCGGCACTTTTGTTTTTGAGAACGGTTTGCAGTTGCTCCTCACTTAATAATCCTGTGGTTGCCACGCCATTCATTGTAACGGGAACAAAGTCCTTCCCATTATAAAACCCATTTTTCACTAAATACGAATCTATGTCATTCCCCGCTACTCCTGAAACAAAGAGAACTTGATATTTTTTACTTGGCTTAATCAAGTTTGCCCGTTCAATTGCTTCTTGATAAGCTAATTCAAGCTGTGTGTGGGAGGGCTTTGCCTCTATTACCCACAGCACTTTTTCGGTTACTTTTACTATATTCTCTGGATGCTTTGCACCGAGTAGTTGTTTAATTTCAAAGTCTGCCAAACATTGAGTCTGTGTCCATACTCTCCCAGCATCAGCACGACTAGGATTCTTGGTGTCCCACCCCAATGTTTTGAGCCTTGCTTTGATGTACCCATATGACTCAAACTCAGTTTCTTGGGCTTTTTTAACCATCACCCTTATTCTCCTGTCGGCGGTTACCTTTGGTATAGCGCCGCCTCTTAGGTATACGCCTTCGTTTCATGAGTTGCTTCAAGAGGATGAGATGAGACTGACTGACCTTCCTATCACCAGCTTGCCATTTTTCAACGGCATTAACAGTGACACCGATTTCATCGGCTATTGAGGCATTTGTCCATGTCTTTGCCTTAAGCGCATCTAGTAGGTTCTGAACATCATCCATTTGGTTATATATTACCATACTAAGTGCGGTATTGTCAATAGTAATTATAAAAAATATTTTTACAAAAGGTATTGACAAATACATACTAAGTATGGTATTATAGTATTGTAATAAAGAATTGAGGAGTGAATTGAGATGGATGCGAGAGAAGAAAGAGGATTGGTGATAGCAAACACAAGCAAGATTGAGAAAAACAAGTTGGGCTGGAAAGTGCCCTCCCAATCTGGCAATGGAAGCTATATAGTGAATCTTGACCACGGGCAGCCATTCTGCACCTGCCCCGACTTTGAGAAGCGACAACAACCGTGCAAACATATACACGCTGTTGAGTTTGTCGTTCAGAGAGAGACTAAGCCAGACGGTAGCACCACTTACACCCAATCGGTTAAAGTAACATGCACTCAGGAATGGTCTGCCTATGATGAAGCTCAGATGCACGAGCAGGAACGCTTTGTCGCTCTGCTCCGAGACCTCTGCAATGGTATCCCCCAACCCGAATATAAATTCGGACGGCCTAGGCTGCCATTGGCTGATGTGGTATTTAGTGCAACCTATAAGGCTTATACTACAATGTCTGGTAGGCGATTCATATCTGACTTGAGAGATGCAAAAACAAGAGAACTGGTAGTTAAAGCCCCATCCTTTGCCAGCAATGCCCGCTATCTTGAGAATCCAGAACTGACTCCACTTCTTAAGACTCTCATTGAGCAGAGTGCAAGCCCACTTAGAGCTATAGAGACTGACTTTGCCGTTGATTCCTCTGGCTTCGCTACCACTACATACGCTAGGTGGTTTGACCATAAATATGGCAAGGAACGCAGTAAGCAGATGTGGGTTAAGACTCACCTTATGTGTGGGGTTACTACCCATATCGTAACTAGCGTAGAGGCTACTCCATTTGAGTCCTCTGATAATCGCCAGTTTATCCCACTGGTAAATAAGACAGCCGAGACTTTTAACATCAAAGAGGTCTCTGCTGATAAAGCCTATACTGACAGGCGTAATCTCCATGCCGTTCAAGCTGTCGGTGGAACTGCTTATATCCCGTTTAAGGTCAACTCCACTGGCATGGGAGACCATCATCATAATTTTGACGGACTCTGGAACCGTATGTGGCATTTCTACAATTTTAATCGGGATGCTTTCTTGGCTCACTACCATAAGCGGTCTAATGTGGAGACTGTCTTCTCCATGATTAAGGGTAAGTTCGGTAGCTCGGTTAGAGCCAAAACCCCCATCGCTCAGGTCAATGAGGTTCTTTGCAAAGTTTTGTGTCATAATATATGTGTCCTTATCCAAAGCATATATGAGTTAGGTCTTGAGCCGACTTTCTGGACTTTTGATACAAAAGAGGCAGTTGTTCCAAAAGTGCTTGAGAATGTGGGCTTTTGATACAAAGCCCCTTAGTAAGGGAAGGGGGTCAGAGGGATAGGTTGCTAAGCAATCCTCCTTATAGCTTTATTGACAATGCCGCCAACTTACAACTATGCTGAACAGAAAGAGATGAAAAAGCACATAAGTAAAAATAGGGGGTTCCGACAAATGCTTATCCCAACAATAATAATGGGCGTAATTGCCGTTGCCCTTCTCTTTATTGGCTATCAAAAAGGAGGAGGGGAACATATTCTAGGGTTAAAATCAGCCGGGAACCTATTATTACAGATTATCCCCATATTAATTTTTTCATTTATAATAGCTGGTATGATTCAATATCTCATTCCCACTGAAATAATGTCCAAGTGGGTAGGTGCCGAATCTGGTTTCCGAGGTCTCATAATTGGCACAGCAGTTGGTAGTCTTGCACCAGGTGGTCCCTATGTTAGCCTGCCCCTCGCTGCCGGACTGCTTCGTGCTGGAGCAAGTGTAGGGACTGTGGTAGCCTTTTTAACAGGCTGGTCACTGTGGTCAGTAACGAACTTACCGTTATCTGTAGGTATAATGGGTTGGAAATTCACCCTAATTCGTCTGGTATGTACCTTTTTCTTCCCGCCAATAGCCGGACTAATAGCTAATCTATTCTTTTCGCGCACCAGCGTTATTTGAGTAATCAAAATAAGGAGGATATTATGCCAGTAGTTATCATTGAGATGTGGGAGGGGCGCACCATTGAGCAAAAGAAGCAGCTCGTGGAGGGTATAACCTCTGTAATTGCCAATATAGGTGTTCCTAAAGAAGGTGTGCATATCATCATCAAAGATAATCCCAAGCACAACTGGGCAATTGGGGGCAAGCTAGCTTCAGAAAAATCCCCAGAGAAATAGGACCCCAAAACAGCTAATTAAATAATCCGATTCGTAGCCTTGACAAAGCTGATTATTTAATATACTGAATTGAGAAAATTGTTTAGAAGAACACTTGACAAAGTAGTAAAAGTATGCTAGTCTACCAGTGTAAGTGATGAAGAGGTTAGATACATAAAGTAGCAAAGCGGTGATTGATAACCATACGAGCGGCTTGGTGATTCATCACCAAGCCGTTTTTGTTGGCTATACAGCACCTTAACAATTGAATATGAGGACTAATATCAAATCTGAAGCAGGTCAAGCGGTGAAGGCGCATGGTGGATGCCTTGGTATCAAGGGCCGATGAAGGGCGTAGCAAGGCTGCGAAAAACCTCGGTGAGCTGCCTAGCAAGCCTAGCCGGGGATACCCGAATGGGGCAACCCGCTCAGGTAAAACCTGAGCACCCCCAGCTCAACACATAGGCTGGGAGGAGGTAAGCAGGGGAAGTGAAACATCTCAGTACCCTGAGGAAAAGAAATTATTCCCTGAGTAGTGGCGAACGAAAGGGGAAAAGCCTAAAGCCTATAAGCTAAGTGGTGCTAAGACCTAAGCTTATAGGCAGTCGTAAGGCAGGTAGGACCTAGCTTAGAATGGGTCAAGGAGTTACAAACTGAACCCTAGGCGAAGGTTTCTGGAAAGGACAACCATAGAGGGTAACAGTCCCGTAGACAAAAGGGGGAAGCTCCTTACCTGTCCTTGAGTACCACGGGACACGGGGAATCCTGTGGGAATCTGCCCTGACCACAGGGCAAGGCTAAATACCCTTGATGACCGATAGTGAACTAGTACCGTGAGGGAAAGGTGAAAAGCACCCCGGGAGGGGAGTGAAATAGACCTGAAACCGTGCGCTTACAAGCAGTCAGAGCCTCAAGTAATTGGGGTGATGGCGTGCCTATTGAAGAATGAGCCGACGAGTTAATCTATGTAGCTGGTTAAGCAACTATCGTTGCGGAGCCGAAGCGAAAGCGAGTCTTAATAGGGCGATTTAGTTGCATAGATTAGACCCGAAGCCGGGTGAGCTATCCATGGCCAGGGTGAAGCTTCGATAAAATCGAAGTGGAGGCCCGAACCGGTCAGCGTTGCAAAGCTGTCGGATGAGCTGTGGATAGAGGTGAAATGCCAATCGAACTCGGGGATAGCTGGTTCTCCCCGAAATGCATTTAGGTGCAGCCTCAGATGTTAGCTAATGGAGGTAGGGCACTGGATGGACTAGGTAAGATAATATCTTGTCAACTCCAACCAAACCACGAATGCCATTAGCCAGAATCTGGGAGTGAGACTATGGGGGATAAGCTCCGTAGTCGAGAGGGAAACAGCCCAGACCATCAGCTAAGGTCCCCAAGAACAGACTAAGTGGGAAAGGAAGTAGGACTGCACAGACAGCCAGGAGGTTGGCTTAGAAGCAGCCATCCTTTAAAGAATGCGTAACAGCTCACTGGTTTAGTGGTGCTGCGCCGACAATTCAACGGGGCTAAAGTCTGTCACCGAAGCTATGGCTCCCTGATTTTATCAGGGAGGGTAGGGGAGCGTTCCCTTAACCATGAAGTTACTACGTGAGTAGTGGTGGAGTTAAGGGAAGTGAGAATGTCGGCATGAGTAGCGTAAGGTGTGCGAGAAACACACCCACCGAAAACCTGAGGTTTCCTACGCAAGGTTAATCCGCGTAGGGTTAGTCGGGCCTAAGCCGAGGCCGGAAGGCGTAGGCGATGGACAACGGGTTATTATTCCCGTACCGCTTCTACTGAGGCAAAGGGGGAACACGGCAGGGTAGGCTAAGCATGCCCAATGGACATGGTGTGTCCCCCACCATAGGTGAGGCTGGGGCAGGTAAATCCACTCCAGATATTTAGCTGAAGGTGAGGGAAAGTTGAGGGGAGACCCAAGGCGATTTAGCTAATCCCATATCGTCAAGAAAAGCCTCGTTGCCGGTGAAGTAGCAGCGCCCGTACCACAAACCGACTCTGGTAGGTAGGGATAAAAGTCCCAAGGTGATCGAGACAACCCTCGTTAAGGAATTCAGCAATCTAGCCCCGTAACTTAGGGAGAAGGGGTACCCCCTTATGGGGGTGACACTAAATGGGTCCAAGCGACTGTTTAACAAAAACACAGCTCTCTGCTAAAGCGTAAGCTGAAGTATAGGGGGTGATACCTGCCCAGCGCCAGAAGGTTAAGGGGAGAAGTCAGGAGTAATCCAAAGCCTCAAACTGAAGCCCTGGTAAGCGGCGGCCGTAACTATAACGGTCCTAAGGTAGCGAAGTCCCTTGTCGGGTAAGTTCCGACCTGCACGAATGGTGTAACGACTTGGACGCTGTCTCAACGAGGGGCTCGGCGAAATTGAAATACCCGTGAAGATGCGGGTTACCCGCGACAGGACAAAAAGACCCCGTGGAGCTTTACTATAGCTTGGCACTGGGTCTAGGCTTACCATGTGTAGCATAGGTGGGAGGCTGAGAAGCCGGGGCGCTAGCCTCGGTGGAGCCGTCATTGAAATACCACTCTTGGTGAGTTTAGCCTCTAACCCTAGAGCAAGCTAGGGGACAGTGTCTGGCGGGTAGTTTGACTGGGGCGGTCGCCTCCTAAAAAGTAACGGAGGCGCCCAAAGGTCCCCTCAGAGTGGATGGAAATCACTCATAGAGTGCATTGGCATAAGGGGGCTTGACTGTGAGACCAACAAGTCGAGCAGGGACGAAAGTCGGGCAAAGTGATCCCACGGTACCGAGTGGAAGGGCCGTGGCTTAACGGATAAAAGCTACCCCGGGGATAACAGGCTTATCTTGCCCAAGAGTTCATATCGACGGCAAGGTTTGGCACCTCGATGTCGGCTCATCGCATCCTGGGGCTGAAGCAGGTCCCAAGGGTCCGGCTGTTCGCCGGTTAAAGCGGTACGCGAGCTGGGTTCAGACCGTCGTGAGACAGGTCGGTCTCTATCCGTGGTGGGCGCCCGGAGATTTGAGGGGGGCTCTCTCTAGTACGAGAGGATCGAGAGGGACAGACCTCTGGTGTGCCAGTTGTCCTGCCAAGGGCATCGCTGGGTAGCTATGTCTGGTTAGGATAAGCGCTGAAAGCATCTAAGTGCGAAGCCTGCCCCAAGATTAGATCTCCCATCCTTCACGCAAGTGAAGGAGTAAGGTCGCAAGAAGACTACTTGCTTGATAGGCGGTGGGTGTAAGCATGGTAACATGTTTAGCTTAACCGTACTAATGACCGAGGGCTTAACCTGCTTCAGATTTGGTATTAGCGAAATAGTTATTAAAAGAGGGGCTTTTTAACCCCTCTTTTTTGTTTTATTTGATTTGGACATTTTTAGCCTCAAATTATTGATTCTAATTTTGGGGAAACGATTCGAGGCTAATTGAGCGTGGGATTCGTTTTTAAGGTTATGTAAAGATGGATACTTTTCGGTCAAAGCGTTGTTCCGGGTTCAAAAGTGAAAGCTTCCAGAAGGGGAGGTTAGAGAGGCTTTTACCTTTATCGATGCTCCGCGGGGTGTTATTTCTTTTAAAAAAATTTGGGTGACCTATCCCCCTGAACCCCTTCCCTTTCTAGAATATTTCGGGGTGGGGTGGTAGAATGGGGTAAAGTATAAAGAATTGGGGTAGGCGAGTTGAACAGATATTTAGTTGAAATGTTTGAGGATGAAGCACTTAAAACCAAAATCAAAAAGCGTTTGCCTTACCTCTATCGAGTTGCTGAATTAGAAAACTCAAGGGCTGGCAAGATTGGAATGCAAGTCGGTTCAGTTCGTGAGAGTATCATAATTGCATTGCTCATTTACAAATTTGGAGAGAGCAATGTCAAAACAGATATTCCTATCATAGAGCCAGAAGTAGATGTAGAGCTATTCGGGCATCCTATTTCTATTAAAACGATTACTGGCACGGGATTCAGCGGGGTTAAACTCATATGGACAGTTGATTCCCAAAAAGCTAGGGAATTTCTTGAAAATTATTCCCCATGCTGTGATATTTTGCTTGTGCAAATTGTCTGGAAGAGTAAAGGGGGATTTTATTACATACCTTTAGAAACTCAAGAAAGGTTGTTCGAGAAAATAGGAAGAGAAAGGTATATTAAGCTTCCCAAACCTGGTACAAACCCAAGAGGTGTCGAAATTAGCAAGGAGGCTTTATCAAGCTTAGTACTTGATAAAGAAAGCAAAGTCATAGAAATAGATTGGCAAAAGTCGGAAATAGATTACCATCCTTATAAAAGATGGGTTGATTATTGGAAAGAGGACTGACAATGACAGGATATGGGGCAAAGAAAAGAGGTACACAGACCAGTTCATTTGGTTCGCCTGGAAGGATAAATCATGATTCGACTTCGTTCTATGCAAGTAAGTTATATGAAGGCTTACCAACAGAGATGAGAGGCGAATATATAGAAAATCCTGTTCCCTCACAGTTTTTGGATAAAATCTTCTGTAAATCGAGTGATAATATGGAGGAATTGCCAGATAACAGTGTCCATCTTATGGTTACTTCGCCACCTTACAACGTGGGAAAAGAGTATGATGAAAATTTAACTCTCCAAGAATACAGACAATTTCTTAAAAATGTGTGGAAGGAAGTCTATAGGGTGCTTGTTTCTGGAGGCAGAGCTTGTATTAACATTGCCAATTTGGGAAGAAAACCGTATATTCCTCTTCATGCTTTTATTATCGAAGATATGTTAGATTTGGGTTTTCTTATGAGAGGTGAAATAATCTGGAACAAGGCTTCGAGTTCCAGTCCTTCTACCGCTTGGGGAAGTTGGTTGTCAGCTGCGAACCCGACACTGCGAGATATTCACGAGTATATCTTGGTTTTTTCAAAGGGGTCATTCAATAGGAAGGTATTGTCAGGAAAGATTAGCACAATAACCAAGGCGGATTTCTTGGAGCTTACAAAGAGTGTTTGGACTTTCCCTGCTGAATCAGCACGCAAGGTAGGCCATCCTGCTCCTTTCCCAGTGGAGTTACCTTACAGGTTAATCCAGCTTTATACATTTGAAGAAGAAGTGATTTTAGACCCGTTTATGGGGAGTGGGCAAGCAGCGATAGCGGCAATAAAGGCAAACCGTCATTTTTCGGGCTATGATATTAGTGAAGAGTATGTAAAACTGGCCGAAGGACGAATTAAAGAGTATCTGTCGGTATCTAACACTCCAGAATTGTTTGATTTGCAAGTTATGTGACCGACCTAGTTCGTATTCTTCCCAGTCTTTTTTGAGGGGGCAGACGTAATAAGGGGCGTTTAAGAGGGGCGCAGCCCCTCTTTCTTTTTCTTCCCCCTTCCCTGAGGGAAGGGGGAC
>Ga0315282_10003124_pt1 | contig 29814 bp, 20 predicted proteins | sample YL17G07_20_MG_FD_203693 | JGI IMG/M metagenome (GOLD analysis project Ga0315282, IMG submission 203693) | Sediment microbial communities from Yellowstone Lake, YNP, Wyoming, USA - YL17G07_20 | ecosystem: Environmental > Aquatic > Freshwater > Lake > Sediment | place: USA: Wyoming | collected... | reverse complement strand
CGGGGAACGTGAAAGAGGAGCGCAGCCGCCGGGCGCTCGCCCACCTGGCTGAGCTCACCGATTTTCACCGCGTGCTCGGTTGCTACGAAAGCGGGAAGCAATAGGGGCCGGCAGCGGCCTGTAGCCCTACTTCACAAACCGAATGATGCCAAAGCGCGTGGGGACGTGGAAGGTCCTGCCCTCCGGGATGGTGCTCCAGCACAGGAATCGCCGTTTAGAATCGTCTCCCGGCCCGTCGGCGCGGAAGAAGTTGCCTCGCCATTCCGTGCCCGCCTTGATTTCGCGAACGCCCATGGGCGGGGTGGGAATCCTCATTTCGCACGTCCACACCTTATTCTTCTCATCGACGCGCGTGGCGTGGTCGAAGTGCGCGTCCCAGTCGGCGTCGTTGAACGGATCCTTGTCCTTGTCGATTTCCAGGTCGAGCCACTGGTTGTTGGGCGCGACTTCGAATTCGTAGTAGTGGTTCACGCGCGCGGGCTCGGGATTGATGAACACCTCGACCACGTCGCGGTTCCACAATTCCCACCGCTCCTTCGCGGCGTCTTCACCTTCATAAATATTTAACGTCGTGTATTTGCAGCGGAAGGCGAAATAGACGTAGTTTGCCGTCCAGAAGCTGGCGACTTCAGTTGCCGACTCGGGATGCTCCAGGCGTCCCGACATGTCGTGACTGAAGCGCGCCCATTCCGCCTTCTTCCAAACGGGCTTGTCGAGGTCGCCATCGGGGGTGAAACCTTCCGGCGAAAACCGGGAACGAATCTTTACGTCGCTGGTATACGGGTTGGGTGTACCCATAGCTCCGCCTTTTGCTTCCGCAAGCAGTCGGTTAACAGTCTGGCGCGCGTCCGCGGGGTCGGGCATCGTCTCGCAGTCGTTGCGCTCGACGGCCCTCGAGACGGCTTCGTGCATCGCCTTTTCGAGGCGCGCGACCTGCAGGGCCTTCGCGGGCTGCTTCGCCAGCACTGCGAGTTGGGACTTCAAAATTCCGAGGGCTTCGTAATCCTGGATTCCTTCGCGCAGCAATTCCCAGCGTGTGCTGGCGATGGGCCCGCTGGCGCCGGGGTAGACGAAGTACATGTCGCCGGAGTGCCAGGTGAAGCGGGGCTGCGTCCGTAAGCTGTCCGGCCACGTGCAGTAGGCCCAGCGAAGGTAGCCGGTCAGACCGTGCTGCCATGAGATCCAGGGCAACATGCGCGCTTCCCAATGCGGTGAGTAGAGGAAGACGTTGGGGGAGTATGGCGCGCAGGCGGTATAGAAGGTCGTGGGGCCGACGCCGCGGCGCTTCGCCACCAGTTGCCGGACGGCTTCTGGCTTCTCCAGATCATCGTAATAAATCGTCAGGTCGCCGACCTCGGCGGATTGCTGGCTGGCATTCCCGCCCGCCAGAGTGACTTTCAATTCCGGCGCGTAGGTGCGCAAGACCTCCCGCACCGAATTCATGATGGCTTGAGGCTTCTCATCAAAGCCCATGTAGGTCCGGTTCAGCCAGCCCTTGCTTTTGAGATGCTGGACGAAGGCGGGAAGGAACTCGCCCCAGGCCTTCCGATACAATGCGTCACCCACCGTCGTGTGCCGGATGCGCATCTGCCCGCTTTCGGTATCGAGATAGCCGATATCGCAGTCCGGCGAGTCGCCCGGTCCATTGACCATCGAATAGCAGTGGATGGTTCGCTTGATCCCGGCGCTCATCAAGAGCTCGACGTAACGGTCAAAGACAGCGTAATCGAACATGAATTTCGCGTTCTTCCCCGGTCCCCAGACGCCCGGATAGCTCCACTGGACCATGGAGGGAAAAACATTGCCGGATGCGGTGCGCCACGGGTCATGGATGATGGTCGTCGTGATCGATCCCTGGCCGTGGGCGGCGAGATCGCGCGCATAAGCTTCCAGCAACTTCCAGTGCGCCTCCGACCAGAGGGGCACCTTGGCAAAACGCGCCACGGCCTCGGGCGCCTGCCAGATGTTGAGATAGAAGGCTCCCTCGGTCAGGTCGGGGAGCGTGAGGTCGAGAACGCGCAGATTGATCGTAAACGCCGCTTCCTGCTGCCCGGCACGCACGATCAACCGGCCTGTGTACGTTCCCGGAGCCGCATCCTTGGGGATGTGGAGGGTTAGCCAAACTCCCTGCGTTGTAATGGCCTCGACGCGGCCCGGCGACTCAACGAAAAGAGGGTCAGAAACGTATTGGCCGATTTCATCAACAAGCACGTAGCCCGGATAGCGAATCTCGGTCCAGGAGCAGGGAAGCGGATTGCCGGTCCCCGGGTCTGCCGCCGCGCACTGGGCCGAAAACCCTTCCAGGGCCTCCGAGGATCGAATGGCCAATTGCGTTGAGACAATTTCGTTACGAAATGCCTCCAACGTCACCTGGGTCTTCAAATCGCGGCTGAAACTTGCCGGGGTCAGGCGCTTTGCAGAGCCTGCGACCCAGGCCTGAAGATCCGCCGCGGTTCCAGGGATGGGGGCCGCGAGCGCTGTCGTAGCCCACACCAGAAACGAATAAGCAAGATGACGAATTAGAATCGCTCGGACGTACGGATTCATGAGAGCACCTCCTCCGGCGGAAAAGTCGTCTGATGCTCACCAAGCCAGCGCGTAGCGGTAGCCGCGCACGTCGGCGCCGGCGGTGATGGCGGTTGTCGTCGAGTTGTATTCGACTACCGTCGGGGCGCAAGGATTCGCCCATTCGCCTTTGATCTCCACTCTATGGCCTCGGGCGCGCAACTGGCCGGCCACTTCGGCCGGGATTCGGTCCTCAATCTCCAGCGCCAGCGGTTCGTCGGCATGATCATCGAACGAACTGTACATGGCGCGTGAGTTGAAGCGTGGCGCCTCCACGGCCTCCTGTGGGTTCATGCCGAATTCCACCACGTTCAGGAAGACTTGCAGCAGCGTCTGGTCCTGGGAGTCGCCGCAGGGCGTCGAGAATGCAAGCCAGGGCTTGTGGTCTTTGAGCGCCAGCGTGGGCGTCAGCGTGATACGCGGGCGCTTGTGGGGCGCAAGCTGGTTGGGGTGGCCGGGTGTCAGCACGAAGGCCTGGGCGCGCTGGCTGAGCGGGATGCCTGTTGATCCGGCGATCACCGCCGGAAACCAGGCGCCGCTGGGTGTGGCGGAGAACATGTTGCCGGAACTGTCGATGACGTTGACGCAGGTGGTGTCTTCGTGCTCGCCATTCCGGTCCGCGAAGCGCGCCTTGACGAAGTCCTCCGGCGCGCGCGCCTGCATGCGCGTGGGATCGCCGGGTATGTGTTCCGCCGAAGCCCGCGCGGGATCGATCAAGTGCCGTCGCAAGGCGGCGTATTCCTTAGAAATTAGCGACAAGGGGATCGCGATGAAGTCCGGATCGCCGTAGTAGGCGTCGCGGTCGGCGTAACCGAGCTTCATTGCCTCGACCACGGTGTGAATGTAGTCGGCGGAGTTCTGTCCTTGGGCCTTCAAGTCAAAACCTTCCAGCAGGTTGAGGTTCTCTAGGAACACCGGGGACTGGCTCCAGAAACTCACCTTGTAAACGTCGATGCCGCGATAGTTGGTACTGAGCGGAGCTTCGACCTTGGCGTGAAACGCTGCGAAATCCCCTTCGCGCAGGAGACAGCCCGCCTGCTTGCAGAAGTCGCTGATCTCGCGCGCCACCGGCCCGCGATAGAAGTAGTCGCGCACGGCTTCGATACCCGCCGCGCGGCCGCGGCCGGAGGCCTGCTTTTCAGCCTGGGCCATGTTTCGAAGAGTGCGGGCCAAGTCAGCCTGGACGTGGATTTCGCCCGCCTGGGGCGCGCGACCTCCCGGCAGGCAAACCTTCCTCGATGTCGGCCATTTCTCGATTATCGATTTGTATCGGGCCAGCCCCTGGGCGAAATGGGGATCGAGCGGGAAGCCGTCCGCCAGTTCAATGGCGGGCTGAATGACTTCCGCAAAGGACATGATTCCGTATTTCTCGAGTGTCAGCAGGAGCGAGTCCACGGCGCTGGGGACAATGGCGCTCAAGAGTCCGTAGGCGGGAATCGTGCCGTGGGAAATGCTCGCCACATCCGCCAGGCGGGGGTCGTCGCGCCGCAGGTGCTTGTAGAACTCCACGGTGGCGAGTTCAGGAGCGATTCCCGCGCCGTTGATGGCGACGGGAGCCGTGTCTTTCAATTGGACAAGGATGGGACACTCGGCGCCCATTCCGAAGCCGTTCATCTCCACGACAGCAGCCGCAAACACCGTCGCCACGCCCGCGTCCACGGCGTTTCCTCCTTTTTCGAGGATTCGCAGCCCGGCCTCGGCCACCCGCGGGTGCCCGGCGGCCACCGCGCCACGCCGCCCCGCGACCAAAGGTTTCATGGTTGTCGCCACGCCGGAGCTTGCGGTGGCGGAGAAAACACAGACGGCGGCCAGCATCAGAACGGCCATATTCCGGGGGCGGTGGTTGCCCATGCTTCCTCCTTCAAGCAGAACATCCAGGGGATTTCGATGCGGATGAAGTCGAATGCTGGAAGAAATAGCCTGCAAAGTCAAGGAGTGTTCAGGGGCTTTCGGACAGGGGCTCAAACGTTGATTCGAAATGGCAGAGAAATAACAGTCATGCGCGTTGAAATGCGGCGCAAAAAGAGGTAGTTATTGCGTGCTCCATACTCTGTCCCCAGTGGAGAGCTTTCCCGGAAGGACCGAGATTGACCAGGAGGAGGTACATCGAACCTTGAATCGCAGACAATGGCTAACGGGAATTGGGGCGGCGTCCCTGGCAGGGGGCGCCGGATTTTCCTCGGCGAGGGGAGCGGCGCCACCGGGGTCCGCTGCCGAAACGCCCCATCCGCTCTCACTCAGCGACTTCCAGCCGCGCAGCATGTTGCACGTGGCGGAGACGAAAGTCGCACGCGCGCGCTTTCCCGTCATCGACATTCACACCCATCTCACCTTCGTCGCCGCGGAGAAGAACGGGGTTGAACTCGGCGAGAAGATTGAGTCACTCGCCGAGCCCGGCGACCTCCTCACGGTGATGGATCGCAAGAACATTCGCCTCATGGTGGACCTGACCGGTGGTGCCGGCGTGGGCGTTGAGGAGGCGATCCGGAAATTTCAGCAGCCCAATCCCGAACGCTTTGCGGTGTTCACTGAGCCCTGGTGGGAACGGACGAGCCAGCCGGACTATCCCCAGTTCCAAGCGCAGGCCCTTGAAAAGGCGCATCGGGCCGGCGCACGTGGCCTGAAGGTTACCAAAGTACTCGGCCTCTACCTGCGCGAGAAAGTCACGACCGGGCCGCTGGTGAAAGTCGACGACCTGCGGTTCGATCCCATGTGGGACGCGTGTGGCAGCCTCAGGATGCCCGTGGCTATTCATGTCGCCGACCCCGAAGCCTTCTTCCTGCCTATCGACCGCTTCAACGAGCGTTTCGAGGAACTGAACAATCATCCCGACTGGTCGTTCTACGGGAAGGACTTCCCGAGTTTTGGAGAAATTCTGGACGCCTTTCACCGCGTGGTGGCCCGCCATCCTCGCACCCAGTTCGTGGGCCTGCACTTCGGCTGCAACGCCGAGAACTTGGCCTCGGTGGCGCAGGCCATGGACCGCTTGCCCAACCTGCACGTGGAGTTGGGCGCCCGCATCGCCGAACTGGGCCGGCAGCCGCTTACGGCGCGCAAGTTTTTCGACAAGTATCAAGACCGGATTCTCTTTGGCACCGATGCTGTCCCTCCGCCGTATGGGAATGCCACCCCGCAACAGGTCTTCGGCGACGAGCTTTATGAGATCTACTATCGTTTTCTCGAAACGGAGGATGAGTACTTTGACTACGCGCCCGCGCCCGTCCCTCCCCAGGGGCGCTGGCGGATTTACGGCCTGGGCCTGCCGGATGAGATTCTCAAAAAGGTCTACTCCGTGAACGCCGCGAGGCTCCTGGGCATGCGCGTTTGAGCCGGATCGAAATCTCGAGGAGGATTCATGACGAGAAAGCGAGTGCTTGTTCACCTGCTGTGCGGCGCCGCGCTGCTGGCCGGCTACATTGTTGCCGTGCAGGGCGCCGAGGAGCCGAAACAGAAGAACACGCTTCTGCTGCGCGACTTCAAGCCGCAGTCGATGCTCCACGTGCCGGTGCACAACGTCCTGCGCGCTCGGTTCCCGGTCATCGACGTTCACAACCACGTTAACGATGCGAGTTCTCCTGCAAGCGAGAGGATTCCACCCGCCAAAGTGATTGAAATAATGGACCACTGCAACTTGAAGAAGATCGTCATCCTCACCGGCCAGTGGGGCGAGGCGCTGCAGAGGGTCGTGGATGAAACGGTCAAGCCGTATCCCGACCGCTTCATGGTCTTCACGCAGCTCGATTGGGGGAATCTCGACTCACCGGACTTCAGCGAGCAGATGGTGAAGCGGATCGACGACGCCGTGGCGCGCGGCGCGCGCGGCCTCAAGATCACCAAAGAGTTCGGATTGCAGGTGAGATTCAAGAATGGAAAGCTGCTCAGCGTCGATGACCCGAAGCTCGATCCCGTCTGGGAGGAATGCGGGCGCCTGGGGATTCCGGTGGCGATTCACGTCACCGACCCGGAAGCCTTCTTCCACCCGCTGGATGCGGCGAACGAGCGGTACGAAGAACTGATCGACAATCCCGACTGGCTCTTTTGCGGCCCGCAGTTTCCCAGCAAGGAATCGATTCTCGATGCCCGCAACCGGATGTTCGCCAAGCACCCGAACACCACCTTCATCTCTCTCCATTTGGGGAACTGGCCTGAAGACCTCGATTACGTTTCGGATGTTCTCAACCGCCATCCCAACGTGGCCGTGGAGTTCGGCGCGCGTGAGGCCGAACTCGGCCGGCAGCCGCGGCGCGCGCGGCGCTTCTTCCTCGAGTACCAGGACCGCATTCTGTTCGGGACCGACGCTACGCCCAGCGAGGACATGTACCGCAATTACTTCCGCTGGCTCGAAACAGCCGACGAGTACTTCGACTATTACAATGCCCCGGAACAGGGGCGGTGGAAAATCTACGGTATGGACCTGCCCGACGAAGTTCTGGAGAAGGTCTATCATGCGAACGCTGAGAGGATTCTTGGCCAGTTCAAAGGGCTGGCAGCAGGGAAGTGAGGTGAATGACGATGATGCGCATTCAAGGGTTTGATTCCTGGCGTGCGAGTCTATCTACACTACTTCTTTCCGTCGTGGTCGCGGCCTTCTCCGGAGGCTGCTCGAAGGAAGCCCCTCCGGTTGATCAATCCATGCCCTCGGCGGTGGCCGTGACGGTGAACCCTGGCGGCCCGGTGACGATCAAGACGCCGACGGCGGAGTTTGAAATTCTCTCCTCCGGGTATGTCCGTGCTTATCTCCTGCAAGATGGAAAACGCCTGACCCTGGACGATCCCGGAGCCGAAGCGAGGACTCCCGGCGGTTACTTGGTCAGCGACGGCAAAGAGATTCGGGATTTCGTGCTGGATTTCGGCCATGTTACGACCGCCGAGCCACGGGGCAAACTGGGCAGTCGCGGCAAACGCGTCGAGATCCCTGCCGCGAGCCCCAGCGATGCGGCGGCAGGCATCGAGAAGACTCTGGCGGTGGAAGTGTACGACGATTTTCCGAGCATGGCGGTGACGGCAGTTACCTATAAGAACGTCGGTGTCGCTGAATTCAAGCTCGACCAGGCCGTGGAGCAATTTCATCGCCTGGACGCCTCTCTGGTTGATCCGAAGGCCCCTCCTTATCGCCTCTGGTCCTTTCAGGGTTCTGCCTACGACTGGGGTGAAGATGAGATTGTCCTCCTCACCCAGAAGTTTCACCGGCCGAACTTGATGGGCGCGATGCTTCCCAACGGCGTTGGTGGTGGCATTCCGGTCGTGGCTCTTTGGAGCGCCACCGTGGGCGAAGCCGTCGGCCACATCGAGACGCTGCCGTTGGTGGTCTCGTTCCCGGTCGATGTAGCCAAGGATGACCGGATTAACGTCGCGATGACCATGGGTGCCACAACCGTGTTGAAACCGGGCGACACCTTTTCGACGCCTCGCAGCTTTGTTTCGGTCTATTCCGGCGACTTCTACGAACCGCTGCGCATGTATTCCATGGCCCTTCAGCGAGAAAGCTGGACCATCCCCAAACCTACTAATGAGGACTACAACGCCAGTTGGTGCGGCTGGGGCTATGAGTTCAACGTGACACCTGCTCAAATGCTAGGCACGGTTCCCAAGCTCAAGGAACTCGGCATAAAGTGGGCAACACTCGACGATCGATGGTTCGAGAATTACGGCGACTGGGAACCTCGCCCCGACACGTTCCCGGGGGATTCCATCAAGAAAATGGTGGATGACTTCCACAAGCAGGGAATTCTGGTTCAGATCTGGTGGCTGCCCATCGGCGTCGAGGACGGCGAGGGCCGCTACGAATCACATCAGTACAAGGTCTCCCGGGTGGTCGCCGAACATCCCGACTGGCTGATCCTTGACAAGAACGGGAAGCACGCACGCATGGCGCGGCGTCTGGCCACGCTCTGTCCGGCCCTTCCGGAAGTCCAGGAATATCACAAGCAACTTGTCACGAAGTTCATTCGCGAATGGGGATTCGACGGTCATAAGCTCGACAACATTTATTCCGTCCCCGCCTGCTACAACCCCAAGCACCATCACAAAGCTCCTGAAGACTCCATCTATGCCATGGGAGAGGTTTACAAAACGATCTTCGAAACCACGCGCTCTCTGAAGCCTGAAAGCGTGACGCAGAGCTGTCCGTGCGGAACCACGCCCAATCTCGCTTGGCTGCCCTACATGGACCAGGCAGTGACGGCGGACCCGGTGGGAGCCGTGCAGGTGCGCCGTCGCATCAAGATGTACAAAGCGCTGCTGGGGCCGGAGGCGGCTGTTTACGGCGACCACGTCGAGCTGAGCGAGATGCACCGGGCCGGCAGGGAGTGGACCGAGGTGGGCACAGACTTTGCCTCGACGATCGGGACCGGGGGGGTCGTCGGCACCAAATTCACCTGGCCGGACTACGGCGAACAGTACAAAAAAGTTCTGCTCACCCCGGAACACGAGCGACATTGGAAGAAATGGATGGATATCTATAATTCAAAGATGCTTTCTCGCGGGACATTCCTGAACCTCTACACCTTCGGCTACAGCGTCCCTGAAGGCTACGCCATCGCCAAGGATGGAAAGATGTACTACGCCTTCTTCGCACCCGATCCCGCGAAGGCGTGGAAAGGCGATGTGGAACTACGCGGGCTCGAGGCGGGGAAATACCACGTGACCGAATATGGGGAGGGAAGAGACCTGGGCACTGTGACCGCCCCCAACGCCAAGCTGTCGGCGGAATTCACGCACCATTTGTTGCTGGAGGTGAGCAAGCTTTAGCCCGTCGTTCGTCGATGCAAACGGAAACTCCTGATTCTCGTGTTTGCAACTATCCGCGCGCCGGGAGGGAACAATGAAGATTCGTGTGTCTCCGCTTGCACAAGCGGCCTTCTTGATTCCCATCGTACTCGCCGGCCTGATTGCCCTGCCGGCCTGTGAAGTCGACAAGCCGGCCCCCAGGACCATCTCCAGAATCGTATCATCCGTTGCTGTGACGGTGAATCCAACTGGGCCTTTGCTGATCAAGAGCAAAGCCGCGGAGTTTGAGGTTCTCCCGTCAGGATATGTGCGCGCCTTCCTACTTAAGAATGGAAAGCGGCTGACGATCAGCGACGCGCCCGCCGAGGGCGGTAGCAGCGTGCTTATCGTGGCTGGCAAAGCGATAGGGAATTTTACCTTGAACCTTGCCGACGCGAAAATTTCGGACGCGCCCGGGGAAACCGCTGGGCCGGCGAAGGTCATCTCGATTTCGGGAACCAGTCCGAGCCATCCAGAATTGAAGATGGGGATGGTGATCGAGATCTACGACGATTCCCCCCACGTGCTTGTCACGTCCCTGAGCTTCACCAACAACGGTCCGGCGGCGCTTGAGATGAAGCGCCTCGAGATGGGGCGGCTTCGATTGGACGCCCAGTTGGCGGATGCACGCGTGGCACCGTATCAGATGTGGGGCTTTTTCGGGACGAGTTACGACTGGGGGAAGGAAAGTGTCATGAGCCTCACGAGGAATTTCTCGCAGGCCAACGTGATGGGTGCAATTTCTCCCAGTGGGGCGGGGGGCGGTGTTCCGGTTGTGGCCTTCTGGACCTCCTCGATCGGCGAAGCGCTCGGGCATATCGAGCCAAAGCCTCAGGTGCTTTCGATTCCGGTCCGGGTTGAGCGCGACCAACGAGTGGCGGCCTCGGTTGTCGTGGATGCCCAAAAGCGACTCAGTCCCGGCGAAAGCTATTCCGCACCACGAACGTTTCTGGCTGTCTACGGGGGCGACTTCTATGAGCCGCTGAGCATGTACTCGCGTGCTTTGGCGAGGCAGGGCTGGAAGATCGCTGTCCCCACGACCGCCGATTACCAAGCGAACTGGTGCGGCTGGGGCTATCGCTCCGACGTGACGCCCGCACAAATGCTGGGGACTATCCCCAAGCTTAAAGATCTTGGGTTCAAGTGGGCGACGCTTGATTATCGCTGGTTCAACAATTTTGGCGATTGGGAGCCGCGGTCCGAGACGTTTAAGCGGGAGTCGATCAGGAAGGTGGTCGATGGGTATCACCGGCAGGGCCTCAAGTTGCAGCTCTGGTGGCTGCCCCTGGCGGTGAGTGACGGCCAGCTGTGGGAGCCCATCGGGCCGGAGGAAAAGACGCCTGCCGCGCGTGCGCAGCAGAAAATTCCGGCACGAGTATTCAAAGAACATCCCGACTGGCTGATTCTCGATCGCAAGGGCAAGCCGGCGCGGCTGTTCCTGAATCGTGCCGCGATCTGTCCGGCGCTTCCGGCGGTCGTGGAGTACCATCGCCAGCTTACCGAGAAGTTCATTCGCGATTGGAACTTCGATGGCCACAAGCTCGACATGTGCTTCACCGTGCCCGCTTGCTACAATCCCGCCCATCATCACGCGTCGCCGGAGGAATCAACGCTGGCGATGGGGGCGGTGTTCAAAGCAATCTATGAAACCACCAAGCGGCTGAAGCCGGAGAGCGTCACGCAGATCTGCCCTTGCGGGACGACACCGAACATTGCCTTCTTGCCCTACATGGATCAAGCCGTGACGGCCGATCCGGTGGGCGCGCTCCAGGTCCGCCGGCGCATCAAGATGTACAAAGCGCTGCTGGGGCCGGAGGCGGCGGTTTACGGCGATCACGTCGAGCTGAGCGAGATGCACCGGGCCGGGGCGGAATACCTGGAAACGGGTTCGGACTTCGCCTCCACGGTCGGAACCGGCGGCGTCCTCGGGACCAAATTTACCTGGCCGGATTACGGGCCCGCGTTCAAGGATGTATTTCTGACGCCCGAAAAGGAAAGACAGTGGAAGAAGTGGGTCAGCGTTTACAGCTCGAAGATGCTCTCGCGTGGGACTTTCTTGAATCTCTATACGCTCGGCTATGACGTGCCGGAGGGCTACGCCATCGCCAAAGAGGGCAGGATGTACTACGCGTTTTTCTCACCCGACCCCGCCAAGCCGTGGAAAGGTGAGATCGAATTGCGTGGCCTGGAGCCGGGCGAGTACCGGGTGGTGGATTATGTGGCAGGAAGAGAGCTGGGCGCCGTCACCGCTCCCAACGCCAAGTTGGTGACCGAATTCACCCACCACTTGCTGCTGGAAGTCGTTCGGCTCTGAGAGGATTGAACGGTGCCAGCGGGAAAAGGGGCCTCGAGTTGCCGACCCGAGGCCCTCAGTATTCGCGAGACTGCTCTTGCTTATCGCTGTTTCGAAATCCGAAGTGTCTTGATCTCCCACGGCTTCACGTGGAAGCGAATGGTTTCGCCCTCTCCGATTGGCGCGATCCGATCCTCGAGCAAGTCGGTTTCAACCGCACGGACCTTCATCGGGAAGTGGACCGCGACATCGCCCTCGCGCCCTTCTGTCTCGAAGAAGCGCAGGATGGGCTCGGCATCGTAGAAACCTTCCGTCTGCTTCATGGCGTATAACACGACGTGGTCACTATCGGTCTTGATGAAAGAATGCGCGTCGGGCAGACCACCCGATTTTCCGGCCCATTGTTCCTGCGGGCTGGCGTGCGCCGGTTCCTGCAGCGCGATCAAGGGTGAGTTGAACGAGAGCGCCTGAAGCTGCACCTTGCCTTCGCGCCACCCTCCCCGGTGCGGATAGATGGAATAGCTGAGCGTGTGCGTCCCCTCATCGGCGCGGGGGTCGGGTGCGATGGGGCCACGGATGACCGAGAGTCGAATCAGATTGTCCTTGGCGTCGTACCCGTGACGACCGTTATTGAGAATGGCCACGCCGTAATTGGCATCGGAGATGTCCACCCATTTCCCCATCACCATCTCCCGCTCCTGCTGGTCACGCTCGATCACGCCGTAAGGGATTTCAGCGGCGACCTTTGTCGATGAAACGCCCACAGGGAATCCTGCCTTCAGAAACGTGCTGCGTTCGTACCAATCCATCCTCATTTCGACATCGACACGTGGCACTCCGGCGGCCAAGCTGACATCGCGGACGAACCTCGAATTGCGGAAGTTGTTCACTATGCGAATTGTCGCTCGTGCCGGGCCGCTTTCCCGCACCTCAATGCTGGCGGCTTTGTCGAGATCCCATTTCTTTCCCGTCAGGCCAATATCCCAGGCGGGGCCAGAATATTCCGGCGCGACCTTCCTGGCCTGATCGGGAGTGTCTTCGAGAGCCACGAGAGAATTCCCTTCGGCCCGAAACGCCTCGCGCTTGTTCTGCTTCTCGAAGAGCCGTGCGATATTGCCGGTGGAGGGGTTGAATTCCACGCGCAGGTATTCGTTCTCGATATACGGCCGAGGCTTTGCACCTGCTTGCAGCGAAGCTGCCCGGGTCGGACGGCCAGCCGTCTCCGCCTGAATCCGATAGAGTTTGAGACCCATCTGGGGAACCTCTCGGGCCACAAACGCTACCGTCGCCTGTTCGCGGTTGCCCTTAGGTGCGGCTGGCGTCAAGATCTGCACAGGCACGGCTTCGTCGCCGTGAACGGCCACCATACGCGCGGGGAGAGAAGCGGCCGACACGTCAACGGTGACAAGTTCGGTGCGATCCCAGGACTGGGCGTTGGAAACCACTACGGGGATACCTTCTCCTAGGGTATTGAGCTGCAACCCCAGACTCTCCAGCGAAAAGGTCAGAGCGCGCTGTCCCCGTTCGAAGACTTCCTCGTATTGCTTTGCGGAATCTTTGTATATGGGGCCGATGCCAGAACCATCCAGCAGATCGTGAAACTGGTTGAGCAGCGCCAGCTTCCATGCATTGGTCACATCGCGGACGGGGTAATAGTCACGATAGTTGAAGAAGGTCGCGATCTCAGAAAGTTTCTCTGCGGCCAGTAACAATTGTTCGGCCTTGCGGTTATTGCGCTTCATCTCCACCTGCGTTGTGTAACAGCCATCAAACACCGGGTTCAGTTCGCTGTTCACCACCGGAAAGTCTTTCTTCTCGGTCAAGAGCAAGTCGAAGTATTCCTCTACTCCGGTGGGCTTCACGCGGACGTCGTCCGGCGAGGCGTTGAGCTTGGCGATCCCCGACACATCGTGGGGATTGGGCCCGCCGCCGTGATCACCTTCACCGTAGAGCACGAGGATATTCTTGACTCCCATTCGGTCGGCATTCTTGATGCCCAGGACGGTCGTGTGATCGTGATCCATCGGCTGCGTGTATTCGCCCGGAGTCGTGTAACCCAGCACGCGCGTGCCGTCGAGCCCTTGCCACCAGATAATGGGCGGGCGCTTTGGGTCGTGGGGCCGGTTGAACAGGTAAAACTCGATCCCGGCCTTGCGCGCAATTTGCGGCATGGAGTACGGATGGCCGAAAACATCGGGCTGCCAGGCGACTCGCACGTAGCGCCCGAACTTTTCCTGGGTGTACTTCTGGCCATACAGGAACTGCCGGACCAAGGACTCGCCGTCGGGCATGTTCTCATCCATTTGCACCCACCCCGAGCTGACCGGGATCCAGTTCCGCGTCCTGACCCTTTCCACGATGCCTTTGTAGATGTCGGGATAGTACTGCTCCATCATTTCGAACACGATGGCTTGATCCTGGGCGTAGGTGAAATCCGGGAATTGCTGCATCAGCCGGAGCTGGTTTGTGAACGTGTTGTACATGATGTCGTGAATGGATTCTTCCCAGCGCCACAGCCAGGCCATGTCCATATGGGCATAGCCAAGGACGTGCGCGGTGTAGTCCTTTGGATTCGATGGCTTCTGACTCTGAGCCATCGCGGTCGGGAGAGCCAGTACAAGCATGATCGCAGCGGTCAGCAAGACTTTTTTCATGACTCCTCCAGGATCAACTGACGTTTCGTCTGATGAACTCGCCACTACGCTATGCCACATGCTCGGGAGATTCAAGCACTGGAGGGGGGTCTTGAGGCAAAATGCGAATCCCCGTGTTGCGTGGGGGCCAGAAGAGAATGAGGTGAGATGATGCGGCGCTTACTCGCCTAGAACCTGAACCAGATAGGTTCGCTCCAGCGGGCCGTCGTATTCCATGAAGTAGATCGTCTGGCGTGAGCCGCGCACCACTTTCCCGTTCTCAATCGGAAAGCTGCAGCTGATGCCGCCCAGCAGGCTCTTGAGGTGGGCATCGGCATTGAAGCCGAGCCGGCCGTCGTAGTCGAGGTAGCGCCGGTGATGGTAATCGGCGTCTTCGGGAAAGAGGCGGGAAAAGTGGGTGAGGATGTCCTCTTCGAGGCAGGGAATGCCCTCGGTCACCAGCAGGCCCGAGGAAGTGTGTTGGGTCATCACGTTGACGAGGCCGTTCTTGACGCCGCTTTTCTGCACGATCTCGTCCACCTTGGATGTGATGTTGATCGCTTCCTCGGACTTGCGAGTTTGTAGCTTAATTCGCTCCAGCTTGATAATCATGGTTCGTTCTCAGTCGTCCGCGGTTGGAATTCATGCTTCAGAGTTTGAAATTCCCAGCAGCCGTTCGGCATTCTCCCGAAAGATCTTCTTCAGGCATCCTTCCGTCAGCGCCAGGCTCCTGACGGCGTGCACCATGTTCTTGATTTCCACGCGCGGGTAGTTGGAGCCGAAGACCACCTGGTTCCGCAGGCTGCGCTCGATCACCGTGGTGGGAATCTGCTTGCTGAAGACGAACTGGAAAAACTCCCTGGGGCCGTCGTAATAAAGGCATGAAGTGTCGAGGAAGACGTTGGGATACTTCAGCGCCAGCGCGGTTGCTTCCCAAACCCACGGCCAGCCCCAATGGCCAAGCACAAATCTGAGCTTGGGGAACTCGCGAATGGGTTCTTCGAGGAGCATGGGGTTCCCGCGCGCCAGGGGCGTCTCGGGCGCCCAGCTCATTCCGGTGTGGACCAGCACGGGGACGCCAAGCGCCGCGGCCGCCTCATAGACTGCAGCGGCTTTGCGGTCGTGGGGCCGGAAGTCTTGCAGCGCTGGATCCAGCTTCAAACCTTTCAACCCCATCTTCTTCACAGCGTTTTCCAATTCGCGCGCCGCGCCTTTCTTTTCCGGATCGACGCTAGCGAAGCCGATGAAGCGCCGGCTCCGGGCGCACAGTTCCGCCACCTGCTCGTTAGAGCTCACGGATTCCTTGCGCGCCCGCTTACAGTCGATAGGCAAGAGCACTGCCTGCTCGATGCCCGCCGCGTCCATTTGCAGAAAGAAGGTCTCGAGGGGCTGAAAATTGTTCCCGATATTGAAAATCTCGCGCGCCACACGAGCGTAGCTCGGGTACTTCGCCACGAATTCACTGATCAGAACCGGGTGAGTGTGAAAGTCAATCATGATTCAGCCTTGGCGGATTCTGGGTTTGCGGCCGCGGGCGGATTCTCTCCCGCCGGCGCGTGTTGCCGCAGGAACTCTTCCAATTGCTGGCGATCGCGAAACGCCTCTGTGCCGCCGGGGCGGGTGGTCGAAAAAGCGCCCGCCAGGTTGCCGTAGGCGAGGCAGGTGGGAACATCGGCGCCGCGCACGTACTGGTAAATGAAGCCGGCATCGAAGCTGTCGCCGGCGCCGACGGGGTCAACCGCCTCGACGGGAACCGCAGGCGCGGTGAAGCGTTCTTTCCCCCGCTGCACGAGCGCCCCGTCGGGTCCCAGCTTCACGGCAACCGTCGGAACCCATTGCGCCAGCCGGCCGACGGCCGTTTCGAGATCGTCCACGCGCGCCACCTTCTTCGCCTCGCGAGCATTGGGAAGGAATACATCGACGTAGCGCAAGATGGTGTGGAGTTCTCCTTCCCACTGGTCCGCCGGGTCGTCGTTGGTGTCGAGGGAGATGGTCAGCCCTTTACTTTTGATTCTGCGGAAGAGTTCGGCGATGCGGGGCCACAGCGCCCGGTGCAAGAAAAATGACGAGAGGTGGAAGTGCTGCGCCGAGGCGAGGTAGTCCAAGTCGAGGTCCTCGTAACACATTTCGTTCATCGTGCCGGCATAGGTGAGGATGTTGCGAAAGTGGGGGCGCGGGAGGATCACGGTCAATCCCGTCGAGATGCGCCCTGGCACTCTCCGTACTTTCGAGACGTCCACGCCGCCCGCAGCGAGGCGCTCCACGGCGATCTGGCCGAGCGGATCGTCGCCGATGCGCGAGATGAATCCCACGCGGTCGCCCAACATCGCGAGATTGTGCGCGAAAATCGCCGAGGAGCTGCCCAGGGTCAGGCTCAGGCCGTCAGCGAGCAGCTCGCGCTCCGGCTCGAGTTCATCGGGCAGGCCGTAGAGAATGAGATCGAGATTCAGCTCACCGACCACGGTGACGTCAAATTGAGGCACAGGTCAGGGCTCCCTCAGGAATTGTTGTTCAGAATCACCACCCGGCTGAGATTGCGGGGCCGGTCGGGATCAAATCCCTTCGCGATTCCGGTGAAGTATCCCAGCAACTGTCCGGGCAGGGCGAAGGCTGCCAGGCGCGAATACTCGGGCCCTTCCAGGTTTAGTTCGATCAGGAAGTTTGCCGCGCGGCGCGCCGTTTCATCCGCCCGGTTGGTGATGACCATTGTTGTGGCGCCCAGTCCTTTCATCTCCTGCAGGACTTCCCGCTCGGCCTCGTAGGCGGCCTCGGAAAGCAAGCATGTCACCAGCGTTTCGGGGCTGACGATGGCCTTAGGCCCGTGGCGGAATTCCAGCGCGTGGAAACACTGGGCATAGGAGCACGACATCTCTTTAATCTTGAGCATAGCCTCGTTTGCCAGTCCGAAGTACGGGCCCTGCCCCAGGAAGACATAGTCGGCGTAAAGTCCCGCGTGTACAAACTCCTGGATCCTGTCCTCCAGAGACTGGACGAGCGGCGCCGTGTGGCCGGGAAGCTTCCGCAGAGACTCGGCAAACAGCGGTTGCTTTCCGTAGGCCGCGGCCAGCGCCTGCAGTCCCAGGAGCATCGAGGTAAACGACCGGGTCATGACCGTGCTCTTCTCGTCCGCGGGCAGAAGGTGCAGCGTCGCCGTGCTGATTTCTTCCAGCGGCTGATGCGTCGCGCAACTAATGGCCAGCGTGCGCACGTTGGCTTTCAACTCCAGGTATTCGGCGGCCTTGAGGACCTCCGAGGTGTGGCCCGACCGGGAAATCAGGACCGGCTGGATGATCGCGGGGTCACAAGAGAGCAATTCGGGATAGAGCAGAATTTCAGAGGCCGGGACGGCGCGGGCGCGCAAACCCGTAAGGTGGGTCCAACTTGCCGCCGCTGCCAGCGCGATGTAGTAGCTGGTGCCACAGCCTACGAACACCCAGTCCTGACGCCCCGGGAAACGCTCGCACGTCAGCCGGAGTTGATCGGTGGCATCGAGGCTTTGCAGGCATTCTTTCCAGCAGGACGGCTGGGAGAGGATCTCAGCATGGGTATGAACTCCTGCCGGGGAGGCGGCTGCGGTCATCGGGGGTCCTTTTCCGGGAGGGTCTGGCGATACCGTTGGCATCGCCCCAACCCGCCTGACAATGATTGTCTTATTTGTACTAAATCAAATTCACTTCGATGCCCATTTCTTCCAGGGCTTGCAAGTCAGTCTTGGATATCCGATTGTCGGTGATGGTCTGATGCACGGCAGACGGCGGCGCAATCAGCGAGAGGCTGCGGCGGCCGAATTTGCTCGAATCACAAACCACCACGGTCCGCCGGGCAATCTCGATCATGATCCGATTGACTTTCGCTTCGAGCAGATTGGGTGTGGTCAGCCCGAAGTGAACATCAAACCCATCCACGCCCAGGAAGAGCAGGTCAGCGCTCAGGCGGTGCAACGTTTCTTCGGCGAGCGGTCCCACCAGCGAGAAGGAATTCTCGCGTAGTGTCCCACCCGTGAGGATGACCTCGACCGATGTTCCCGCAAGTTCCGCCGCGATGTTAACGGCGTTGGTGATGACGGTCAAGTTCCGGAATCCGCGCAGTTCCCGCGCCATCATCGTGGTGGTCGTTCCTGAATCGAGCACGACGGACTGACCCTCTTTGACCAGTTTCGCCGCGAACGCCCCGATCCGTAACTTCTCTTTTCGATGGAGTTTCTCTTTTTCGCGGAGGCTTGGGTCAAGCAGGGCGCCAGCCTGGACGGGCAGCGCCCCGCCGTGGGTTCGGTAGATCGTGCCCTGGCCGTGAAGTGTTTCGAGGTCCTTCCGGATCGTCACCTGCGAGGTGCCGAACTGTTTGGCCAAATCCTTCACCAGTACACGGCCCTCGCGGTTGATGATCTCCAGTACAGCTCGCCTTCGTTCTTCGTTCAACATAGGCAATCGAAAGTTGGGTCTTGAGACCCCGCCCCCTTTGTTTTCTTTCTGTTTCTTTTTAATACTAATCATTTCATGTGTCAAAGGGAAAATGAATCGTGCTGCCACCTGGGCAAAAGCGCACAGGGAGGATGCTTCCCGCTGGCGGAGACGTTTCGGGCCTTCCGCTATTCTAACTCCGCGATTTCGAGTCGCGCCACAGGGGTAGGACTCGAAACTTCCTAGGTGCATGCCACCCACCATCCCACTCCGGCCTGCCTTAACGGTGAGCGATGAGCGCCAGACTCATCCGAGGCTTGCAGGAACGCAAGTGTAGTAATAGTCTGGTCAGGAATGTTTCAGCGGCAGGGTGCTGCGCACTCCGGATTCTGGGTTGGACTTGAGGGAGAGCCTTTCAATGTTGATGGGTCCCATCGCGATCTCCCTTGATCGGCATCTTGGGCGACTCTGGATTGTCCTCGTAATTTGGGCGGTCCTTCTCGCGGGTGTCGGCACACTGCACGCCCGCCCCGAAGAGGAAATCGACGACATCACAGGCAAATACCACTTTCTGAACGCGGATGACGTCCTGGCCCTCCTCCAGGAAGAGGGAAAGCTGAACGGCTACATCGATGTCTTTCAGGGTGAAGACGAATCCGACACCATCTTGAGCTATCCGATTTCGATTGGGACGCGAAATAAGAATCGGGTCGAATTCAAAACTCGCAAAATTCATCAAAAGTATTACCGCTTCAGTGGCACGGTGCGCCGCGGGTCCGGGCGCGAAGCCGCCGCCCCCGACTATCTGGAACTCGTGGGGGACCTAGAGACGGTTGTTGTCAAGGGTGAGTCTGGCGAAGAGTCGGCGCAGAGGACTCACGTTGTCCTCAAGTCGATGGGGCGGGCAGGTGAGAAAGAAGAGTGAGCGTGCCAGCAGCCGGACAGCCGGCAGAATGAGGGTTGTGTCCGGGGACTCAGGAGTTCTGCAGGGCGGGCGTGCTTGGGGCAGGACCCATTCTCATCGTTTTTCGTTTGAGCCTTTCTAGTCGCCTTCTGAAGCGCTCCAACTGATGCGTGGCGGCGGGGGTAGCGCGGAGCCAATCCATTGCTGCGGTGGTAAAGATGAGGGCCGTCGCGGCGTCGCGCGAGCGGTGCTCGTAGTGGATGGCCAATTCCTCGAGGGCTCGCAGCGCCAGCGGCTCTTCGCGTTGGGAGAGTCTCTGCCAGAGTTCGACCGCCTGCGCGTGCTCGCGCTGGCGTTTGTGTTGGGCCGCCAATTGCCACAACGCCCGCGCTTCCACTGCTTCCGGCAACCCCTGGTCGAGCGCCCGGCGGCATGCGGCGGCCGACCGGTCGGCGACTTGCGCGCGTTCCAGAATGCGGCTCAGGCTGAACACGTCGAGGCTCGACGCCAGAGCTCCTTCCTCTTCCCGCAGCGCCCGTGCCATCTCCACCGCGAGCGCAGCCAGCGTTACGATATCCAGGGCGTTGTGGAAGAAAACCGGCTGAAGGTGCTGGGCGTTGCCCGTGCGCAGGTAATCAAAGTAGATCTGGGGAATCTCCGACCCCGGCACGTCTCCGTCGCGCGCGATGCCGAGGATCGCTCTCTCCAGGTTTGTCAGTTCGCAACTAGCCAGGCGCAGCTTCCACAGCCGCCGCGCGGGGTGCAGCAGGTCCAGATGGATCATGCGGCCAAACGGCGCCTTCATCCGTGCCAGCGTAAAGCGCGTCTCAAGCAGCGGAATATCGAAGGTCTTGCCGTTGAAAGTGACCACGCCTTCGTAATTCTCCAGCGCCTCCGCGAGGGAGGTCAAAACGGCTTTCTCCTCCGGATAATCACGCAGGAAGAATTGCCGCACCACGAACTGCGAGCCTTCGAGGACTCCAATGCCAATCAGAAACGCGCAGGTGCCCGTGCCGCCCGCGAGACCCGTGGTTTCGCTGTCGAGGTAAACCAGCTTTGCGGGATCGGGAAGGGGAATTTGGTCGAGTATCAGGCTGAGAGTGCTCAGATCAGCCGCCGCGAGGTCGCTGATGCGAAACTTGCCGTAAGGGCGCCCGAAGGGCAGCGCTTGCCGCGCCAGGAAGAACTCTCCCTGGGCGTTGGTTTCGATTCGGCCTTCCACGTACTCTTCGATTCCATGGGGCACGCGTTGCGCGGGGAGCGTGCGCGGTCGTTCCTCCATCCGGCGCAAATAGGCAAGCTGGCGCTCCAGCTCACCCTCCCGGACGCTCTTCGCCGCCGCCTTCTTGAGTTGCCGAAGTTTCTCTTCGAGGTTCATTCTTCAAAATCGAATTTCCGTTGTTTCAAGTTCGCAGGAAACCAAGGCTGCAACGGACTAGGAACCACTGACTACGGACAGTTTTTCAAGGATCGCCAGCGCCACTTCCTTGCCTTTCTCTCCCACTTCGCCGACCGGCCCCACGCAGGACGGGCAGCCGGACGGGCACGGACAATTCGCGATCAGCTTATGAGCGTTTTCGATCAGTGTCTCGCTCATTCGGAAGAGCGGCTCGCTGAATCCCACCCCGCCGGGGTATTTGTCGAAAAGATAGATGTTCGGCTCGAAGATGTTCGACTGCCGCACGTGGCCCCTGGTTCTTTGACCTTTGACCATGGCCTCACTGCCGACTCCCGACTGCTGACTGCCAACTTCTGTCTCATTAATCCTGACTCCTGAATCCTGAATCCTGGTCTCATTCTCCCCCACGGCCACGCCGAGGTCGCGTGCGTCGCACATCAGGAGCAGCGTGGCGATGGCTTGCAGAGCATTGCCGAGGCCGCTAACGCCGTCCAGGCGCTCGCTGCGATCGTAGGGCAGCGCCTCCAGCACCTCGCGCGGCAGCGTCAGCCAGTAAGCGGTGGTGTGCATTTCCTGTTCGGGGAGCACCAGATCGCCCGAGCCCACATTTTCGTGGGTGTGGAACTTGATTTTCTTGAACCCTACGACCTGCGTGTTGACCTGCACTTCGCCATGATTCTTGCGCGCCGGCTCCGTGGGAGCGGTGTCGAAGGTCTCCAGAAGCTTAATCCGAGTGTAATCGATGGCATCGCTGTAGTAATCGCTCTCGCACTGCTTCACGTAGGCTTTACGGTCGGCGTAGTCGAGCCGCTCGACGTGGTACTGCTGGCCGTCCTGAATGTAGATTGCCTTTTCGTGGACGGTGGTGAGCGCGCTGGTGAAATCGACCTCGCCGATGATCTTGGGTTCGCCCGTCTGGTCTACGATCACAAAGTTGTCGGAAGAAACCGAGCGCAGGCTGATGGCGTCGGCGGGATAGCTCTCCGAAACCCAGTGCCACCCGTCGTCGGTGTGATGGAGGAAGCGGGCCTCTTCGAGGTGCGCGCAGAGTGTCTTCAGGTCGAGACCGCCAAACTTCTCGTCCTCGCGCAGGGGCAACTCGAACGCCGCGCACTTGAGGTGATTGAGCAGGATTTGAAGATTGTCGGGGTTCACGTAGCCGTGCTCGGGCGAGCGGCCGAAAAAGTAGTCGGGGTTCTGAACGATGAACTGGTCGAGGGGCGCGCTTGAGGCGACGAGCAGCGCGGCAGAGGTTCCTTGTCTCCGCCCAGCGCGGCCAGCGCGCTGCCAGGTGGAAGCGATGGTGCCCGGGTAGCCGGCGAGCACGGCGACATCGAGCGAGCCGATGTCGATGCCGAGTTCCAGCGCGTTGGTCGCGACCACCCCAAGCAAGCGGCCGGCGCGCAGGTCGCGCTCGATCTCGCGGCGCTCGAGGGGCAGATAGCCGCCGCGATAACCGCGCACGGCGTCCGCCCGCTGGCGGATGGGCAGCCGCGCGAAGTCCTCCTTCAGGTAGGTGACGAGAATTTCCGTCGCCAGGCGGCTGTTGGCGAAGACGATGGTCTGCAAGCCGCGCGCGAGAAACGTGCGCGCCACGCGCCGCGATTCGTTCAAGTACGAGCGGCGGATGCCGAGCTGCGGATTCACCACCGGCGGATTGTAGAAGGCGAAATACTTTTCCGCCGAGGGGGCTCCGTTATCGTCAAGGAGGGTAACATCTTCTTCGATAATACGACACGCCAGCTCTTCCGGATTGGCAATGGTTGCCGACGAGCAGATGAACTGCGGCGTCGAGCCGTAGAACTTCGCGATGCGCTTGAGCCGCCGCAGGACGTTGGCGAGGTGGCTGCCGAAGACGCCGCGGTAGTAGTGCAACTCGTCGATCACCACGTAGCGCAGGTTCTCAAACAGCCGCTCCCACTTGGTGTGGTGCGGCAGGATGCCGGTGTGCAGCATATCGGGATTGGTGATGACCAGGTTGCCGCGGGCGCGGATGGCCCGCCGCGCGTCCTGTGGCGTGTCGCCATCGTAGGTAAAGGTGCGCACCTCGTCGGCGAGCTTCTCCGTCCAGCGATTCAGTTCCGCGAGCTGATCCTGCGAGAGCGCCTTGGTGGGGAAAAGGTAGAGGGCGCGCGCTTCCGGGTCTTCGACGAGCGCCGAGAGGATCGGCAGGTTGTAGCAGAGCGTCTTGCCGCTGGCGGTGGGCGTCACCACCACAAAATTCTTTCCCGCGCGCGCCAGCTCGCACGCCGCTGCCTGATGCGAGTACAGACTCTCGATGCCACGCGCCCGCAGGATGTCCACGAGCCGCGTGGGCAGGAAATCGGGAAACGGCGCCAGCCGCGCCTCGCGCGCGGGGAAGTGCTTGAGCGCCGTCACGCCGCCCCGCACCGGTGCGGCCACAGGCATGTCGCCCCGGCTGAACTTCTCCCGAAGCTCTTCCAGGGCGCGCACAATCGGCGCCACTTCCTGCGCCCCTACGATTTCCAACGATTTTGTGTCCCGCTTCACTTCGCCCCGCCTCCGGTTCCTGTATTGTACGCTGTCTACTGTCCGTGGTCCGCCGTCCCTAACCCGCTGCCCTTCGCACTTCCCTGAATCCTGCCTCCTGAATCTTCACCGCCTCTCCCCCTTGTCTTTCCCTGAATCCTGAATCCTGGCTCCTCGCTTTTCCTTCCCCCAGTCCCTAGCACCCAGTCCCTGCCTTCTTCGCCTTTTCTTCGCCAAAGCTATCACAAAACGGGTAGAGGGCCAAAGGAAATTCCGAATTCAGAATTCCGCACTCCGCCTCCTGCCTTTTCGCCCCCCTATTTCCTACTTCCTACTTCCAATTTCCTATTACCCTCTCCCGCTGTTGATTTCACCCTCCTCTCGGGTGTATATAGACGTAAAGATGACGTTGTGGTGACAGCGCGGTCGCGGTCGAATCCCTTGGCCCAGCGGCGAAGGTTCCGACCCGCAGCGATAAAGCGTACAGACTCGAGGTGACCCATGACAGATCCAGTTGACCAGGAGATTGAAGCTATACGCAACGTGTTAGCTTCGCTTGGTCCGCTTTCAGCAAAAGCACGTATGAGTGTGTTGGAATATGTTGCGAAACGACTGGACCTCGAAGGGTTCAGTCGCTCTAGCGAGCAGCGCGACATTCTCCCGAAGCTCGTCCAGTCCGAGAAGGTGGAGTCGCCAGCAAGGAAGGAATCAGCGGTTCACATTAAGACTCTCAAGGAAGAGAAGAAACCACGTTCCGCCAACGAGATGGCGGCCCTAGTTGCCTACTATCTCTCCAGTGTCGCCCCGCCCGAGCAACGGAAAAGCACAGTCAACCAGAAGGACATTGAAACCTACTTCAAGATTGCCGGATTTCGATTGCCGACCCAAACTAGAGTCACGCTGGCCAACGCGAAGACGGCTGGGTACTTTGACGGGGCTGGCAGCGGAGAGTACAAGCTCAACGCTGTTGGGCACAATCTTGTCGTCCATAGCATGCCTCGCGGCTCCGGAACCGCGGTCGGCCCGAAGAAGAAAGTCCACGCGAAGAATCGAACGAAGTCATGACCAACAGCGGTCGGAGGGCAGTGGGATGCTGGGGCAGTTACTTGAACATTTAACCGCGTTGCAGGGTAAGGTTCGCCGCGGGAGGTCCGTGAACCTGAATGATCGCCAAACCAAGGATGCCGTCGTCGCACTTGCATCGTCCTACTTTTCTGAGCATCGCGAACAGATTATGAACACAATTGGCCAGACGGAGGCCCTACTCGCGGTGGACGAAGAATGGCAGGACCTTTTGCGGCTCTCACAAGGGAACAACTCAAGACGGACGTACGTGAGAGTTCTCGGAATGCTAAGAAAGCGGCTATCCGAGTTGAACATCGTTTGCCTTTCACGCGTGTCCTCGAAGGGGATATCAGGCACATCGCTTTCAGATCTTAGCAAAGCTGAACAGCTTATCCTCAGCACGCTTGAAAACTATATTCCGTCAGCTGCTGCGTCGTATCGGCAGGGTATTCTTGATCTTCAAACCCATAGTCGATTGTCTTACAGAGGTACTGCATCCGAGTTCCGCGAGGCGTTACGAGAAACCCTAGACCATCTTGCTCCGGACAGTGAAGTCATGAAGCAACCAGGGTTCAAGTTGGAACAGAACCAGACGAAACCGACCATGAAACAAAAGGTCCGTTTTGTGCTCAGGTCTCGCGAGCGCAACAAGACCCAAACAGAAAGCGCAGAAAAAGCGGTCGAGCTTGTGGAGTCACTCGCTGGAGAGGTGACGCGGGCTGTGTACAACAGAGCGTCTCTTGCTACGCACGTTGAAACCGCCCGCCGTGAGGTTCACCGGGTGAAGCGTTACGTAGATACGGTGCTATTCGATCTACTGGAAATTGGAGAAGCAGAAGGCGGGTAGCGGGTAATGTGGACTTGGGGTTTAAGCCCCTGACATTTCACGAATTGATCGCAAGCACGGCAGCGCAGAGTTTCGTTGCCCAGAAACTTTGCGGCTCTGCCATGTTTCCAGGGGAACGGTGGCGGGGCGGTTCCCCGGCCCGTTTCCGGCACGAGCCGGGGCGGGCGTGAGCCGAGGGAAAAGGGGCGATTCATGGATCGCCCCTACGGCGCGGGAAACAGAGGTAGGGGCAATTCACGAATTGCCCCTGTGACGAATGGGAACGATGGGCGGTTCGTGAACCGCCCCTACGACACGCCGGGGGAGGCGCTCGCCGCGCGCTGGCATTGGTGATATCTTCCGGCTGGTGAGAGCGATCACTGGGAGGTGTATCGAGCCGTGAAGGCATTCATTACGGGACTGATTTTGGGGATTTGTGTGGTACCTGTGTTGTTGTATCTGTATTTCCTTTCCGGCCGTGCGCCGGTTGCCGCTCCTGACCGCCCGCTGCCGCTGGAAGCGTTTTTCGCCCAGACGGCCCTCCACGCGCGGATGGACCGTGAGATGCCAAAGAGTGTGCCGCTGGCGGCCAACGAAGGTACATTCCTGGCCGGAGCGCAGGTCTACAAGTATTACTGTAACGGCTGCCACGGGATGCTGGGCCGGCCGGAATCGCCCGTCGCCAAAGGCATGTCGCCTCACCCGCCGCAACTGCTCGAGCCCGGATCCATGGTGACCGACGACCCACCCGGCGAAAGTTACTGGAAAGTAAGGAACGGCATCCGGCTCTCTGGCATGCCGGGCTTCCAGGCCTCGCTTTCCGAGGAGCAGATGTGGCAGGTCAGTATCCTGCTCGCCAACGCCGACAAGGTCTCCGACGCCGTGAAGCAGGAACTGACGTTCACTCCGCCGCCCCCGCTACCCCCTCCGGCGCCGGCTGCGCCAGCCAAGAAATAGAGGGCATGAGGGCGTGCAACCAGACTTGGCGCATTTGAATCGAATCATCATAGGAACACAGGGGAAGGAATATTGTGCGCCGCCACGCCCGGGGTGGTGAATCTGGCTCCAAGATGCGGCATGAGCCGGGCGGCCCGGCGCTCCAGTTCCAAGGATGGTGCTCCTCATGAAACGAACGCTCGCGATTCTAGCGGCCTTCACGCTCTCCACGGCGATTTCGCTCCCAGCCTCAGGGACGACCGAGACGCCAACCATCCCAGCAGGGACCATCCTGAGGATCAGGCTGGGGACGACGATCACCTCCAAGACCAGCAAAGCCGGCGATGCTTTCACTGGCCAGGTGATGGCGGATTCCACCGCCGGGCAGGAGACCGTGATTCCGGAAGGGAGTCTGGTGAGCGGTCACGTCGCCTTTGTGAAGCCGGCGGGACGCATCAAGGCCAAGGCGCAGATGCGCCTGGTGCTCGATTCCATCGTGACGCCTGAAGAGCAGAAGATTCAGCTCTCCAGCACGCTGGAGGATGCGCGCGGCGGGGTGTGTGGTAACACGGGAAGCGACGAGGAAGGCACCATCGTCGGCTGCGGCAAGAGCAAGAAAGACGCCGCCAAGGATGCCGGCATGGGCGCCGCCGCTGGCGCCGGCGTGGGCAGCGCCGTGGGCATCGGTCACGAGATCAATTGCCGCTACTACGGCAACTGCGGCGGTCCCAGCATGGGTGGCGATATCCTGTACGGCGCCGGCATTGGAGCCAGCACCGCCCTCCTCTACAACCTCTTCAAACATCAGAAGGAAATCATTCTCATTCAGGGCACCGAACTGACCTTCGTCGTCAACCGTACGCTCGAGGGTTCCGGCTCCGGCCTGCCCCACGCCGCGGCGGAGGCGCAAGTGGCCACTGCTCCCACCTCCGGCGAGAGCGCCAAGCAGTAAATCGCGCGCCACAGATTGCGTCCTAGAATGTCAATCGCCGAAGGTTATGAGCGAACTGCGAGATGGCGCTTCGGGCACTTGCCATCTGAAACCTTGGCCGTGTTTTCCCGGCTGTTCGGTGGCGGCGGACAACCTGGCAATTGACTTTGCATTCTCAGAATTTGATAATGGCACGGGGTAATACCCCACCGGAGTCTGCGCGGAACGATAGTCTTTCGTTACCTTACCTTGGGCGAGGCTCAATGGCCACCGTAGCGAGTCAGGTCCAGAAAGCTGTCAAGCTTTCGCGGGAGTTGCTTGTCGGCGCTTACCGCACGATGTACCTCTCGCGGCAGGTCGACGACAAGGAGATCCAACTCAAGCGCCAGAACCGCGCCTATTTTCAGATCAACGGCGTGGGACACGAGGCCATCGGAGTGGCCGCGGCGCTGCACATGCGGCCCGGCGTCGATTGGTTCTATCCCTACTATCGCGACCGCGCCTTCGTGCTGCAGGTCGGCCAGACGCCGCTCGACATGCTGCTCCAGGCCGTCGGCGCCAAGGACGATCCCTGCTCGGGCGGACGCCAGATGCCTTCGCACTGGAGTTCGAAGCCGCTCCACATCGTGGCGCGTTCCAGCCCCACGGGCACGCAGGTCTTGCATGCAGTGGGGGCGGCGGACGCCACCTTGTATTTCTCCGTGGTGCAGGAAGCGGCGCAGCTCGCCTCCGGCTTTCATGCCGACGAGCTGGTTTACACCTCACTCGGCGACGGAGCGACGAGCGAGGGCGAATTCTGGGAGTCGCTCAACTGGGCGTGCCTGCGCAAGCTGCCCTTGCTTTATGTGGTTCAGGACAACGGCTACGCGATTTCCACGCCCGTCGATCACCAGACGGCGGGGGGAAGCATTTCCAAGCTGGTGAAGAGCTTTCCCCACCTGCTGACCCTGGAGTGCGACGGCACGGACTTTCCGGAGAGCTACGAGGCGGCGCGTCAGGCGGTCGAGCACGTGCGCGGGCACCGCGGCCCGGCGCTCATTCATGCCCATGTGATCCGGCCCTTTTCGCATTCGCTCTCCGACGACGAACGGGTCTACAAGCCCGAGGAAATTCGCCGCCAGGAGGCCGGGCGCGATCCTGTCCACAAGATGGCGAAGCTGCTCACGGGCGAGCGCATCCTGAGCCTGAAGGAGTTGAAGGAGCTTCAGTCTTCCGTGGAAGCGGAAGTGCGCGCGGCTGCCGACCAGGCGCTGGCCGCCGAACCGCCTTCGCCTGCGACGGTGATGGATTACGTTTACTCGCCCGCGGTCGATCCCACCGGTGAACATTTCGACCGTCCCCCCAAGTTCCACGGTGATGAGAAGACGATGGTGGACCTCATCAACGCCTGCCTGCGGGATGAGATGGCGCGCGATCCGCGCGTGGTGGTGTTCGGCGAGGACGTGGCGGATTGCAGCCACGCGGAAGACCTCGCCAAGCTCAAGGGCAAGGGCGGAGTCTTCAAAGTCACGCACGGCCTACAGCGCAAGTTCGGCAGCGCGCGCTGCTTCAATGCTCCCATCGCCGAGGCGAGCATCGTCGGGCGCGCCATCGGCATGGCGACGCGCGGGCTGAAGCCGGTGGTGGAGATTCAGTTCTTCGATTACATCTGGCCGGCGATGATGCAGATCCGCGACGAGCTGATCAACTTTCGCTGGCGCTCCAACAACGTTTTCTCCTGCCCGCTGGTGATGCGCGCGCCGATTGGCGGGTACCTGGCGGGCGGCGCCATCTATCACAGCCAGTCGGGCGAAACGATCTTCACCCATCAGCCGGGACTGCGCGTGGTCATGCCCGCGACCGCGCTCGACGCCAACGGCCTGCTGCGCACGGCGATTCGTTGCGACGACCCGGTGCTTTTCCTCGAACCCAAGCATCTCTACCGGCAAACGCACAACCGCAGCCCCTACCCCGGGCCCGACTACATGATTCCGTTCGGCAAGGCGAAGCTGGTGCGCGAAGGGACCGACGTTACTATTGTCACTTATGGTTCACTCGTCGTGCGGTCAGTGCAGGCGGCGAAGACGCTCGAGCAGGAAGGCGTGCAAACGGAGATTCTGGATCTGCGCTCACTCAATCCCTACGACTGGGAGCTGATTTCCGCGTCGGTGAAGAAGACCAGCCGCGTGCTGGTGCTCCACGAAGATCATATCTCCTGGGGTTATGGCGCGGAAATCGCCGCCCGCATTGCCGAAGAACTGTTTGAATTCCTCGATGCTCCCGTGAAGCGCCTGGCGGGCAAGGATGTCTTTGTGCCGTATCACCCCGTGCTCGAAGAAGCCGTGCTCCCGCAGCCGGCGGATATCGTCCGGGTGACAAGAGATCTGCTGAAGTACTAGGAAACCGTTTTCGGCATTCGGTGATCGAGGTTCGCGAAACCACAATGCGGAGATGTCTGCCCGAACCCCGAGTCCCGAAACCCGGACCCCGATGTTTGTCTGTTGTTAGCACGTGAAAGTGTCCGGTTTTTGTAGCACATGATCTGTCCGGTTGTATAGTTTCATGTTCTGGCCGTTGGGGCGCTAAGCGAGGGAGCCCGTAGGGCGACTGAGGTTAGCGCCCCCA
>Ga0315282_10003122_pt1 | contig 29830 bp, 24 predicted proteins | sample YL17G07_20_MG_FD_203693 | JGI IMG/M metagenome (GOLD analysis project Ga0315282, IMG submission 203693) | Sediment microbial communities from Yellowstone Lake, YNP, Wyoming, USA - YL17G07_20 | ecosystem: Environmental > Aquatic > Freshwater > Lake > Sediment | place: USA: Wyoming | collected... | reverse complement strand
GGCGCCATTTCTCCGGGGGCACCAGGCCCACCGTGAATGACAGCTACATTAAAAGGCTTGTTGCCATATTTTCTGAGTTTTACCATGTTCATAACAAGAGAGAGGGGCGGTTCGCGAACCGCCCCCTACGTTACGTCAAATCGAGAGTGCGACTCAGGAAGGCACTTTCTCGGCAATCTTCTCCACCTTCACTGCGCAGACTTTCAGCTCGGGGATTTTACACACCGGGTCTGAGGCAGGGTTGGTGAGCAGGTTGGTGGCACTCTCCGCGAAATGGAAGGTCATGAACACCACGCCTTTGGGCGAGGCTTTCGTTACCTTGGCCCAGGCCTGAACTTTACCCCTGCGCGACACTACCTGCACCTTGTCGCCTTCGGCGATGCCCAGAGCCTTGGCGTCCTGAGGGTTGATCTCCACCTCCTCCATCGCTTTCAGCTCGTTGAGCCCCTTGGACTTGCGGGTCATGGTGCCGGTGTGATAATGGAACAGGCTGCGCCCTGTGGTAAGCACCAATGGATAAGCTTCATCGGGCCGCTCCTTGGGCGGCCTGTATTCCAGCGCGGCGAACCTGCCCTTGCCGCGGCTGAACATGCCCTCATGGAGAAACTGGATGCCAGGATGGTCTTCCAGAGGACAGGGCCACTGCAGGCTGCCGTGCTCCAACCTGGCATAGGTGATGCCGCCGTATGAAGGCGTAACATCGGCGATCTCCTTCATGATGTCAGCGGCGCTGGTGAACTCGAAGCCCTTGCCCCTCATGCGCCGGGCTATCTCGCAAGTAATTTGCCAGTCAGGCTTGGCAACGCCCACAGGGGCGATAGCCTTGCGCACGCGCTGCACACGGCGTTCGGTGTTGGTGAAAGTGCCGTCCTTCTCGGCGAAGCTGGCGCCGGGCAGCACCACATGCGCAAACTGAGCCGTCTCGGTAAGGAATATATCCTGTACTACCAGGAACTCCAGCTTGCTCAATGCCTCTTTAATATGTCTGGCATCGGGGTCGCTGAGCACGGGGTTCTCGCCTATGATGTAAGCGGCCTTGACCTTGCCCTCGCCCATCAGATGGAACATGTCGGTAAGCACCAGCCCGGGCTCCGTGGGCAGGGTGCAGCCCCAGGCAGCCTCGAACTTTGACCTGGCGCTGGGGCCCGCTACCTGTTGATAGCCCGTAAACACGTTGGGCAGAGCGCCCATATCGCAGGCTCCCTGCACATTGTTCTGGCCGCGCAGCGGATTCACGCCCGAAGCCCACTTGCCTATGTTGCCGGTGAGCATGGCAAGGTTGGCTACAGCCAGCACGTTGTCAGTGCCGTGGGAATGCTGAGTGATGCCCATAGCGTAGAGTATGGAAGCAGGGCTCTGTTTAGCATATACCCGGGCCGCCTCAGCGATGGTGGCTGCGGGGACGCCGGTAATCTCAGAGACAAGGTCGAGGTTGAAGCCTTTGAGAGAATTCTTGAACTCCTCGAAGTTCTCGCAGCGCTGCTCCACGAACGCCTTGTCCAGTAAGCCCTCGTCGAATATGACGCGGCACATACCCATGAGCAGGGCCACATCGGTGCCGGGACGGTGACGCAGCCAGATATGAGCCCAGCGGCATAGGCCGATCTCTCGGGGGTCGGCGACGATGAGCTTAGCTCCCTTGTCCACCGCCTTCTTTATCTCAAGGGCGATAACAGGATGGTCCTCGGTGGTATTGGTGCCGATAGCGAAGACGCACTTAGCATCTGCAATCTCTTCTATAGAATTGGTCATAGCGCCGCTGCCGAAGCTTGTGGCCAGACCGGCCACAGTGGGCGCGTGTCAGAGACGGGCACAGTGGTCTATGTTGTTGGTGCCCATCACCGCCCGCGCGAATTTCTGAAAGACGTAGTTGTCCTCGTTGGTGCACTTGGCGGAGGATATAGCGGCAAACTGGTTGCCCTTATACCCGGCGAGCCTGACCGTTATCAGGTCGAATGCTTCACCCCAGGTGGCTTCCGCAAACTCGCCGTTCTTCTGCTTGATGAGAGGCGCGGTGAGACGCTCGGGGGAGTTCACGAAATCGAGTCCGAACTTGCCTTTAACGCAGGCCTGGCCCTTATTGGCGGCCCCCTTCTTATCGGGGACAACACGCATGATTTTGTCGTCTTTAATCTCGAGCTTGAGCTGGCAGCCCACGCCGCAGTAGGGACAGATGGTAGTCACGACGCGGTCGGGACCGCCTGCACCTATGGCACTGCGCTCCGTGAGCGCTATGACCGGACAGGCATCCACGCAAGCGCCGCAGAACTGGCAGTTGGCATCTTTGAGGTTGAGTTTATTCGGTGGAGCGATGACGTTGCACTGAAGACATCGCTGCGATTCAGCTATAGCAATGTCACGGGGGACCTCAAGCTCGACCTCGTCGAAGTTGTTAATTCTGTCTTTGGCATGAAGATAGGAGAAGACAGCCAATTTCTCCGGCGGGAGGTCTTGCTCTGTGAAATGGGTGGCTTCTTCAGGAGCGACGAGCGATTCCGAGATATCGCCCTTGCCACCCAGGTAACGGTCTATGGCTTCGGCGGCCTTTCTCCCTGCAGCTATGGCCTCGATGACGGTGGAGGGGCCGCTAACGCAGTCGCCGCCGGCGAACACGCCCTGGCGGCTGGTCTGCAAACTGGCATCAGCCTTGACCACATTACCTTTCCCCGCTTCGACCTTGAAGCCTGCGGGGATATCGGTGCGCTGTCCGATGGCAGCTATGATGGTATCAATCTCGGTAACGAACTCGCTGCCCTTGATGGGGACGGGGCGGCGTCTGCCGCTGGCGTCGGGCTCGCCCAGCTCCATGCGGATGCACTCCAGCTTCAGCTTGTGGCCGTCCCGGGTAACCTTGGAAGGGGCAGCCAGATAGATAATCTCAATGTCCTCCTCAAGCGCTGCATCCACCTCCTCAGGGTTGGCCGGCATCTCAGCCCGTGTGCGGCGGTAAATAATTTTCACCTTCTTGGCACCCAGTCGCAGGGAGATGCGGGCAGCATCTATGGCGACATTGCCGCCGCCCACTACCCCCACCTCTTTGCCCATGTTTATCTTCTCGCCGAGGTTGACCCGGCGCAGGAACTCAGCCGATTCGATGACACCGGGCAGGTTATCGCCGTCCACGCCCAGGCTCATCCCCTGATGCGAGCCCAGGCCAAGGAAGATGGCATTGTATCCCTGCTCGAAGAGCGAGTCGAGGGATTCGACCTTCGTGTTGAATTTGATGTCAACGCCGAAGCTCTTAATATCGTCAACCTCGCCCTTGAGTATATCGCGGGGTAGACGGTAGGCAGGGATGCCCACCCTCATCATGCCGCCAGCCTCGGGCAGAGCCTCGAATACGGTTACTTTATGGCCCTGCTTCGCCAAGTAGTAGGCGGCGGTCAGTCCCGCAGGCCCAGCACCCACAACCGCAACTTTTTTGCCGGTGGGCGGAAGCCTCTTGGCCCGCTTTTTCCAGGAATCGTCGCTGTTATCGGCAGCGTAGCGCTTCATCATCCTAATGCAGAGCGGCTTGTCCACCTCTTTGCCGCGCTGACAGGCCTGCTCGCAGGGATGCACACAGACACGCCCCAGCGAGCCAGGGAAAGGAACTCTCTCTCGAATCACGGCCAGGGAAGCGGAAGGCCTGCCTCGGGCGATGAGACGCAGGTAACGGGGTATATCTATGCCGGCAGGACAGGCCTTGTGGCAGGGGTAGGCGAACTCAATGGCCCTGGCACCTCTGATGTCATCGCAGACACGGACGCAGCGTTCGCAGAGTATGCAGTAATTGTTATCACGAATCCAGAACGGGCTATCCTCACGGACAGGCAGTTTCTTGGGAATATAGGGAGGCAGTTCGTCAAGACCGATGTGGTCGATCACTCTCTGCAACTCTCCGTCGCCGCCCTTCAGGGTATTCTCATAGAGCTTGCTATTCTCTTTACTTCCGCCGCTGAGAGCAGCATCAGGATGTCGGGAGAGGATAAGTTTCAGGCTTTGATGCCGCAGTTTCTGGAGGCGCAGCTTGTTGGTATGGACAACCATCCGTTCGGCTACAGTGGTGATGCAAGCCAGTTGGGGCTCGGCAACCCCTTTCACCTCAACAACACAGAGGCGGCAGGCCCGATCAGGCTGTAACTCAGCTAGGGGCTTCAGACCCGGGTAGTTGCAGAGGGCCGGTATGTAGATGCCAGCCTTCTCGGCCGCCTTGAGTATAGTTGTCCCCTCCTCCACCTTCACCTCTCGGGAGTCGATGGTAAGAGTAATCTCTTTCACTTTGCACCCCACTAGTAAATATTAGAGGTCTATCTCAATACTCTGATGATGAGAAAATTCGCCATGCTGCGATGCCGAACCAGGTGGAAGCTGGGGAGAAAAAAGGAGCCCGGCTGATACGATAGATAATTCAGCCGAACTACCGATGCGCCTTTTGCAGAACAACGATCGGCACCTCTCATTCCGCTACGGAGAGTGCCAGCATCTCAGCCAGCTTCAGACCAAGAACCTGAGTGAAAGCCCTATTCCAGTGCACTCAGTATACCCAGAAACAGGGCGCTTTTCAAGGCTCATTTTTCAGTGAGGACCCACGCCCGTGGTTACCCAGCCCACCATCCATTGCATGGCGTGCCAATACCCCTGGCTCAGGGGCAGACCAGATAACACGGGGAAGAACAGGGCAAAGCAGACAACAATGAGCGCAAGGTAACCCGCAACAACCCACTTACCCCACTTATATTCACCCCATACCCACTGAATCCAGAGGGTGACGGCCAAGATCATGAACAGCACGTTGGGGAAGAAATGATAGATCATAATCGGTCGTTTGATGGTGATAAAGAATAGCCATTGGGTCAGGAACGGGATAGAGATGAAAATAGCGAGCTTGTTTCTGTACCTTACCGCAAGCCAGAAGATACCAAGCATCGCAGCTATGCCCGCCCACCAGAGCGCGGGATTGCCCAGAGAGGAAATGTACCCAGTGCTGCCGTCAAAGCTGCCTAGATACACCCACATAGGGCGAAGCATCAGCGGCCAGGTATACCATGCTGAACTCCAGGCATACGGCGTTCTCATACCGGACTGGGAGCGGTACATATCGAACTGCAAGTGCCAGAAATCATGCGCGCCGTGCCCCGCCAGGAAGTATGTTGTGTATGACAGCATATAGATAGCCACAGCCGCTGCCACGCCACCAACGAACCAGAAAACTTCGCTCCTGCGGATTACTGGCTTGCGCACCTTGAGCAGAATCAGCAGCAGCACCATGCCCACAAAGCCGAACATGACAGTCCATTTCGTGGAGAAACCCAGCCCGAAGAACACGAGGCTCAAAAACAGGTACTTGCCGTTACGTCCGGGGTCTTCCCAGTAGCGATAGAAGAAATAGAACATGGCAATAACAAAGAACAGGATATAAGATTCAGGCACGGCAAGCCGTGCTTCTACAAAGTGCATGAAACAGAAAGTAAGCAGGAAAGCAGCGATGAGGCCGGCGCGAGAGGACTTAAATACGCGCTTAGCAAAGAAGTAGATAAGCAATATGCCGAGGGTGGCGACGATAACTCCACCGATGCGCCAGGCAAATGGATTGTCGCCGAAGACTGCTATGCCGGCGGCTATAATGAGCTTGCTCGTTAGAGGATGGTCCCACGCCGCAGAAGGGGTTTGGAGCTTAAGCGTCTCCTCTGCCGCCCTGACATAGTATATTTCATCCCAATAGGTGCCCGAGGTGTGGCTGGCGGGGTTGCCCACCAGTTGCTGCTCATCTGTGAGAGCTGTGACTGTGTTATCCTGGTCGCCTACGATGTTGCTTATGTTCAATTTGTGGCCGTCTGTGAACAGGGCTATTTCGCCGATTCGGGCCGTTGTATTCTTAAACACCAGGCGAACATACCTGGTGTCACGGCCCAGATTCAGAGAATCCCATTCGTACCAGACGCTGGATCTTGTCAAATTAGTCTGGTAGGTCCAGTTGCCCGGTGAGCCCCAGTAGAGATCGACATTGACCGTGTTGTCATCCGCAACCAGCACCCAAACTTTGTCCACGCGGGTTGTTGTGCCAAGATCCAGATAGACTTCTTCAGGCTCTTTTTGAGGCACCCAATCCGAAGTGGGAACCTTTCTGTCCCCGAGATTCCAGAAGGACATGCCGAGGAAGATGGCGACGAGAAGCATCAGGATGAGAGCATGCGTCCAGGGAATGGGTGCTTTGGGGACAGGAGACGAAGGCTCCTCCTCGGCCACTTCAGTTCTCGGTGAGGGAGGAGAAACCATTTGCGGCATCATTTCAGGCGGTTTCGGTACCGGCGGAATCGGGGGAATCCCTGGGGGCTCCGCCTCAACCTTTTTAGCGCGCTGCATCCTCCAGAAGCTCCAGATAGCGTAGAAGAACAGAATGGCGTTGATAGGAACCAGAACATAAATGGACCAGTGCCCATCGGGTATGAACTTACCTGCGTTGAGCACTGACAGCACATAAACCAGGTTGGCAAAGAATGTCCCCATGAGACCTACGTAGAGCCAGGGAGAATGACGCGGGGAGAAGCTCATAGCGAGAAGCGCAAAGGCTGGGAATAAATACCTCTCATGCATACGGGTCATCAGCATGAAGAAGCCGAACATCAGGAGAAAGACAGCGAAAACGGGAGCCCTTCCGCCAGGCTTGCGGTGAAACTGCCACATGATGAAGGCAGCAAAGATGAGAAATGCGATAGTACCCCACGTCTGATAACTCAGGCCCAGATGCGGCACAGTGTCTGGCTTCCAGAATCCAAGCAGTGCCCAGAAGTTATAGGCATTCATACTGTTAGAGGGATACAAATTGTATCCCGAATAGCGGTCAATGAGGAAGGTAACAGGATTGTGCCAATGGAATGGAAGGATGACCAGGAAAATAAGAATAAAGAAGACGACAGCGCTGGACACAGCTCGCTTCCAGCCTCCGTTCCTCAGCATGAGGTAGGCTAATACAGGAAGAAGGACAACGCTTTGAGGTTTGGTGAGTATGGCAAGGGCGAACAGGCCGCCCGAAAGCTCGTATCTGGAGCGCAAGACCGAATAAAGCGAGGCAACCATGAAAAAGGTGTAGACCGAATCGAACTGGCCCCACACCGCGAGGTCGAAGATGGTTGCAGGATTAAGTGCATACACGGCCATAGCGCCCAAGGCGAAAAGGAAAGAATATCTCTGACGCACGAAGCGGAAGATAAGATAGGCTGTAGCGAGGTCAAACAAATTCTGCGGCAGCTTGAGGAGCCAATTCAGACTGCCCGGCCCCAGCGCGTGCGCCAGTTTCCCGAAAATCCAGAAGATGTAGATGTTGAAGGGAGGATAATCAGACCAGGTTGAATCGTAAAAGCCGTATAAACCTTTACTGGTAGCGGTGTTATACCACGCTTTGAAATTGTTTTCATCTATGTAATAGCCATGATAGCGAAACAGGAGCAACCGGACGAGAAGGGATACCGCAAGAGTGAGGATAACCAGGAAAACCTGGCCGCTAGCTTTAGAGGCAAAGCGCTGCAGTTTCTCCAAGGCCTTCGTTTGCATTCTAGCTTTTCCAGAATCCGCCGAGGGCTACCATTGACTGCCTTCATCACCGAATGGCAGCGCGGCTACATTGTCTCACAAATAGCATGAGCGAAGCAACTCTCACGACATCACCTGATAGATGGTAACGCCATCTTTATCATAAATCGGCTTGTATCGTAAGTAGACCAAAAACAATGCGAAGGCGACGGTGAAAAGTGCCTCGCTGATAAGCATCGATTTTAGCGGCAGATTCTTCAGGCTCAGATTCCTTCTGCCCAGATAGAAGGAGAGCGCCAGCAGAAGTAGCCCTGCGAAAGAGATGTTGATGTACCCGAATTTGAGCAGGTGCAGGTTAGCGAGCGGCCAGGAGAAGTATGTCAGGAGCAGCAGACCCAAAATTTTGGAGATGGAGTAGCCCTTATCCGGGAGCCTGCCGCACACCCTAGATACGAGGGGGAATGCGATCAGGCCAATGACTACGAGGATAAGCCACCAGATTATGGCATTTGCCACCTGGATCATCTAACATACGTGTCCTGGTCGATTTCCGCTAATGTGGCGGGAGTGCCAGCAATTAGAGAAGCATCTTGCCTCTACCAACCCAGATGGACGGTCCAAAGGATCCCCCATAGATTAACCGCCACAGATAAGGCTACCAGAATAATCATCGGCTTGTTCACGGTTTTGCCCATACCTGCAGCGATTAGAATCAAAAGAAACGGCAGGAAATCTAAACTATAACGGTACCCAAACTGAACCCATCCTGTGGAGAACCATAATAGGGTAGGCAGCAGAATCCCTATTATTGCTAATAACGACCACAGGTTGATTGATTCGGAGAATTTGGCCTTTACAACATAGAAAACTGCTGGTGTTGTGAGTAAGATGCTCATTCCGTCAGGAAGAGGTTTCAAGAAAGGGAAATAAGGAATATACTGCGGCGACATAAGGAAAATGGTGTATAACTGCTTCGGTATATAATGGAGGCTAAACATACCATACTGCTTGATGTCAGCAGCAAAATATGAAGCGTAGGCGTGACCGGCATAGCCAGTCTGCAGAGGATTATCAAAGCGCAAATAATTGAAATACCCATAGAGAGCGAGTGGTACAGCTAGGCCAGCAACAAATAGTGCGGAACGACGCAATCCTCCTTCCTTGTATAACATCGCCAAAAAGAAGATACCGCCTATTACGACCGGAAGCCGACTTAGCACGGATAGCCCTAATAACAGCCCTATCAGCACTGCTCTTTTCCTGCCGAAGTATTCAATTAGACTTAGAAGCAAGAAGAAGACCGCAATTATCTCGGCAAAGAACCAAGTGGTTCCTGTAATGGCTACATCCCAGTGGACTGTACCGAAACCAAATAGAATTGTGAGCAACCATCGCTTCCAGCCCGTGATGCTCATGCGCCCCAATAATATCCAGACTAGCGCAACATTGATGGCACCGATGAGCATACTTATGCGGACTTCATCGGTACCAGTTCCCCATATGGCCACTGCTGGGAGCAATACCAACGCCGGCACGGGGGGGCTGGGCAGATAGTATTTTCCGTGGTAATTCACAAGGTCTTGGTAATAGCTGGGGAAGCCCTGCAGGTCAGTTCTACCATCGAGAAACGCCTGAGATTCGTAAACATAATGCTTATACCATTGGAGAGGGGTTGAATTTGACAGAAAATAGACACCAAAAACTATCCCCACAATCAACAGCGGGATCAAATATTGCTTCAGACTTTTGCTCATGATTGACCAGGCCCCAGCTATTGTAGCATTTCTAATGTTAGACCTGCCAGCAAGCAGTGGCTGAAGCAAGAAACAGGGGGATTGTGCAATCTATTGATGATGTACTGCTCAATTTAGTTGGGCTTTACAGATGAGCAGGGTCAAGCCTAATCCTCACGGGAAAATAGAGCTTCCACAAACTCTTCAGGATTGAATGGTGCGAGATCTTCCAACTCCTGGCCGGTGCCTATGTAAAGGATGGGTATCTTGAGCTCATCGCAGATGGCAAGGACAATCCCACCCTTCGCCGTGCTGTCGAGCTTCGCCAGCAGTATGCCGTTGACCTTCACCGCTTCGGTGAAGTATTTTGCCTGGGTCAACCCGTTCTGGCCTGTAGTAGCATCCAAAACTAGCAGCACCTGGGGCTCTATGTTGGCTTTATCTACCACCCGCCTGATTTTTTTGAGCTCCTCCATGAGGTTGAACTTGGTATGGAGACGACCTGCAGTATCAACTATAACAACATCAGCATTTTTCTTCGCCGACTCCAAGGCATCGAAGACCACTGCGGCAGGGTCGCCGCCGGGCTGATGAGCGATTACAGGAACCCTTATACGTTCACCCCACACCTTAAGCTGGTCGATAGCTGCTGCCCTGAAGGTATCGCCTGCCACCAAGAGCACCCGTTTCCCCTGCTCTTTATAGGTATTAGCCAGTTTGGCGATGCTGGTGGTCTTGCCCACGCCGTTGACACCGACCACCAGAATCACGCCTATCTTCCCGTCCGTCGGTGGCGTAACCTCTCCACCCCCCGCCAGCAGCATGGAGACCATCTCCTCTTTCAGAGCAGTCCTTGCCTGTGCAGTATCTTTGATATTACCTTTAGTTACTCTCTCCTTAAGCCGTCCGGTAAGTTTAGCGGTGGTGCTCACGCCAACATCGGCGGAGATGAGAAGCTCCTCTAGTTCGTCCCAAAGCTCTTCGCCGAAGGTAGGGCGGTCGAAAAGATGCACAACCTTGCCCCACCAGGCCTCGCGGGTACGTTTCACCCCTTTTTCCGTCTTCTTAAAAAGGCCAAACATGCCTGTTAGCCTCCGGTTAAGCCCTGTAACGCTTGCCGTGCCGCATCCATCTCTGCCGCCCTTTTGCTCTTGCCACTGCCTCGGCCTAGTATTGTGTCCCCTGCTAGCACCTCAACAGTGAATATTTTGTCGTGGTCCGGGCCCACCTCCTCGATGGTGCGATAAACAGGCGTTATCTTCCGCTCCGATTGTATGATCTGCTGCAGTCTCGACTTGTAATCGTCCGTGATCTTATCCTCGACTACGCTGTCAAACTCACTGCCCAGTAGCCTTAAGATGAAACCTCTAGCGACATCAAATCCCTGGTCGAGGAAGACAGCGCCGATAACCGCCTCCAGGCCAGAACTTAGATTCCGGGAACGAGAACGACCTCCGCTATCCTCCTCGCCACGCCCCAAGTACAGATAGTCGCCGAGTTGTAACGATGATGCGATGCGGCTTAAGGTCTCTCCACGCACCAAAACTGATCTGAGCTTAGTCAGGTCACCCTCAGAGAATTCTGAGGACCGGGAGTAGAGCTCATCCGCCACAACAAAGCCGAGCACAGCATCTCCCAAGAATTCAAGCCTCTCATTAGAGACTAGATGCAGGGCGGGGTTCTCGTTTAGATAAGAGCGGTGGACAAGAGCTTGCTGGAGGAGGGACTCATTTTTGAAGCTAATACCGAGGATAGCTTGAAGCGCACCATGATCTAGCAAAATAACAAACCTGATACGAATTTGAGGTTATGATAAGCCCCTATATCTGGGTTGTCAAGGAAACCGCTCAGACGGAGCAGGCAATTTCTTACCCCTCTACTCTCAGATTAACTTTTCCTCCCAATCTTAGGCACTTTCCCTGCTTATTATTGACATCAGGGTAATTAGTTTGTATAATGTAAATGATTAGCATTATACAAAAGTACTGTGTAGGGCTTACTAAAGTAATGCAAGCCTATATGCGATTCGCCTAGCCAGAAACTGAACAGGAGGCTTTAGATGAAGCAGGGGACAAAACAGGAGGAACTCATAGAACGTATCCTCCAGCTCGGAGAAAAGGCATTCCGCGAACTCATTCCGATATTGCCCAAAGAATGGCTTCAGTTGGATTTGACCATGCCTCAACTCAAGGTTGTCCTGCTTCTTTTCATGAACGGCTCGACACGCATGAGCGATATCGCTTCCGCACTGGGTGTGAGCCTAGCCACAGCAACCGGAGTAGTAGACCGGCTGGTGGAACGAGACATCGTGTTGAGAGAAAGCCAGCCCGAGGACAGGCGGGTGGTGCTGTGTCGCCTGTCCGAGAAAGGTCAGAAGATGATAGGCGGGCTATGGCAGTTGGCTCGTGACCGCGCCAAGGAACTTCTGGAGATGGCAGCGACGTCACAATTGCAGTTGATTACTGAAGCACTTGAGGCGCTGTTAAAGGCAGGCGAGGAAACAAGAAAAGACTCGAAATGATATGGGGGCTGAAAACTATGGCGCAAACGCAGAATGTCAAGATGACCAGGAAAGAGCGGCATGCTGCCCATCCTATTGGTCAGAGAACTACGAATCAGGAGAGGGCTGACGAGCAGTGCTTGTCCACCCCTCCGATCACAGCAATAGCGCTGATTTCGGGGACTGTCTACAAGGACGAAGGAGGAGATGGAATATACGATGACAAGGTAGATATCCCCATACCGAGGGCAATTGTGACTGCATGGCTAGGAGATAAAGCCATAGCGGTAACCCATACCGATGAAAAAGGAGAATATACTCTATCCGTTCCTACAGGAAGATATTACGTCATTGAGGTTTCCCTACTTTCCAAAGGAGAGTGCTATGACCCAGACCTCAAGAAGTGGGGCATTCTGAGCACGTTAGAAGGAAAGAAGGAAGGCGTTTCCTGTCCTTCTAACAATCAAGACATTAGCGCCGATTATCGGATGCTCAACTATGGGCCTAGCGATTACTCCTGGAGGCTTTGGCATAAAGGCCCTGTCTTCGATAGAGAGAATGTCGTTTTGGTGCATGGATTCAAACTCCCTGGTTCGGCCAAGAGAAGCACGTGCGACGAGCAATTCACCAAGCTTGACGATCTGCTGCAGACAAAAGAGGATCAGTACAACGTATGGCAATTTGAGTATGCAGACAATGCTGGGGGAACCCTGGGTAAGGCAGCAAAATATGCCTCCAGACTTGCCAAGGCGGTAGACAGAATCAGCGAACTTACCGGTAACAGCCTATGCTCCATCGTTGCCTATTCTATGGGAGGGCTTATAGCTCGCCAGTATGCCGCCGCGGGAGGGGAATCTAGGGTAGCTAAACTGCTGACTCTGGCCACACCGCACATGGGGACATTGCGATTCGAGCCTTTCAACCTAAAATGGCCTGACAAACTTATCCCCAGAGCGGGAGCGGAATTGAGAACGGATAGCAGATTTCTCTGGGATTTAAATACTAAAGTTGATTCTCATGTATCCGAGTTCGCTGCTGTTGGTGGACACTCACGGGGCCATACAGATGGTCTGATAGAGATGAGTTCAACAAGCTTGGCCAAGTTCAATTCCGATGGCACAGTTTTTGAGAACCTTTACTTTGTTGCCGTGAACAGGTCACATCAGAACATCAATCAGATTAAGGATAAAGGCGATGAGGTGTTCCAACTCATCAGCAGCTTTTTGCGTGGTGGTGTAGCAGGTATAAGCGGTCTAAGGCCAGCAGAAAAACCAGAGGACTATAATGTGCATTTCTTTCTCACCTTTGCCCTGAAAGAAAAACCACGATGGAGGATGATTTATCCCTGCGTTGTTATGGCAAATACAGGGCACCGGTATTGGGGCTTCAGGGTTTTCTCGCAAGGGGCCAAGACTGATAATGGCTCTCACATTTTCACAGTTCAGTTGCGGCCAGATGAAGAGGGTGAGGCCCGAATCTATTATGCTCGAGGCAAATACGTAACAGCCCAAGTCCATAAAGGGCAATCAACAATAGTCACGGAACCCCTGGATACGAACTCCGCAGTGCGTGAGAGAGCCTCAGCGAACAGGCCTCAGTTCGGTGTCAGCTTTGGGGGATCTTGAAGGGCAAGGCTCAAACTAGAGAAATTAACTCAAAACGATAACTGGAGGCGTGGTATGCGTGTACTGGTAACAGGTGGAGCGGGGCGTCTGGGAATAAATGTGTGCAAAGGATTCCTTGATGATGGATTCCAGGTGCGGGTGTTTGATCTAGACACTCCACGCAACCGAGAGAGCGTCAGGATACTTAACGATAAGGCTGAAATCCTATGGGGAGACATTACGAAACCGGACTCAGTCAGAAAGGCAATAGAGAAAGTAGATGCAGTAGTGCATATGGCTGGCATCCTGCCCCCTCTGGCGGATGAGAAGCCCGAGCTATGTGCCAGGGTCAATGTGGGCGGAACCAAGATACTAGTGGATCTGATAAAGGAGAAGGGCAGACACATTCCTTTGGTGTTTACTTCTTCGGTAGCCGTGTTCGGTCCCACTCCCAGCGTTAAGGAGCCCCTTTGCGCAGACAAGCATATCCCCCGTCCCAAAGATACATACGGGCAGACCAAGCTTAGAGCAGAAAACCTGATCAAAGAATCGGGGATTGACTACTTAATACTGCGTCTAACTGCAGTCATGTACTTCGATTTCGAAGTGAGCGACCTCAAACGCATGTTCTGTATGCCTCTGGACACCCGAGTCGAGTTCTGCCATCCCGATGATCTGGCCGTAGCTGTACTTAATGCTGTCAAGTATTTCGATGCCGTAAAGGGAAACACACTGGTCATTAGCGGCGGGCCGAACCAACGGATGTCATATCGAGATATGGTAGGCAATATCATAGGCATTATGGGATTGCCATTACCGCCAGCCGAAAAATTCACTAAGGAGCCGTACTATCTAGACTGGTACGATACTACGAAATCGCAGGAGCTTCTGAAATACCAGCAAAAGACATTTGCTGACTATCTCGGTGACTATGCCAAGGGTTTGACGAGGCGATACTCGACCCTATTCCTGCCATTCATGCGCTACTTCGTTTCGCCGATGTTCGGGAAGCTCGTTGTCCAGTTCATAAGGGCATCATAATAGACAGGGGATTTGCAGACACCCCCATCAAACCCGCAAATCTCCCACTCATGGGGGAAAAGGGCGCATGCCATGCGCCCCTACGGGACACCCCAATCATTCCCAGTCCCAAAATAATCTCTGAATCTACTTTTTTGTTGACAATGCTCCCTGTGTTTGATACCCTATCCGAAGCAAGGGAGCTTCGACTCAAATTGACGCGCGTTGACCTTCGGGAACTAATCCAGCATCAGGCCAACTTTATCATCAGCCAGCAGCTTCCCTCCGGAGCCATTCCGTGGTATCGAGGTGCCATCACAGACCCCTGGGACCATGTGGAATGTGCCATTGCTCTGGACCTCGCTGGCAGATTCAACGAGGCTGTGAAGGCCTACAGGTGGTCTCGCGACACGCAGAATCCCGATGGCAGTTGGTACTCAAGTTACCCACAAGTAAAGCAGGATGACCAGACCAAAGACGCAAACTTCGCGGCATATATAGCAACTGGAATGTGGTTTCATTATCTGGCCACTAAAGACACAGGCTTGCTGCGAAAGATGTGGCCGATGGTGGAAAAAGCGATAGATTTCGCCCTAAGCTTACAGCAGCCTACAGGTGAAATCTATTGGGCGATGAGCCCTGCAGGTAAAACTTGGCCGGGAGCTATACTGACCTCATCGAGTTGCATCTGGCACAGTATCAGAAACGGCGTGAACATCGCGAAAGCACTGGGAATAGATAAGCCTGAATGGGAGAAGGCAAGCAACAGACTCCTTAAGGCGATGAGAGAGCAGCCTGAGCTGTTCGACAAGATGGGTGAGAACAAGCGGCGCTACGCCATGAACTGGTTCTACCCTGTCCTCACTGGCGTGCTCAAGGGTAAAGAGGCAAAGGAACGCATAGATAGAGAGTGGAGCGACTTCATTATCGAAAACTGGGGGTGCAGAGTAGCCGTCGACGAGGATACCACAGCAGTAGCCGAGACCTCAGAGCTGATTACAGCGTTAGCACTCATAGATGAGCACAAGAGGGCGCAAATGCTGCTTGATTGGACTCTAAAGCTCCGTGATGATAAGCCAGGCTTCTGCCGGGGAACGAAGTTCCCTGAAAAGGTGGCCTGCCCCCCGGATGAAGAGAGGGCAACCTGGACATCAGCGGCGTTGATATTGGCTATTGCAGCCTTATCTAAAGTTTGAGGTAAATTGAGTGTCTGATTCTGAAAAAATCTCTGGAAAATCCACGCCAGCAAATGCCGATAATGACTTTGTTGGCTATGAAGTCCTCATAGACTTCATAAAAAAACGTGGATTGCAGAAGCTGGAAGGTGATATTATCGAAATCGGCGCCTTTATGGGCGGCGGCACGGTGAAACTGGCAAGATTCGGTCAGAAATGCGGTAAGAAGGTGTACGCCGTGGATATTTTCGACCCTAAGAGTGACAGGACCCCGGACAAAAATGGGGTCAAAATGTGCGACATCTATCAGGCGTTTCTCCAGGGGCGCTCTCAGTGGGAGGTTTACCGGCAAGCTACGAAAGGGTTCGACAACATAGTAACCATTAACATGGATTCCAAGAAAGTCAGCTTCCGCAAAGGGCAGAAATTTGTCTTCGGCTTCATCGACGGCAACCATCAGCCGGATTATGTGAGGAATGACTTCAATCTCATCTGGGGGCACCTTGTCCCGGGAGGCAGCGTCGGTTTTCACGACTACAATTTTGATTTGCTGGAAGTTACTAAAGCCATAGATGGTTTAATAGATGAGCATAAAGACGAGATAAGCGAAGTGCGCGAGATAAAGGACAAACATATTCTTCTGTTGATTAAGGGAAAGGCCGAGAAATAGACAGATGCTTGAAGTGCTTCAGGTTGAGACCACAAATTACTGCAACGCCCGCTGCATTTTCTGCGCCTATGAGCAGATTAAGAAGCATGGCACCATGACAGATAAGCTTTATACCAAGATTTTGAGGGAGGCCACCAAGCTCGACCCGCCTCCTAAGACATTCATCCCCATGCTCACAGGTGAGCCCTTCCTTGACCCACAGCTGGTTGAGCGAATAAAAGAGGCGCGCGCGGCACTGCCCAAAACCGAAATTCACCTTTATACCAACGGCAGCAAGCTGACTGAGGAGATAATCAGTAAGCTTGCTCAGGTGCCCAGATTCCATCTGAACATCTCGGCAAACGGGGCCTCGGTAGAGACCAGAAAGAGGCTGACAGGTCTCGGCGACTATGAGCACGTCGCCAGGATGATAGATTACATAGATTCGCTTCACATATCCCACAGCGTGTCGCTGGTGCAGCATCCCTCCATCACCAAGGAGGAAGAGAAGGCTTTCAACCGCAGGTGGGGGAAATCGACATCGAGTGCTTCATGCCGCTCTCCCTATATTTTCCAGCACCTGAATTTCGGCGGTCTCACCTACGAGAAGGACCAGACCCGCTTCACCTACTGTATCCACGCCACCAGCCACATGACCGTGCTCTGGGACGGCAAGGTGAACCTCTGCTGCATGGATCCGCTGGGCAAGAAGATATTCGGCGATTTGAACCATCAAACGGTCGCCGAGGTATGGCAATCCGAAGAGCGCCAGCGCTATGCCACTATGCACAAAGAGGGCAAGGGAGCGGAGTGCGAGGTCTGCCGGGACTGCAACATCGTCTGCTTCTAAGAGTTCCGAGCGAATAGAAAGTATGCTCCTGCCTGCCATCTCTTGTATCTTAGACACTTTTGTTGACAAGTGCGCCTTCCAGTGGTATAAAACCATTGCCAAGCTCCAGAGCGATTTACCCTTACGTCAAATTCTTAGTATGCTACCGTTATGAAATGCCCAAATTGCCAGATAGACAATGCTGAGACGAGGAAATTTTGCCGTAAATGTGGGGCAAAGCTCTCGCACATCTGCCCTCAATGCGGCTCTGAAAACCTTCTCAGCGATGATTTTTGCGGTGAGTGCGGCCACGACCTGACAATTAAGGCACCACCTCCCATCGACTACTCTCAGCCCCGCTCCTATACCCCCAAACACCTGGCGGACAAGATCCTCTCCGCTCGGTCTTCTATGGAGGGAGAGCGCAAACAGGTTACCGTTCTTTTCGCCGATGTGAAGGGCTTCACCTCGATATCTGAGAAGCTTGACGCCGAGGAGGTGCAGACCCTCATCGGCGAATGCCTCATTTTTCTCATCGAGGAGATACACCGCTATGAGGGCACCATAGCGCAGTTCCTGGGCGACGGCGTAATGGCGCTCTTCGGCGCCCCCATAGCCCACGAGGATGCACCGCAGCGTGCTCTTTATGCATCCCTGGCTATCAGAGAACGCCTCAGCCAATATGCTGAGAAGCTGAAGAAACAGGGCATCGATTTCAACATGCGGATAGGGATCAACACCGGCCCGGTGGTAGTGGGACGCATCGGGGACGACCTGACTATGGAGTACACGGCCATGGGGGATACAGTGAACCTGGCTTCGAGGATGGAGAGCACAGCCAGACCTGGCACTGTGCTGGTGTCTGAGAATACCTATAAAATGGCCAGAGATTTCTTCCAGTTCACATCCCTGGGTAAAGTGCAGGTCAAGGGCAAAGAGGAGCCGGTAGAAGCCTACGAACTTCTCGAGCCCACCGAGGTGGCCACAAGGATCGAGGCAGCAATAGTAAGAGGGCTCACCAAATTCGTGGGCAGGCACAGAGAGATGGAAGCCCTTAAAGAGGCGTTTGAGAAAGCACGGTCGGGAGCCGGACAGGTGATAGGCATAGTGGGCGAGGCCGGTGTGGGCAAGTCGAGGCTTCTGCTTGAGTTCAGGCAAATGCTTCCCCAGGGAGAATACACCTACCTTCAGGGCAGATGTCTGCACTATGGCGGCTCCATGGCCTACCTCCCATTCATCGATATCTTGAGGCTCTTCTTTGACATCAAGGAGGGAGACAGGGAGTACGTCATCAAAAAGAAGATGGCAGAGAAGACAGGCCAGCTCGATGATAAGCTGAGAGACAGCCTGCCGCCACTGTATGACATCCTGTCGCTCAAGGTAGAGGACGAGGACTATCTCAAGCTCGACCCTCCTCTGAAAAGGGCAAAGATATTCGAGTCTATCAGGAACCTGCTTATCCGGGAGAGTCAGAACAAGCCGCTGGTTCTCGCCGTTGAGGACCTTCACTGGATCGATAAGACCTCAGAGGAGTTCCTGGGCTATCTCATTGGGTTTCTGGCCAATGCCCGTATTCTGCTCCTCCTTCTTTACCGTCCGGAATACACTCATCAGTGGGGCAGCAAGTCCTATTACAGCCAGGTCCGGGTGGACCAGCTATCCATGCCCACAAGCGCTGAGCTGGTGCAGTCCATCCTTGAGGAAGGAGAGGTAGCGCCTGAGCTTAAGGATTTGATCCTGAACAAAGCGGCAGGCAACCCTCTGTTCATGGAGGAGTTCACTCATAACCTGTTAGAGAATGGCTACATCAAGAGGAAGAACAATCAATATGTCTTGGCCGGGAAAGCCAGCGATATTCAAGTCCCCGACACCATTCAAGGTATTATCGCAGCGCGCATGGATCGGCTGGAAGAGAACCTCAAACGGACGATGCAGGTGGCTTCCGTTATCGGGAGAGACTTCGCCTACCGTATCTTGCAGACCATCACCGGAATGCGAGAGGAGCTCAAGTCATACCTCATTAATCTTCAGGGTTTGGAGTTCATCTACGAGAAGAGCCTGTTCCCCGAGCTGGAATACATCTTCAAGCATGCCCTGACCCAGGAGGTAGCTTACAATAGCCTGCTTGTCAAGCGGAGGAAGGAAATCCACGAGAGGATAGGAAAAGCCATAGAGGAGCTCTACCCCGACAGGCTGGAGGAGTTCTACGAGATGCTGGCCCATCACTATTCCAGGAGCGACAACCTGGAGAAGGCGTATCAATACCTGGTGTTGGCGGGGATAAAGGCGGCCTATGGCTATTCGCTCTGGGAAGCCTACCGTTTCTGCAAAGAAGCGATTCAGGTGCTCCATAGAGGGCCTCAGACGGAGGAAAACAAGAGAAAGGGGATCGAGATCCGTCTTTTAATGGGGCAAACGATGGTAGGACTGGGCTTCCCCGGAGATTCCCTGGAGATACTAGAGGAGGGGGTGAAGCTGGCCAGAGAACTGGGTGATGCAGGCAGCGCGGCCAGGTTCGACAGCCACATAGGCACGGGCTATTTGAACCGTGGTGACCCTGTCAAGTGTATCGGGTATGTCGAGGGGGCCCTGGAGCAGGCAGAGAAGATAGGGGATGTGGCAGTGGTAGCTCCGATTGCACATCAGCTCTGCACCAATTATCTTGTGTCTGGAGATTACCTGAAAATAGTTGAACTGAGTCAAAGGGCCATCGCCTTGATAGAAGAAACCGGCACCCAGGCTGAGTCTTTTGGAGAGGCAATGAATATGTACGCTGGGCTTCTCTCAACTAATGGGCACGCCCGGGGACATCTGGGGGATTTCGAGGCTGGACAGGATATGTGTGAAAAAGGCCTCCGCTTTGCGGAGGAGGGCGGCAGACCGATTGATTTGGCCTGGAGCGAATTGCACTTCGGCTTCCTTTTCTTGGTTAAGGGCGATGGGGAAAACACCGTCAAGCATCTTCAGAAGTCCGCCACACTGCTAGAGCAAACGCAAGTGATTTTGTTCTTAGGTGCCGTTTGTGGTGGACTGGCTTGGGGATATTACTTTCTTGGGGACCTGGAGAATGCTCGAAAACAGGCAGAGCGCGCTATTGAGATTGACGCAGCAGCAGGAATTACTCTGTTGTTGAGCATTCCGCATATTGCACTATGTATGATTCACCTTGATTCAGGCGACCTGAAAACGGCACGAAGCCATGCCGAGCAGGCGTTAAACCTGGCGCTGAAGAATGGTGAAAAGCAGCTTGAATCGCGCGCCAGAATGTTGTTAGGAAGGCTCATGGGCAAGGAAGACATATCGCAGAGCGCTAAGGCACGGGAGCATATTGGGGAAGCAATCAAGGCCCTCGAGGAGCGGAAAGTCCTTCCTTACTCATCTGTGGGATATCTCTACCTGGGGGAGCTCTACGCAGATATGGGTCAGAGAGAAAAGGCATTAGAAACCCTGAAGAAGGCTGAAAGCGCCTTCAGCAAGATGGGAATGGACTACTGGCTGCGCCGGACGCAGGAAGTTATGGCGAAGCTGCAAAGCTAAACAGAATTTTTTTAGAGGAGGCGTTCCTTCACTGGCATGAAGGTCTTGCGATGGATGGGGCAAGGTCCCAGCCGTTGTAGAGCTTCCAGGTGTTCAGGGGTGCCGTAGCCTTTGTGTTGAGCCAGGCCATAGCCAGGGTACTGGCCATCCAGCTCCACCATAAGGAGGTCTCGGCTGACCTTGGCGACGATGGACGCCGCAGCTATGGAAAGACACAGGCTATCTCCATCGACCACGCTCTTTTGCGGGATACAGACAGCAGGCAATCTCATGAAGTCTATGAGAAGGTAATCAGGACATGCCGAGAGCTGCTCGATGGCGTAGCGCATCGCCAGCCTGGTTGCGGGGGCTATGCCTCGTTTGTCAATGACCTCGTGGGAAACCACACCCAATCCGTAAGCTACCCCGCTCTCTGTTATTCGGTCGAAAATAGACTCCCGCTGCGACGGCGTAAGCTGCTTGCTGTCTCGAACCCGGCTCAACCATGAAGGTTGTTCTCCCCAAGGTAGAATAACCGCTGCGGCCACTACCGGGCCCGCAAGCGGGCCTCGGCCGACTTCGTCTACGCCGGCAATAAGCCGATAGCCACGTGCTATCAACTTCTCTTCTTCGTCGAATGTCGGTATCTGGCCCACGATGTCCTTACTCTCCTCGAACTTGGGACATACTAGCACCATAGTTAGTTCTTTGTCAAAGGATTTTTCTGAAATCATCGCCAAACCTATTGACACGTGAGCAATTGTGTGCTAGTCTCGTTCGCAAGAACGAGGGAAAGGAGCGTCACATGCAAGCTTACTGTATGAAGTGCCGCACCAAGGTGGAGATCAGGAACCCGAAGTCGATCAAAATGAAGAACGGGAAGCCCGCAACACAGGGCGTGTGCCCGAAGTGCGGCACCAAGGTATTCAGAATCGGCAAAGGGTAGACACACCGGCATACCCAGTTTAGCTGTACACTGAATAGGTTTATTGTAGGGTGTCTTGGAGTTTTCGCAGTCAAAGCGCCTGAAGAGAGGATTTTGTCCCCTCCAGGCGCTTCTGATATTCTGATAGCAGATGCTGCGAGGTCTCAAGCCACTCGGGGCTGGCCTCGACTGCAGGCTCAACAGCAGAGCCGGAGATGCCTTTCTTTGCCAATTCCTTCCTTTTAGCTGTCCCCAGCTCGCCCTGAATTTCCTGCCGGGCCTGTTCCAGTGCTATCTGGTATTCATTTATGATGTCTCTAATACCCTCGATAACCTTGGGCCTTTTAGAGAAATGCCTTATGGCTTCGAGTATCTTCTCAACATCATCGGGGTTCGCGAGGCTGATTTTATCCACAAGGGACGATAGCAGGTATGAGATCAGGTATGAGATAAGGATTTGGCGGTCCTCTTTGTATTTTCCCAGCTCCAACTCAACATCACGGATGGGTAATCCACTCAGATAACGTTTGCCCAGAGCGTCTCCAACCTCTGCAAGCTCCCCCTCCTTCAGCCTCTTCTTCTCTTCAGACGACAGGCCTCCCAGCTTCTGGGCTCTCTCCATCGCTATATCGAATGCACTCTTTAATTCTTTATCATCGCCAGACATATCAACTCGCCCACTTACATTTCCAAGTGTTGAAATATCCAACAGACTCATAAGTAGGGGAAAATGCTTCTCCTGATGATTTCAAAGTTGCGTTTTATCTGTTCCTTTCCTTTTATAATACCCGGGCTGCCATACTGGTGGCCCGTGAGCAAGTACTCGATGTCCAGCTTGGCTATTCGTTCGATGCTTGCTTTCAGCGCCTCGGCGCTGCCGCCAGGGATATCCACCCGACCGGTGCTCCCGTCGAATACCAGGTCACCCCCCATAAAAATCTTCTCTTCGGGCCAATAGATACCTATGTGGCCATCAGAATGGCCGGGGATGAGTATTATTTGAGCAACCAGGTCTTTGCCTAGACGCAGCTCGCCCTCTGAGAGATATAAATCAGGGTGGATCTCGGGCATTTCGAAGCCCATTGACTTGAGAGCCTGGGACATCTCGCCGCTAGCCAACTGAAGGAATTCATTCTCCTCTTTGCCGATGGCGACCTGCGCCCCGCTCATTTTCCTAATCTCCTCAGACGCACCGTAATGGTCAGGATGCGCGTGAGTATTGATTATCAAGCCAACATCTTCAATCCTGAATCCATCTTTTTTCATCTCGGAGATCAGTCTGTCCAGACATTTTTGCCTGGTTTCATTAACCACCTGGCCGGGGTCCACCAGGATATGTTTGTTTCCAGGAAGAGCGTTTGCCACAAGATAAGAGTTGCAGTTATTCCCGTATTTCATCATCTCCTGCATGGTGACGCCGGGCCAAAGGTACGCATAGAAATTATTTACCAGCTTCAATTAAACCCTCCATAATATTCAAACTATCCAGCCAGAATCATTATAACATCATCAAGAAAATGAACAGACCACATAGGCACTCTTCTCAAGAAAACCTGCGCCTTTTTTTCGCCTACAGACCTTTCCCCCAGCTTCTTCTCGTCAGGCAAAACGATTCATCTTACAAACGGCGAGGCGGTCTGGTCGAAGGGGTTAGTCCTCATAGCCAGAGAGAACAGATACGCATAGTTGTCCTTCAGATATTTCACGTAATCCAACCATTGTTGTACCAGCAAGGTATACGCTCTTTTTACATCAACAGCCAGATGCCCATAGTCAGAATCCGACAGCCCTGTCACCTTTTCTCTTCTCTCCAATTCCTCGCTGAAGTGAAAAACCGACCGCAGAAGCTCGGTGAATGATTCGTGTTCTAGCAAAGCCGGGTTTTCCAACAGGCGAAGCAAAAAGTCCCTTTTACCTAAAAGGAAACCCTTTAAGCCTTCCAAATCAATCTTGCGAATCTCAACCTTATAGTCATAATTCCTGAGGCGTTTACTGACAGCCACGAATTCCTCATCAGACCAATTGTTGGTAACAATAAGATGCTTCCTGATAGCGGCTAGCTCAGGGTCGAAGTCAGAGAAATAGGTCAACAGCAGTGTCCCCACTTCACTGAAGAAACTTCCTATAACCATATTCATCTTCTCGAGCCGATTCCGCTTCTCTCTTTGATTTAGCAGCCCATTTATAATCAGGGTAACCAGCAAGACCTCGATAGGAATAAAGGCGATATCACCCAACAGATAGATATAGATATGGTGAGCATCTTTGAAAATTGCGTAGTGAATGGAATAAAGAATTGCCGATAACAGAATTAAGGCAACTCCTAAGAGAATCTGCCATCTGTAACGTTTCATCTACTTAAAGACCCCCGGATTGATTGATGCTAGCTTCTTTTCCCCTCTGCCTTTATCCTTTTCTGTATCGCCTTCCAGGTATCCGTGATAAGAAAACTCTCCTCCATGTTCTCAATCATCCTGTTAAACTTGTTCATGGGCGCTGAAAATGTGAGCGTATTCGCAGGGACAAAAGGGCGTGCCGAGGGGTCGAACATTCCGATAACTGCCCTGGGACGGCTCGAATTCCTCTCCAGATAGGGGTACAGGATGATCGAGGAGCAGCCAGAGCCAAAGGGGGCAAATACACCATCCGGCTCAGCTTCGTCGAAATTAGACAGGGTGAAAAGCCCTGAGAGAATATCAGGTTGAGCGAAAAAGATAGCGACCTCGGGGTTATCAGACTTTTCAAGCATATCCCATCTTTTGAACACTACGAAACGGGCAGGGGCTTTAAACGAGGGGGCGAGTTTCATCGCTTTTTTAACAAGCTCCGGCGATTTCTTGTAGCGTTCCCCCCGCAGCTTGCCAGGGATGCCGCAGGAGAGGAAATACTCAAAATCTTTCATAATCTCAGTCGCAAAGCCGAGATACCTTCTGCCTCCGAAGCAGCCTATAGATTCCGCATCGAAGCAATAGGAATTACCCTCTCTCACCTTCGCAATCGCTCCGATGAGGCATCTGGGCACCGAACCGCGTTTAGCCAGTTCGGCATGTCCTTCCTCATCGGTATAGTAGAAGATGACAGGCAGTTCAGCATCGTTGAAATACTTTCTCCAGAGCTGGCTGAATTTCTCCACGATTTTCATATTCATAGGACCGATACCTCCCCATGGTGATGCAGTTTACCGAAAAACCTTATATACTACTGATTCGATGGTGTCAAGAACCAGACAAGGCCTACGCTTCGTGTAATTGCGAGGAGGAAACCATGAAAAAGGGCAAAAGGATCGGCATTCTTACCGGAGGAGGGGATTGCCCGGGCATAAATGCCGTGATACGCGCAGTCACCAAGAAGGCAATTCTACAATATGGTATGGAAGTTATCGGCATCGAAGACGGCTATCACGGAGTGATAAATAATCGCTACCGGAAATTGGAATATAACGATGTCTCCGGAATACTGACACTGGGCGGCACGATACTGGGGACTTCTAAGACGGCTAACCCGTACAGGTATGCTATTAAAAAGGGCAATAAAATCCAGTTCAAGGATGTGTCAAAAACCACCGTTGCAAATATAAAGAAGCTGGATATCGAATGCCTGGTGTGTATCGGAGGAGACGGAACATTAGGCATAGCACATGACCTGTTCAGAGACGGAGTCCCGGTTATCGGATTGCCCAAGACAATAGATAATGACCTGAGGGGCACCGATATCACATTCGGCTTCGATTCCGCTGTGTCCATAGCAACGGAGGGTATCGACAGAATACATACGACGGCGCAATCGCATCACAGGGTTATGATAGTGGAGCTTATGGGGCACCATGCGGGCTGGATCGCACTACACTCGGGGATAGCAGGAGGAGGAGATATTATCCTCATCCCAGAGATCCCCTGCGACATGGAGATTATCGCTGAGAAGGTGAGAGAGAGAAATCGGAGAGGCAAGAGATTCAGCATCGTAGTAGTCTCCGAAGGAGCGAAACCGAAAGGCGGGAACATAGTAATACAAAGGATTGTCAAGGAAAGCTCAGACCCGATCCGCCTCGGCGGCATCGGCTTCGTCCTAGGGGCCCAGATTGAGAAAATGACAGGAATCGAGACACGTACCGTAGTGATGGGACATCTGCAAAGGGGAGGCACCCCGACACCGTTCGATAGAGTGCTGGCTACCAAGCTGGGCACCAGGGCAGTCGATATGATAGAGAACAAAGAATTCGGCTATATGGTAGGAGTTAGAGGCGAATCACTGGTCAAAGTCCCTCTGATAGAGGTGGCCAAGGGGCCCAGAACCGTCCCCCTGGACGATCCCTTGATAGAGGCAGCACGGAGCGTGGACACGTGCTTCGGTGATTGATTGTTTTCTCAGACTGCCGCTACAGTCTGAATCGACGCTGAATTACCCAATCTCGCGAACGTTAGCATCCCGGGCATCCCAGCTTGGCACGAGATACTCTGGCTCTCACACTACCTGGAGGCCATTCGCAGCTTCCCCCTAATTATCTCACTTTATGCTTTTCAGACACTACTTCACACATTTACCTGTGAGACAAAAGTCACATACAATCGAAAGAAGCGGTAGTAGACTGTTGTTCGATGAAGGATTGAAAGAAGCTGGGGGCAGAAGGGAAGGCGGAGCACATGGATAAAACGATCGGGAGGAAGAGAAGAGGAGGTGATGCCGAGATGTGGAGATTCAAGGGTTGTCCCAAATGCGGCGGTGATGTTTTCATTGACTATGACCTCAACGGCTGGTACGAGGAGTGTCTCCAGTGCGGCTACCTCCGTGATTTGAAGACTATTCTCGAGGTTAGGGAAGAGAAGCCTGCGAAGGCTGAGAAGAAACCGGAGCTTGTCCTAGCCGGTCAGCACAGGAAGGCTGTGCACAACAAGTTTGCTTAAGCCGAGAAGGGCTTGAGCGGGTGGAGTTTGGGTGGTTGAGGAGGCCAGCCGCGGCAAAGTTGCCGCGGCTGGCCTCAATTTATTGTTCTTCGACGTGGCCCCCGGGGGTGAGATACTGGGGAGGGGTCTTGAAGGGCTTTACCTGCTCGGCAACCTCCTCGTTCATTATGTAGCCGCTGGCGTGCATCAGGGTATCATAGAGCCTGTCGTCGAGCCATTCCTGGTTCATGGAGCAGAGACAGGGATAATGGTGCAGAATTAGGCCGGCTTTGACGTCTGCTTCATCCGCATGGAGGCCCACCATCCCCTTAGCCGCATGGGCCGCCCCGCCGCAGGCCGAGTTTCTCTGTACCTCGACGCTCTCTATCAGTCTGGTTTCCGGGTTAACCTTGATTCTCAGCTTAGGCCTGCCGAAGTACCTGGCGAAGGTGGCGATGAGTTCATCCTGATAAGGCTGGGCGCTGCGGCGAAAGCCGTAGCTATTCTCGATAAGACTGCAAAAAGGCTTGGGGAAAACTGCGACAACGCCCATTCCTGCCAGTTCGGTCTTGAGCTGATTGGCCAGGCCCGGAGGCAGCCAGGCGCTGTTGTCTACGGGGGCAATGACCGAGCGTGCCCCGGAGCGTTTCACGAATTCGGAGATAAGCTGGGCAGCCCCAGGAGATTCGCCGGCAGCCAGCAGAAGGTCGACCCGGGGCACGTTTGCGGGCATAAATTCCTCAGGTTCTTCGATGAGTGCAGGCAATCTCTTAGGAAGGGCAAGTTCCTTGACTATCCAATCGGACGGCGCATTCTCGCGCAGGTTGCGCGCTATTCTCTCGCCGTATGGCCCCTGAGTAAGAACGAGTATCCGCATCTAATAATATTATAGGCCTTTCTGCGTAGAAGGAAAGGAGTGCAGAAGGGCAGCGTGCTGTGCCCTTGCCCTCACGATGTGATATACTTTCGATGAATCCTAAATGTGAAGGTGGCTGCCGTGGACGATAAAAGCCTGGAGATGCTGGAGTTCCCCAAAATCAAGGAGATTCTCGCCAATCACACATCTTTCTCGGCAAGCCGGCAACTGGCTTTGAACCTGCAGCCATCATCAAATCCCGCCACAATCTCCCAGTTATTGAGTCAATCCGCCGAAGCGCGACATCTGCTTACACTGGAGCCTGATTTCTCCGTCAGAGGAGCGTTCGATGTTCGGGAGTCTGTGCAACTGGCGGCCAGGAGCAAGGTGCTCGAACCTCGGCTCCTGCTGGAGATTCAAACGACGCTGGCGGCAGCGCGCTATGTGCGCAATAGCCTCAAGAAGGTTTCCAAGGAGTCCCCATCGCTGTGGGATATCGCAGACCATATTGTGGAACTACCCGCTCTTGAGAGTGAAATCGGAAGGTGCATCACTCCTACTGGGGAGATAATGGACTCCGCCTCGGCGAAGCTCGGAGAGCTTCGCCGAGGGTTGAAGGCAACACGGCAGCAATTGCTTGACCGCCTGGAAGCGATAATGAGATCGCCACGGGGACGCAGGTTCATCCAGGAAGCCTTCATTGCGGAAAGGGAAGGCCGATACGTTATCCCGGTAAAATCGGAATCACGCAAGGAGATCAGGGGCATAGTCCATGACATCTCCAATACCGGCGCTACAGTATTCGTCGAGCCCTGGACAACTGTGGAGATAGGTAACGAACTGAGGGAGCTTACCATCGAAGAGACGCGCGAGGTGGAGAGAATTTTACTGGAGCTCAGCACAGAGGTAGGAGCACATGAGGCAGAGATATCGCAGGATGTGGAGCTTCTCGCCGAGATTGATTTGATACTGGCGAAGGCTCGGTATGCGGGGAGAGTGAAGGCCGCTGAGCCCGTGATTGCCACGGACGGAATGCTCAGGCTGGTCAACGCCAGGCATCCCCTGCTTAAGGGGAAAGCAGTTCCCCTGTCTGTGGAGATAGGGCAGGACTACTCTATCCTGGTCATTACCGGGCCGAATACCGGCGGCAAGACCGTAGCCCTCAAAACAATAGGGCTGCTAACCCTGATGGCTCAAGCAGGTATGCCCATACCTGCGTCAGAGGAGAGCAGCATACCCGTCTTCGATGGCGTATTCTCCGACATCGGCGACGAACAGAGCATCGAGCAGACCCTTTCCACCTTCAGCTCGCATATGGGCAACATCGTGCGCATCATCGGGGCATCCACGGAGAAGAGTTTGGTGCTCCTCGATGAGCTGGGCACCAGCACCGACCCCAACGAAGGGGCTGCCCTGGCACGAGCTATTTTGCTGCATTTTCTTTCGAGAAAGACCATGGCCGTAGCCACTACACACTACAGCGACCTCAAGATTTTCGCGCATACGACTCCAGGACTAAGAAATGCCTCGCTGGACTTCGACCCGGTCACGCTGGCGCCGACATACCATCTCACCATGGGCATACCCGGCGGCAGCAATGCCCTCGCCATAGCCTCGCAGTTGGGCTTGCCTCCGGAGATAATTTCCAAAGCCAGGGATATGCTGTCCCAGGACACGCAGGGGATAGAGACGCTGCTCAGGGACATGATGGGCGAAAAGCAGAGGATGGAATCTTTGCGCAGTGCCTTAGAGAAGGAGACAAACGAAGCGGAAAAACTGAGAGGGCGACTGGAACACGAGCTTAAAGAATCGAAGCAGCGCGAGCAGGGAATGCTTCGCGAAGCTAAGGAAAGGCTTGCCGAGCAAGCGGATGATTTACAGAGACAGATTCGCGACACAGCATCGGAACTGAAGAAGACGAAGTCACAGGAAAGCATCGAAGAGGCCAAGAAGGCGCTGGCATCAGTGCGCGAGCAACTTAAAAGCGAAAAATGGAAGGTCGAACCAGTACGCAGCGACGAGACGGAGGAGACAGTAGAGGCAGGCAAGATAGCCGTAGGAGACAGGGTGTGGCTGAGAGATATGGAGCTGTGGGGAAATGTACTTTCATTACCTGATAGCGAGGGACAGTTCGAGGTGCAAGTGGGACAGACCAGACTCAGGTTGAATATGGATAATGTGGAGAAGGTGATGCCGCCTTCGGGGAAGGAACTGCCATTGGCACAAGCAGTGAAAAAAGACTTGAGCCCAAAGCCAAGGTCATACGAGCTTGACCTGCGAGGGAAGCGCGCCGAAGAGGTAGGCCCCGAGCTGGACGGCTATCTCAACGATGTTTCAGTGGCCAATTTCAGCCAGGTGCGCATCATACATGGCTTCGGCATCGGCGTAGTGCGCCAGATTGTACGGGATATTCTGGCCTCCCACCCGCTGGTCAAGTCGTTCCGCCCCGGGGGTAAGGGGGAGGGTGGGGATGGGGTTACGGTGGTGGAGTTATAAGCAGGGTCAAAATATATGACATCCCCTATGTTTGAGAGTAAGGCATCTCTATAGTTGGAGGAAGCAACACCATGAATAAGAGAGAGTTAGAAATGTTCATGAATGTTATTCTTCAAGCCCTAAAGGAAGAACACA
>Ga0315282_10003120_pt1 | contig 29840 bp, 27 predicted proteins | sample YL17G07_20_MG_FD_203693 | JGI IMG/M metagenome (GOLD analysis project Ga0315282, IMG submission 203693) | Sediment microbial communities from Yellowstone Lake, YNP, Wyoming, USA - YL17G07_20 | ecosystem: Environmental > Aquatic > Freshwater > Lake > Sediment | place: USA: Wyoming | collected... | reverse complement strand
TCGGCCTCCATCGGCGATTCGCCACCGTCTAAATCGCCTCAGTCGGCCTCCTTGCCGGTCGTCGCCTCGCTCGGCCTCGGGCCGACGGAGCGGGTTTCGCAATAGCGCCTAAGAGGATTTCCCGGTTCGACGTGTGTCCCGATGATAGGGGGGAAGGGCGGCGCCGACAAGGGAAAAGTCCGCACAAGGTCCGTACAAGGAAAGAGGGCGCGGACCGTCCGCCCGCGCCCCCGGCCTCTCAGAGGCTCCGTGTCACTTCTTCTTCGAGAACACGAACTGATCCGCCTGGATGGTCTTCCCGTTCGCACTCATGTGCTTGAAGAGCTCCATGCCGAGCGAGCGCAGGAGATCGGTGTTGATCGAATAGATCATCTGCTTCCCCGCGCGTCGCTTCAGGATCAGTCTCGACATCCTCATCAGCGCCAGGTGATGACTGACGGTGGGCTGAGGCAGGTCCAGCTCCACACACAGTTCGCCGACGCTGTGTTCCTCCCCGAGCAGACGCAGCAAGATGCCGACCCGGGTCTTGTCGCTCAACAGTCTGAAGAGGTCACACGCCTGACTGATGAAACCCTCCGGAAGACTAATGGCCTTTCCCATCTTTTCCTCCTTGACGATGTGTCGGTAAGGCCCTGAGGCGCGTCCGTCGGTCCCACGTTGGACCGTTTTCCGTCACGGACGGACACCTCGATGTCCAAACGTCTTTCTCTTCGGCGTCGCGCCACACTGCGTGACGTCGTGCGAAAGCGGGGAGCCCGCAGGCTTCCCGCCGCTCCTCGCATCATCATGTCCAGTGAGAATCCGATGTCAAGCACAAATTATGGAAAATTGGACGAAAACAAACCTGATTTAGTTTCACTGGGTTAGCGTTTTGATACTTCAATATGACGTTTGGAATCTAAAACATTTAAATTTCTTAGCAAGCTCCGGATGGTCCCGGCGGCGAAGCGGGCTCCGGAGCGGCAGAGCTCGGCGTACTTCCAGAAGCGGAAAGAACTCAGAGCCTATCCGAATAACCCCGCAGCCGCGACGGGCCGAGATGCGAGGAGTGCAAGGAGCGAGGAGGAATCGATGCGGGGGATAGCATCGACGACGAGCGACGCCGCAATCCGACGCATATCGGCCCGTCCCTTCGGGTTGCGGCGGGACCGGGCCGCCTGCTGCGTTGCGGCTCCTCGACGATGCTATCTCTTGCATCGACTGCGTCGCCGCGCCTTGCATCCGGCCCGGTCGCGCTCGCAACGCGGCTTGCGTGGTTATTCGGATAGGCTCTTGGAAGGACGGCCGGTTGTCGGAGGTGCGCCGTCGCGTCGCTTGAAGTGCTCAAGCGTTAGGGCACCGTACAATCAATTAACTATGGTGTCATGCAGGAGTGAACCGGACTATCGTCGGGTGGAGCCGAAGATGAGAGCCATGGCCTCGGCACGGGTGGCGGCGCGCTTGCGGAAGAGTCCTCTCACGACGCTGGTGACCGTCACGGCGCCCGGGGTGTTCACCCCCCGCATCGTCATGCACAGGTGTTCGGCCTCGACCACGACGATGACGCCGCGGGGCCTGAGCGCCTTCATCATCGCCTCGGCGATCTCGGTCGTCAGTCTTTCCTGGACCTGGAGACGCTTCGCATGGACGGCGACCAGCCGGGCGAGCTTGGAAATCCCGGTGATGCGCTTGTGGCCCGGGATATACGCCAGGTGGACCTTCCCGATGAAGGGGAGCAGGTGGTGTTCGCACATGGAGTAGAAGGGGATGTCGCGGACGAGCACGATCTCGTCGTGCTGGTCTCCGGAGAGGACGGTGATCACCTTGACGGCGTCGATGCCGATGCCGGCGTAGATCTCCTCGCACATGCGAGCGACGCGACGCGGGGTCTCCCGGAGACCCTCCCGGTTGGGGTCGTCTCCGATCCCCTCGATGAACATCTTGATCGCGGTCTCGACTTTCTTCTGGTCAACCGCCACGTTTCACCCCCTCGACAGAGTTCGGGGTCTTGAGCGAGTCTTCGAGTCGAAACGGCTTGTCGAATGGCCTGTCCAAAGACTCACAGAAGTCCGTAGTCCTCAAGGGCCTTGCGGATCTTGGCCTCGACCGCCTCCCCCGGAAGCACCATCGGGAGACGCATGTCGGGGTCGATCATCCCCATCATGTGCATCGCGGCCTTGATGGGACCGGGGTTGGTCTCCAGGAACATCGCCTTCGAGAGCGGATAGAGCTTCGCGTTGAGCTCCTGCGCCCGGGCGAGTTTCCCCTTTGCGAACGCATCCACCATGGCCTTGACGTCCTTCGGGACGATGTTCGCGAGGACCGAGATGACGCCCTTCGCACCGACGGACATGAAGGGAAGCGTCATGGAGTCGTCGCCGCTCAGCACGGTGAGGCGGGTCCTCGTGACGATTTCGGTGACCTGGTCGGTGGAGCCGGCGGCCTCCTTCACCCCGACGATGTTCTGGATCTTTGCCAGCCGCACCATCGTGTCGACGTCGATGTTCCGTCCCGTGCGTCCCGGGATGTTGTAGAGCACGATGGGGATGTGCACGGCTTCCGCAATCGTCTTGAAGTGCTGGTAGAGCCCTTCCTGCGTGGGCTTGTTGTAGTAGGGACAGACCTGGAGGGACGCGTCGGCGCCGGCCCCCTCCGCGTGTCGGGTCAGCCGGAGTGCTTCGGCAGTGCTGTTCGAGCCGGTCCCGGCGATCACCGGAATACGCTTCCTCGCCGTCTTCACCACCCGCTCGATGACCGCGTCGTGCTCGTCGTGACTCAGGGTCGGCGACTCTCCCGTCGTGCCGCAAGGCAGGATCGCGTCCGTCCCCGCCTTCACGTGCATCTCCACCAGCTCATCCAGCTTGTCGAAGTCCACCTCGCCCTTCCGGAAGGGCGTGACAAGCGCCACGATGCTGCCTGAGAACATGACTTTCTCCCGTCGCGAGAATCATTCCCCTATGGGCGACGCATGCGTCGCCCCTACAGCGGTGTGATGCCTCGTCCCTCCACGCCCTTCGCCGCGTCTATCGCCTCAGAAGTTCCTTCATCTCGCGGACCGCGCGTTCCAATCCCACGAAGATCGCCCGCGAGATGATGCTGTGACCGATGTTCAGCTCCCGAATCTCGAGGATGTTCACGATGCGGTCCACGTTGGTATAGGTGAGACCGTGTCCGGCCGCCACCTCGAGGTGAGAGTTCCGCGCGAGAATCGCGGCCAGGTGCAGCCGGTACACCTCCCTGCGAATCGGGTCGATCCCCACGGCGTTGGCGTAACTTCCCGTGTGCAGCTCCACGGCGTCGGCGTCGACGGCCTTGGCGGTCTCCACCTGCTTTCGCTCGGGGTCGATGAAGAGGCTGACCTCGACCCCGGCGTCGTGGAAGCCCTTGACCATCTCCGCCACGCGTGCGGCCTCCGCCGCCGCGTCCAGCCCTCCCTCCGTCGTGACCTCCTCGCGCCTCTCCGGCACCAGCGTCACCTGCTCGGGCTTCACCCCCAGTGCGATCTTCCGGATGTCCTCGTTCATGCCCATTTCGAGGTTGAGTCGGGTGGTGACGGTGGCGCGGAGGAGTTCGAGGTCACGGTCCTGGATGTGTCGGCGGTCCTCGCGCAGGTGGACCGTGATCTGGTCGGCTCCGCCGAGTTCGGCGAGCACGGCCGCGCGCACCGGGTCGGGCTCGAGGGCCCTGCGGGCCTGTCGCACCGTCGCCACGTGATCGATGTTCACGCCCAGTCGGATCATGGTTCCGCACTCGTGAGGGATTTTTCGCGGCCAGTCGGGTGACCGGAAGTGTATCCCGTGTCGGACGTTTTCGCAAGCGTTTTTCCCCGTGTTTTTTAGAGGGTGCCGCGGAGGCGAGGCGCATTTTCCGCTTGCACGTGGAGTCCCGCCCCGACTATCATGTGGGTCGCTCGTAGGACGGGTGCCCCCATGGGAATCGACTCCAGCGTGATGGAACTGCTCCCGGGAACCGACAGGTCTCAGGTCTCGGCGGGACGGGTGACGCTCCGGCGTTTCACCCGCACGGACCTCGACCGCCGCTGCTCCTGGCCCCCCTACGACGACGTCGCCTTCTCACACCTCGACGTTCACCTCGAGACGCCGCAGCAGCGCGACGCGTGGTTCGAGCGGGAATGGTCCGCCCGGCAGCCCTTCTGGTTCGCCGTCGACGACGAGAAGGGCGAACTGATCGGGTCCATCACGCTCCGGGACGTCAGTCGCTGGAGACGGTCAACCCGTCTCGGGATTCACCTGCACCCGAAGCGGCTCGGCCAGGGCTACGGGACCGAGACACTCCGGCTTTTCGTCGACTACTACTTCCACATGCTGGGGTACCGGCTGCTCAAGCTGGACGTGGCCGCTTTCAACCGGCGCGGCATCCGGTGCTACGAGAAGGTTGGTTTCCGGTTCGTGTTCGATTTCTGGCGCACGAACACGAGCGGCATCCGGTGGCTGGAGGACGAACGGTTCGCACACGTGCGCGAGGGCGTCGAGAGACGACACGGCGTCGAGAGGATCCGGCACCTCGAGATGCACCTGGATGCAAAGATGTACCGCGCTCTGGAAAACCGGACACCGTGATCCGACCCAACCAATATCCCGCCCCCCCCTCGCTGAGGGGGAGAAGGGATGGTGCCCGGTGGAGTTGACAAAGCGCCGCCGGGTGAAGGAAACCGCCGTGGACAACGTGAAAGGAGCTTGAAAGCGATGGGGCATCTGAAGATCGGCGTAATGATCGAGTCGTTTCGTCTCGGGGTGAAGAAGGGGATCCGGAAGGCGGCGGAACTCGGCGCCGACGGGTTCCAGATTTACGTCACGCAGGGGGAGCTGGCGCCCTGGAAGTTGACCCAGACGGGCCGGCGGGACTTCATGCGCTTTGTCCGGAGCCAGGGACTCGAGGTGAGCGCCCTGTGCGGGGACCTCGGCGGCGCGGGTTTCGTCTCCACCGAGGGACTCGACGAGAGGATGGACAAGACCCGGCAGATTCTCGACCTCTCGCGAGACCTCGGAGTGCCCGTCGTCACCACCCACGTCGGAGTCATCCCGGAGGACGAGAACGCACCGGAGCGGAAGATCATGCGCGCGGCGCTCGACGAGCTCGCCACCTACGCCGAGCGCGTGGGCTCCGTCTTCGCCAGCGAGACCGGTCCCGAATCCCCCAAGCTGATGGGCGACTTCCTGAAGTCGCTCGCCGCGGGCACGGTCCGCGTCAACTACGACCCCGCCAACCTCGTGATGATGGGGTTCGACCACATCGGGGGCGTTCGCGAGCTGGCGGACCTCATCGTTCACACCCACGCCAAGGACGGCATCCGCACCCCCGACGGCAAAGCCCAGGAGGTCCCGCTCGGGAAAGGCTCCGTCCGGTGGGAAGAGTATCTCGCGACGCTCGAGGAGATCGGCTACCACGGGTTCTTCACGGTGGAGCGCGAGGTCGGCGACAACCCCGTTAAGGACATCCAGGAAGCCGTGGCGTTCCTCCGGAAGTTCTGAACTCATAGCAGGTTGTCAAGAACGCCGCGGGGTCGTCATTCCGGGGAAACAGGGAGACTCAACGTGCACGAACAGTCTGGTGGGAAGACCCGCGACCGAGGCGTGGCGTCCGGAACGTTTGTCTCGCTGGTTTTCGCAGGTCTTCTCTGCGGGATACTCGTCGTGGGGAAGGGCGATGCGGCGGCGAGCGGGGACGGCGGAGACGCCGGGCGACGGAGGGGCGAGTCCGCCATCCAGGTGGGGCAGGAGGCGCCCGACTTCGAGCTCCTCCGGCTGGAATGCGTCAAGACGGCCGGCGGCGCAAGAACCGGCGCCGAAGAGAAGATCAAGCTCTCCTCGTATCGCGCCAAGAAACCCGTCTTCATCGTCTTCGCGAGCTACACCTGACCGCCGTTCCGGTCCCAGGCCGGGACCGTCGAAGCGCTGTGGCAGCGCTACAAGGACAAGACGCAGTTCCTCCTGGTCTACATCAGCGAGGCGCATCCGAGCGACGGGCGGCAGGCGCCCGCCAACGTGCGTGACGGCATCGTTTACCGGCAGCCAACGTCGTTCGTCGAGCGAGCAGACATCGCCGGGAAATGTCTCAAGGAGATGAAGCTCACGATGCCCTGCGTGCTCGATGACATGGAGAACACCACCGAGAAGGCCTATCGCGCCTGGCCGGACCGGATCTGCATTGTGGACACGGGCGGCAAGGTCGCGTATTACGGCGCGCCGGGCCCCGCCGGCTTCAGACCCAGGGAAGCCGAGGAGGCGCTGAAGAAACTCCTCGCCACGGGCGGCAAGTTCGTCCCGCTGCAAGCGCCTGACGGGAAGTAGCAGGCCGCTGAGAATGTCATTCTGAGGACCCCGATTTATCGAGGGGGACGAAGAATCTTGCGTCGTGGCAATTGCCATGCCCGATTTCGCCGCGAAGACGGATGTTCTCCCTCCTATCGCGGCCAGATCCTTCCTCCGATGAATCGGGGTCAGGATGACATCGCTTCTCTAGCGTCCTGGTAGGGAACCAGGGGAGGCCGGATGACGGTTGTCGCCGTCGTGCTCACTGGCTATGTCGTTCTGTGCATCGTGTACTGGTCGTGGATGGCGTACGGGCTGTTTCGGGTGCGGCGCGCCGCGCCTCGTCTCTCTGAACTCACCACGCCCGAACCGCAGCACTGGCCGAAACTCTCCGTCATCGTGCCGGCCTGCGACGAAGCGGACAAGTTCGATCCCGCCGTCCGCACACTCCTGGAGGAAGACTATCCGGAACTCGAGATCGTCCTCGTCGACGACCGCTCCACCGACGGCACGGGCGCTGGCATGGACCGTGTCGCCGCCTCGGATGCCCGCGTCAAGGTCCTCCACGTCACCGAACTCCCCGAAGGCTGGCTCGGCAAGGTGAACGCACTCCGCCGCGGGCTCAAGGAGTCCGAGGGGGAGTTCGTGCTCTTCACCGACGCGGACGTCCACTTCACGCGGGGAACGCTGCGCCGCGCGGTCGCACTCTGCTGCGCGAGCAAGCTCGATCACCTGACGGCGCTTCCCAACATCTGGCCGACGAACGTTGTCCTGGACGCCGCGCTGTCGGTGACGATCCGGCAGTTAATCGTGCTGTCGCGGCCGTGGGAGTTCAGCGATCCCGCATCAAGCGGTTACATGGGGGTCGGGGCGTTCAATCTTGTTCGCCGGTCGGCCTTCGACGCGACGCCCGGATTCGAATGGCTGCGTCTCGAGGTCGCCGACGACATGGGTCTAGCGCTCATGATGAAGCGTTCGGGCGCGCGGTGCGCGATCGTCTCCGGCTTCGATCAGGTCGGGCTCTACTGGTATCGGACGATCGGGGAGGCGGCACACGGCTCGGAGAAAGGCTGGGCGACCGCACTCCACTTCAGTCTTTGGCGGACGGCCGTCGCGGCGCTCGCCGGCATCGCGCTCGAACTCTCCCCCGTCCTCACGCTTCTGCCCCTCTTCTCCGATGGACTGAGATTCGTCGGCTGCGCGGGGATCGCCGTGTTCCTCGTCTTCCTCGCGTCGGTCTTCGCGCTCAGCTCGTGGGTTCGGGGAAAGTTCGTGCCGGCCCTGGCGGGACCACTCGCGGTGCCGCTGATGGAGGTGCTCCTGGTTCGCGCGGCGTTCCTCGGACGGAAGCGCGGCGGGGTTCTCTGGCGCGGGACGCTCTATCCCACAGAGGTCCTCCGTGCCGGGATGCGCGTCTTCTTCCCGTGATGTTTCCCGGCCTCGTGCGGGCCGTCACCTTTGAGACGCATGCCGCTCCGCTGCTTGACTTTTGTGCAAGGCATCACTATACTTCATGGGTTAGGCATTCGCCGGCTCAAGGGGCTCGTGTGCGTCGGGCTTCACGCGTCTTCATGCTCAAGTCGGACGGTTCCAGCAATGAGTATTCTCCGCCGAAGCAGTTTGCTTGTTGCGGGTCTGATTGCCGCTGCTTCGGTCCTCACGGCGCCTCTCGAGGCATCCACCCTCAGCAAGCGGATCGACAAGGACGCCATCACGGTAGCGGCCGAAGGCGTGAGTGCGCGGGAGCAGTTCGCCCTGGTTTTCTCGCGTCAGGCGGCGAGCATCGTCGGGTGGTATGACCTCGCACGGGACCCGAAGACGGAGGTGAACCTGTGTGCGCGGGGCGGGACCAACGGGTCCGCGCTCTTCCAGAACCGTGCGGAAGCCGTCGTCGGGGGCAAGGAAATCGTGATCTTTCCCGGGCCGGCCGAGGAGTTCGCCCTCGTCGAATCGAACGACGTGCGGATCGTCATCCGCATGGAAGGTCGCTTCACCACGTCCTCCGGCGAGTTCCCGGATGAGAAGATCCGGAAGGAGGTTCTCAGCTTCACGGGGAGCGACTGGAAGGCCCCCGAGCGACCACGGTACTCGACGCGGTTCACGGTCTACCCGACCGGACGCATCTTCATCCGTCACGTGTGGGAGGTCAAGGGACTCCCGCTCATCCTCCAGACGAACCGCATGATCCTGGGGACCGCCCCGACACAGGACGTGGTCGCACTCAACGACCACCCGGGCACTCGGCAGGCGTTTCTCGATCCCGCGAGTTTCATCCTGCACCACGGACGCAGTCCCGCTTTCCCGGCGAGTGCACTCCTGGTGGTGAACTATCGGAAATACCCGACGGACTGGATGGGGAACCTGCTCGCGGAGGACGGTCAGCGTCGCGGGTGGGTGCGCTCGGCGTTCGCCGTCCAGAAGGTGCGTCAGCTCCTCGCACCCGGGAAGTACGTCTGGCACTTCATGCTGCAGATCGAGCCGTCGAACGTGGACAGCCGGGAGACGGCGGGACTCTACGCCCTCGATTACCTGGACCCGGCACGCATCCGCTTCGTGAACTCCCAGGGGTCTGCGGACCTCAACGAGATGGAAGACGAGCAGCTGGACGGGTTCTCGGAGGGATGCGGGGCCTACGTCATGAGTGCGATGGGGAAGGCCTACGTCGCGATGCAGATGGACAGCGGCATGCAGAGCCGGTGTTATCCGGCGTTCGAGATCCGGGACTGGAAAGGGGGCATTCCGCGGTATATCACCATCGACGGGAACCGTCGGCGCCCCGGCGTCCACTACAACGTCCATCTGGAGAACCGGACGCTCGTCCTGCAGTACCTGGGGGTGCTGAGTCCGGGGATGCACAGCCTGGAGGTGGGGGAGTTCGCCGAGGAAGAAGGGGCCAAAAACTGAACCGGCGCGCTTTTTTGCTAACACCACGCGATGCGGAACGACGATAATATACCGTGGGCCTTCGTGGTTTCTTTTCACACCCACACGTCACGAGACGCAGGTAAGACCATACAGGAGCGCACATGGCAAGACGCGTGGACGACCGGGACGGTTCCAGGCAGGTCTGCTCTTTCTGTCGGAAGGGTCATGAGGAGGTGGGGAGTCTCATCGCCGGACCCCCGGGGGTCTACATCTGCCGGGACTGCATCGAACTGTGTCACGGCTTCATCCAGGAGGAGCTCCGGGGTGCTTCCCACACGCACTGGGAGCTGCGGGACATCCCGGCGCCCGCCCAGATCAAGCAGATGCTCGACGAGTACGTCATCGGACAGGACCGGGCCAAGCGCGTCCTCTCCGTCGCCGTCCATAACCACTACAAGCGTCTCCGGGCCAACGTCTCCACCTCCGACGTCGAGATCGAGAAGTCCAACATCCTGCTCATCGGGCCGACGGGGTGCGGAAAGACGCTCCTCGCCCAGACCCTCGCCCGCATCCTCCACGTCCCCTTCGCCATCGGCGACGCCACCACGCTGACCGAGGCCGGCTACGTCGGCGAGGACGTCGAGAACCTGCTCCTCCGACTCATCCAGGCCGCCGACTGGGACGTCGAGGCCGCCGAGCGGGGCATCATCTACATCGACGAGATCGACAAGATCGCCAAGACCCAGTTCAATATCTCCATCACTCGGGACGTCTCGGGCGAGGGCGTCCAGCAGGCGCTGCTCAAGATGCTCGAAGGGACGGTCAGCAACGTCCCGCCCCAGGGCGGCCGGAAGCACCCGGAGCAGCACTACATCCAGGTGAACACGACGCAGATCCTGTTCATCTGCGGCGGGACGTTCGTGGGCCTGGAGAACATCATCGGGCGTCGGGTGGGGCGGAAGGTCATCGGGTTCGACCGCGCGGCCGGTCACCTCGAAGAGGGCGACCGCAAGAACCTCCTCAACCAGGTGGTCGCCGAGGACCTCATCGAGTTCGGGATGATCCCGGAGTTCGTCGGGAGGCTCCCGGTGGTGACCCCGGTGATGCCGCTCGGGGTGGACGACCTCGTCCACATCATGACCGAGCCGAAGAACGCGCTCGTCCGCCAGTATCAGAAGTTCTTCGAGATGGAGGGGTCGAAACTCGTCTTCACGGAGGAGGCGCTGCGCGAGGTGGTCCGGAAGGCGCTCGAACGCGAGACCGGGGCCCGCGCCCTCCGATCCGTCATGGAGAGCTTCATGATCGACATCCTCTTCGACCTCCCCAGTCACGAGTCCGGCTACACCTACACGATCACGCCCGAGGTGGTCCGCGCCGAGAACAAGGTCCAGCCGCTGAAGGAGGTTCGCCCGGCCGCCAAGGTCGAAAAGACGGAACGCCTGGAGAAAAAGGAGAAAAAAGAGTCGGCGTGAGACGTTTTCGCCGATTCTTGAACGGGACGTGACCCGCTTGATCCTCCCGGGTCGTCCTGTTCGGCTCCGAGTTGCTACTCTTCTTTTCTCTCTATGACGATTCTCATCTTTGCGACCAGCGCCCCGAGCGCTCCGACCGCCGCTAGCACCGGCAGCACCGCCGCCCCGACCAGCCCCACCAGGAGCGGAATCTCCATCAGCGTCTCCCCCTTCTCGTTCTTGATGGTGATGCGGCGGATGCGTCCCTCGTGGATGAGTTTCTTCACCTCGGCGACGACCTTTTCCCCATCGATCTCGAACTCCTCAACCCGACCTTTCTTCTTGCCCATGTGATCTCCTCCTAGTCCGATGTCACGTCCGGAGCCTACCGCCGACGGCTCCTCCGCCGGTGCTGTTCATTCCGTCTCCGACGCGGCGGCGACCTGTCGGGGAGGCGGCGCCCCGAGCCCCGACAGGCGATGTCGGCAGCTCGACCCGCACGCCGTCCCGAGCCGCTCCGCCTCACCCCGTGATCAGCAGTACGAAAATAACCATCCTTACTATCATGTTGATCGCGACGATCACGACCGCGCCGAAGAAGTCCACCCCGAACCACTTGACCATCATCACCCAGAACACGATGGCCGTCGCCAGCAAGGCGAGTACGCTGCTGACGGGCTGGAGTCCCACGGATACGGCGTTCACGATTGCGGCCACCACCGCCACCTGCCAGAGGAGTTGTGGCCACTCGGGCAGTCCGAAGTCCGCCAGTTTCTGTGCCAGGGGCAACACAATCAGGAGAATCACCCAGGTGACGAGCGTCCCGGCAAGAAAGGCGACGACGAAGTGCATGAGTCCTTCTCCTGACGAGCCTGCCGTGTGCCACTGGCAACTTGTCCGCGAGACCTCCTGGTTCCGCCGCTAATCACCGCCCCGACCCGTAGGGGCCGTGGCACCGGATTTGACCTCATTGCAGGTGTTTGAGCGCAAAACCAACAATCGCGTTATCGATCACCTTGGTTTCACTGGTGTGCATCTTGCGCCCCCCGTTGCAGATGTCCGCTGTCATCCGCTCGGTAATGGTTTGGGCATGGGAGGTCCCAATGCGGTGGAAATGAGGGTATAGCTCGCCGAAGACGACGGCGTCATCCTTTTGAAAGGCATTGTAGCCGTAGAAGAACTGCAGAGTGTACTTCCGGTCAATTGGGGGTATCAGCGATGGAAGCAAGTGGTGCAAAGCCTTCGAGTTGCCGACGATTCCGCTTGACGAACGGGTTACACTCAGCCGTTTCATTATCTCGCCCACAGTCCGCGCGACCGCGTCGGCCTCCGAAATCCCGAGTTGCGTGATGACCAGTGATTGGATATCGCGGATTCGTTCCGATTGGCTCTCGAGGCCCTGCTTGAAGTCTTCAAACGGCATCATTCGACCGCCTCGGTTCACTCCCCAAGCCTTGAGGGTTGCGTAGAGGCTCCGGAGGAAAGTATCATCGTCAAGTGCCTCTGCCGCAGTTGCATGCGCCCTCAAGAGCTGAAGTGTCCGAAGATGGCAGTCCAGCCGGTGTCCCTGGAAGGGCGCCCTCCGTTCGAATTCAGCCAAACATTCAGAAAACTCGGAATCGAGTTTGGCGGTCCGCTCTTTCATAAACTGTTGTGCCCGCCCGGCGCTCATCTGGGGTTCTCCGCCATGTTGACGCGGCGTTTAAGGACTGTCTGACGGTTCTCTACTTCGCGTCGTAGTCCGCGCCGATGGAGTCGAGGATCTCCTTGAGGGCGCGGATCGCCTTCACGAAGAGGTCGGGTCCGGAGAACCCCTTGAACTGTTCGGCCTGCGCCAGGTGCGGCTCCAGGGACAGGAACCCGTCGAACCCGTGCTTGACCGCATCCCGCAGCACCGACTTGATCTGCCCGTCGCCCTCGCCCGCAGGGACAATCGTCCGCTCCTTCATCTTCGCGTCCTTGATGTGGAAGTACTCCACGTACTCCTTGAGCGGCGGCCAGCAGTCGTCGTACGGGCGAACTCCCGCGAACACGAAGTTCCCCGCGTCGAACACCGCCCGGAGGTTCCCCGAGGGCACCGTCTTCAGGATGTCGAGACACTCCTTCGGCCCTTCGCCGTAGATCCTCGCCTCGTTCTCGTGGCAGATGACGACGTCGTTCTCCTCGGCGAGACGCGCCATGGCCTCCATGCGCCGGATGACCTCCCCGCGGTGCTTCTTGATGTCGCCACCCTCCGGCGGATAGTAGCTGAACACCCGGATATAGGGGGTGTCGAAGAACTTGGCCAGTTCGATCGCCCGCTTGAGCCGCTCGAGGTGTGCATCGAAGTCCTCGTCGATCCGGATCTTCCCGATGGGACTCCCGATCGCCGAGACCTCGAAGTTCTGGTCCATCATCTTGAGTTCGACGTCCTCGAGCTCGGCGTTCGAGAGGTCGAGGATGTTCTTGCCGCCGACTCCGCGCAACTCGATGTGGCTGATCTTCTCGCTCGACAGCACCTTCATCTGCTCGTCGATGTCGGGACTGATCTCATCGCCGAATCCGCTGAGACGGATCATGGGAATCTCCTCCTGTTCAGGGGGCTGTGTCTTGCCAACACCGCTCATGACTTTGATAGCACATTTGCGGGGGCATTTCAATCCAAATTGTGTTTTGCCGCCAACGCTATATAAATGTTGACATGCGCCGCACCGGGCGGTACGGTTCGACCCCATGGACCGCCTGAGACGCCACACTGTCACGCTTTGCGCCGGACGACTCCGCCTGAGACCGATGACGGAGAACGACTGGGACGTCCTCCTGGCGTGGAACAACGACCCGGAGGTGCTCTACTATGCCGAGGGGGACGACGTTGCCTCCCGCTCGCTCGAAGAGGTGCAGGCACTCTACCGGGGCGTCTCTCGGAAGGCGTTCGTCTTCATCGCGGAACTCGACGGCGCGCCCATCGGCGAATGCTGGCTCCAGGAAATGAACCTGGAGCGGATTCTCAAGAGGCACCCCGGGAAAGACCTCCGGCGGATCGACCTCACGATTGGCGAGAAGCGGTTCTGGGGCAAGGGGTGGGGGACGAAGATCGTTGCGCTCCTTACCCGCTTTGCGTTCGAGGAACAGGGGGCGGACGCAGTCTTCGCCTGCGACGTCGCCGATTACAATCCGAGAAGCCGCCGGGCGTTCGAGAAAAACGGCTACGCCGTGGACGCGGAACTTCCTCAGCCCGCGGGTGCGAAAAGCCGGGTGAACTATGACCTGATCCTCAAGCGGGAAGCGCACGGGAATCAGAAACCCTAAGTCCGAAACCAGAAACCAGGTCGCCAATCCGTATGGCGACCCCGAATGAAACTGCTCTCTAGAAAACAGCGGTCTTGCTGCTTTATCCCTCTCCCTCCTCTGGGGGGAGAGGGTGGGGTGAGGGGTGGACCCGGCCGGCGTGCGAAGAAATCCGCCCCTCACCTTCAATCCTCTCCCCCCGTGGGGGGAGAGGAAACAACGCCAGCGGTCCCAAAGGGTCTTTTCTGCAGAGCAGAATGAAACCCGAAACGACATGGGGTCCCCCCCGAATCCCCACAATCCGGGGAGTCTTCTTCGGATTTCTTATGCGTTTCGCGCTTGAATCGGAATTCGGGCTTCGGATTTCGGGTTTGGCCATGCCCCCTCACCCCGACCCTCTCCCCCTGAAGCGGCAGAGGGGATGGGCTGTTGAACCTGATTCGTCCTCTGCGAACTCTGCGGTGGGATTTGAATTCTCAGCACGCGGCGGCTGGGCCACATTGTTGAGGCGGTGCTATGGTTTCGCGATGAGTTTTTCCAGGTGCGCGTAGGCGACCATCAGCGTCTTGGTCCCGGCGGCGTCAAACCGCACGACGACCTTCAGGGTCTTTCCGCGGCCGGAGGTGGACTGGACCTTTCCGACGCCGTAGAGCGCATGCCGTACGATGTCGCCGGCGGCGAGTCCCGTGGTTCTCTCGAGGGGCTCTCGGTCGGCCTCTTGGGTGGCGGGCTCTTCGGCGGCTCCGGCCCGTTCCGGCACGGGCGCGGAAACGCCCGGCTCCGTCTCGACGCGCTCGATGTGCTCGGCGGAGATTTCATCGAGGAACCGGCTCGGCTCGCGCGGCTCGAACGCCCCGTACCGCCTGCGGTTGAGCGCGAGGCTCAAGGTCAGTCCGCGCTTCGCCCGCGTTATCCCCACGTAGAAGAGCCGCCGCTCCTCCTCGAGTTCGCTCGGGGAGTCCTGGCTGCGCTCGTGCGGGAGCATCCCGTCCTCGAGTCCCACGATGAAGACCGCCGGGAACTCGAGCCCCTTCGCCGCGTGGAGCGTCATCAGACTCACCGTGTGGCTCTCGTCGTCGAGTTCGTCCTGGTCGGAGATGAGCGCGACCTGGTCGAGGAAGGCGCGGAGCGTGGGCTCCTCCGCGGATTCCTCGTACGAGGCGGCCGCGTTCACCAGTTCCGCCACGTTGCCCCGCCGCTCCTCGTCCTCCTTGGACTTCCCGAACAGCCGCAGGTAGCCGGTGCGGTCGATAACCGCCTCGAGGAGTTTGCGCGGGCCGTCCTGGGCAAGAGCCGCGAGTTCGTTGATGAGCTTGACGAATCCGGCGATCGCCTCGTGCGCCGCCTCACCCAGCGGCTCGATCTCCCCGTGCCTCACGAGCGCGCCGAAAAGGGGGATCCGGTTCATGCGGGCGAACGACTGGACGTGTTCGAGCGAGGTTTTGCCGATTCCGCGCGTCGGGATGTTCACGATGCGCTCGCAGGCGAGGTCGTCCGCCGGGCTCACCATCAGACGCAGGTACGCCAGGAGGTCGCGGACTTCCTTCCGCTCGAAGAAGGAGACCCCGGCCACCACCCGGTAGGGGACCGCCGCCTTCCTGAGCGCTAGCTCGAACAGACGCGAGAGGGCGTTGATGCGGTAGAAGATCGCGACGTCGTGCGGGGGCGTGCCGCTCGCGATGAGTCCCTGGATCCGCCGCGCGACCAGTGCCGCCTCCGTCTCGTCCAGCTCCGCCTCGATGAGCGCGATCCGGCTCCCGCGCTCGTTCTCCGTGAAGAGCGTCTTCTCCTTGCGGAGGCTGTTGTGAGCGATGAGGTCGTGCGCCGCGGCGAGGATCGTCTTTGTCGAGCGGTAGTTGCGTTCGAGGAGCACCGTCTTCACCGTGGGGTAATCGCGCTCGAAGGAGAGGATGTTGGAGATGTCGGCGCCGCGCCAGCCGTAGATCGCCTGGTCCGGGTCGCCCGTCACGCAGAGGTTCTCGTGCTCCCGGCTCAGCAGTCTCACGATGAGATACTGCGCGCGGTTGGTGTCCTGGTACTCGTCCACCGAGACGAATCGGAACTGGCGTTCGAGCGTCGCACGCACCTCCTCGTCCTCGAGGAGTTCCACCATCCGGAGCAGGAGGTCGTCGAAGTCGAGTGCCCCGCGCTCACGCATCTCGGTCTCGTACCGGGCGTAAACCTTTGCCACCTGGGAGGCGTAGAAATCCTCCGCGCCGCCGGCGTACTCCTCGGGGTTCAGCATGTCGTTCTTCGCCCGGCTGATCGTCGATTCGACTGACGAGGGCTTGACCTTCGAGGCGTCGATGTCGAGCGCGGCCATGCAGTCGCGGATGAGCTTCACGCGGTCCGCCTGGTCGTAGATGAGGTAAGAGGGGCTGAGGGAGAGCCGCTCGGCGAACCGCCGGAGCTCGCGAGCGCAGAAGGAATGGAAGGTGGAGATGCGGAGTCCCCTCGGCGTCCCGAGCGCGCTCACCCGATCCCTCATCTCGTCGGCGGCTTTATTGGTGAACGTGATGGCGAGGAGGTTGGCGGGCGCCACGCCCTCCTTGAGGAGATAGGCGATGCGTCGGGTGATGACGCGGGTCTTGCCGCTCCCGGCCCCGGCAAGGATGAGGAGTGGTCCCTCCACGTGCGTCACCGCCTCTCGCTGCGGCTCCGTCAGATCCTGCAGAATGTCAGTAGGCTGCTTCTTCACGAGAGATACCACACCTGAGAGGATGAGGACGAGAGGGTAGCGGGTCTCCCGTCACTATAGCAGTGTGCGCCACGTTTTCCTCGACAAATCCGCCGACCCAATAAGATGTTGCGCGCGCCCTCTTGCGAGTGTACTATTGACCGCAGAGGTCACAGAGGACAACGGCAAAGCCTGAAAATCCAGGGGGAAGAAACAGCAGGAAAAGGACTGCGGCAGTCTTGCGTTTCTGCCGTTTCTTTAACCCCAATTTTCCTCTGTTCCTTCTTTCTCTGCGTCCTCTGCGACCTGCGGTCGAAAAACCTTTTCGGGGAAATGCATGATCGTCGGCATCGGCGTGGACATCGTGGAGCCGGAGCGCATCGGCGGGATGATCGAGCGTCACGGGGAACGCTTCCTCAAGCGGACGTTCACCCCGGATGAGATTTCCTACTCGAAGGGGCGCAAGCGCGCCGTGGAGCATTTCGCCGCACGCTGGGCCGCCAAGGAAGCCGTCGCCAAGGCCCTCGGCACCGGGTTCACCCGCCAGATCGCCTGGAAGGATATCGAGATCGTGAAAGACCCGTCGGGCGCCGTCGGCGTCCGACTCCACCGCAAGGCGAAGACCCTCGCCGACGAGCTCGGCGTCACACGCATCCACCTCTCCCTCTCGCACACCGAGGCATTCGTCGTCGCCGTGGTCGTCGCAGAAGGGTAGGACACTGGTACGCTGTCACACGACGATTTGGCGCCGGCCTTCTTGAGTGATGTAGTCCGGCTGCCTTGTGGGCCGGCCCGATTCCCCGAAAAGGGCGCCCCACAAGGGAGGCGCACTATATCCAACCCCCAGGAAGGCGTGTGACAGCGTACCAAGCACTCCTGCGCGTGTGTTGATTTTTCCCACCCTCATGTACTCCGAAATCAACACTCTCCCATTTGCGTGCTAACTCCTTACTCTACAAGGATTAAAGGTTAACGCAAAGGTGTTGTTCGCGGAAATCATGTCTAATTTATTCAACATCAGGTTTGCCCCGACCCCTGAGGGGAAAAAACCACATTTTTTGTTGGAAATTTTAACTCCAACCGTTCTGCCATGTTGCGGCGAGAGACGGGAAAAGTTACACGGAATCCGCGCCGTTTGGCACGCTGCTTGCTGTTAAAACAAAGCGGTGGAGAGGCACCACTGTGCCATCACCGAGGCTGGATAGTTAGCCATGCAGGTCCAGACAGGGTTTCCCCCGAAGGAATCATAACCTTTTGTGAAGGAGACGGAATCATGAAGCGCACTCCTCGGGGCATTACGGCGGCGTTGGTGGCGGCTGGCGCAGTGTTTGTAGCGTGCAGCGGGGCGCAGGCGGTTCAGGTCAATTGGACCAGCACCTATCTTCCAGTCGCCATCGGGGGCGGCGACAGTTGGGACAACGGCTTGAACTGGAGCAGCACGCCGAGCAAGCCAACCAGCAGCGACCTGGCGTACTGGAATTTGCCCGGGAGCACTGCCAAGGCGGTCTTCCTTGACACCTCCCAGAGCATTGGGAGCATTCAGAACGCGGGCACGGCGCAACTCTCCATCCGCGGCACGGGACACGTCCCCGCCAACACCACGATCAAGGACAACCTCACCATCGCCACCGGCGATGTCAATGTAACCGGCAGCGGCGGTATTGGCTTTGGTGTCAATATCGACCTCGGGGACAACCTAGCCATCTGGAACACGTCGACGGGCACGATCGATGTCGGCTACTGGGCGTCAGGAGGCGCCGGCTGGCCCGGGATCGTCAATCCCATCCGTGCGACCGTTCCCAACACCACTCTTCGGAAGATAGGTACCGGCTATATCTATTTGAGGGCCTCAGGGCCCAACATCGGCGTCCAAACTCTCGACATTCAACAGGGTGAGCTCAGAAACGGTCAGGGCAACCTCGGCACCACCGCCAAAAAGTTCAACGTTCTCCTGGGCAGCGACAACAGTTTGCTCAACTGGTCCGCACAAGTCTCCGATACGCGCGGCGTGATCACCTACCCGGACATCACGGTGGTGGCGGGTGCCACGGGAACCCGAACGCTATCCACCGCGCACGGTTTCGGCGGCGGGACATGGGCCGGGAACATTCAACTCAACACCGACCTGATCGTGAGCACGGGCGGCCCCACCTATTTCACCGGCAACCTCACGGGTACCGGAAGTATCAACAACATTCGCACCAATGCAGGCACTCCGGGCAACGTCCGCGTGACGGGCGGCACCGTGACCTATAGCGGCAAGACGACCATCAACAAAGACGCCTGGATCGTGGACACGACGACGTCCGGCCAGGACAACTACACAGTGATGAGTGGTGCGGCGCTGGGCGGCGAGGGTACCATCGGCCTCAAGAGCGGCGCCTACGTCAAGATCCTGAACGGGGGTTACCTGCTCCCCGGCAGTTTCAAGACCACCGCCTCCAACTCCTTGAGGGTCTACTGGCACGCCTCGGACCCGAGCAACAGTGGCAACAAGAACCTGACCGACAGCGGCAACAAGATCGGAACCCTGACCATCAACGGAAACCTCCTCCTCACCGACAACAGCAACCTGCTCTACCGGCTGGGCGACAACGACCTCAAGCCCTACGACACGGTCGTCCTCAACAGCACCCTGACGCTCGACGGGAGACTGAACATCGAGAACGACACGAAGGCCGGGTTCGACACGGTCGACGGGGTCTACACCCTGTTCACGTATTCCGGCACCCTCGTCGACCAGGGTCTCGATCTCGGGGACTGGAAGATGTGGCGCTACGACAACGCCGTGAAAGCCCCGTGGTCCACCAAGACCGGGCTGCCCGGGTCGCCTTTTGAGTTCTGGGGCAGGTATGAGAACTTGCCGTTCCCCACGCCCGCATCGATCGTGACCGGAAACGGCAAGGTCAACCTGGTGTTTGGTGTTGTGATTCCCGAGCCGGGGACTCTGCTCCTCTTGGGCTCCGGTGCGCTGGGAATCCTCGGCTGCTTCCGCAGACGACGGATGCGGTAGCACGAGCGAGCGCGTGAAGCAAAAACCAAAGCCGTCCCGGGACATCGGGACGGCTTTCTTGTTGGGGGTCGTTCACCTGTCGGCGCCCTCGGCCTTCCGCAGCAGTTCCCGGGCCTTGACCAGGTCCTTCTCCGACCCACCGTGCTCGGCGATGGCCACCGCCCGACGGGCGTACCACCGTGCACGCTCCCTGTCCTGGAAAATACTGTCCGCACCCAGGTAGATCCTCGCCAGGTTCAGGTGTGCGTAGAAAGACATCGGGTCAAGTTGTGTCGCCTCCAGGAGCAGCCGGACCCTGTCGGCCTCCGTGAACCGCCTCCCGAAAGCCGCCAGGAGCAGGGCCATGGATGCCGTCCGCTTCCGAACCGGCCGGGCAAGGTACCGCAGGTCGATGTCGCGCCCGGGACCGCTCGTCTTCAGCCTGTCGAGGTTGAGTCCGGCAATCGGATGTCCGGGCACCCCCTTGAGTGCCTGCTCCCAGAGAACTCGTGCCTCTTCGTCCCGGTGCTGGAAAAAGCGGATGACCCCGAGGTTGATCAGGGCCTCCACGGGAGGTCTCCTTGACCGGATCGCCCGCGTGCACATCTCCTCCGCCTCGGCGATCTTCCCGTCACGGAGCAGGAAGTACCCGAGGGTGGCCGTGACCTCCGGGTCCTTCGGCCGCCAGGCACTCAGTTCCGTGTAGTGTTGAGTCACCTTGTCGAGCTCGCCCGAGAGGAGATAGAGCGTGACGGCGTCCTCACGGGGGGGAAGCCACTCGGGGTCGCGCACGATCACCTGCTCCAATTCCCCGATGAGCCGGGGCATTCGATACTCGAACAGGAGCGCGCTCTGCTGGGGCGGAAGGTCTCCCACCAGCATCATGCCTCGGACCACATGGTATGAATTCGTCGTGTCCCTGGGACGCAGGTGATCCGCCCGGTCATACGCCTTGAGTGCCTCGCCCATCTTGCCGTCAACGGCCAGTTGGTCTCCTTCGAGCCATGCCTGCCGCCAATGCTCCCCCCTTGTCATGTCGGCGAAGCTGAGGCAAGCCGACCACGCCAGGAGCACCGCCGCAAGGACGGGCAAAGCCGGTCTTAACCCAATCCACTCGCAGAAGCGGGCGTGCACGTGCAGGTAGGCGTAGGTCCCCACGGGAACCAAGGCATAGAGCGCTCGTACACCGACCCACGGCCAGCCGACGATGAGGAAAAGCAACGACACGCCGGCAACCACCGCCACGGGCAGCCGCCCCCAGGCCAAGAGACACAGCATGAGGAGCGGCGCCAGGGTCATCATCTCGGGCATGCCACCGCCCGACAGAAGGTTCGCCGCTAGGACCGTGCCGAAGAAAATCATCAGGACCACCGCCGGCAGTCCGGCGACGAGTTTCTCCCCGCGTGAAGCCGGTTGACGCAGTTCTCCCCGAACCATGCGGAGCTTGCTGAAGAACATCAGTCCCGCGATGAGAAGCAGCATCAGGTGGTGGTTGAGGGCGGCCCACGGAACATCCACGTAGAGCAGGTGGGTTCCCATGTGTGCGGCCATGGGCAGCGGCACCCAGAGCCACTTGAGCCACTTTCCCCGCGTCGCCGCACAGACGACGACGAGGAAAGGCATCAGGAAGTCGAAGGTGACCGAAAACCAGGCCCACATCGCCGGGACGTTGACGTTGCCGAACAGGGTCGTCCGGGTGGAGAGTGTCCAGTACCACCACCCCGCCCTCACCGCCGTCGTCTCCATGCAGTAGCCGATAGACGTCATGAAGAGGGCCGAGAGTCCGGCCACCATGAAGACCCGGCCGGCGAACCGCGGCAGACGACGCAGAATCAGCTCCGAGATCGTCCACGCAAGATACAGGGCAAACACCCACCCCAGGGCCACCTGGTGCGAGGAGTGTCCGATGTCGGGGAGGATACCCCCCTGGGGCAAGTAGGGGGTGAGCGCCTGGGGGTTGTCCTCTACCCTGGAGACGACCCACCAGACCACGTTGGCGCGCAGATGACCGAAGACGATTCCGGCGAGGAAGAAACTCAGCGTGACGAGCCGTCCGCGCATCCGCCACGAGTGCACGATCAGCAGCACCAGCCCTACGCTCGATCCCACCGCGAGCAGCCACGTCATCATCTTTCCTCCAAGGGACGACACCTCCACATGTTACCGTCGCCCGGGAACTTTGGCAAGACACAGAAGTCGCCTCGATGCAGTCGAACCATCGAAACCCCTTCCCGAGCCGTCGGGAAGGGTTTTTCCTTGTCTTCTCCCGGATGATCCCCGGATTTGTGAAATTTCAAGCGGAAGGGCAACGGCCTTCGATATTCGTCCTTGGACCTTCCGCCTTCGGCCTTGGACCTTCCGCCTTCGGCCTTGGACCTTCCGCCTTCTTCCATCGGCCTTTCCGTACAAAAAACGGCGTCCCGGTTTTCCGGGACGCCTGCCTGCCCGACTCCAGTTCTCCCGCTGCGTCACTCCGCCGGGCGCAGTCCGCCGCCTTGTCCGCCGTACCCTCGGCGAAGGCGGAAGTCCCGATTCATTGGGACGAAGGCGGAAACGTCGCGACCTCCAGGTCCTCGCCGGCGAAGTTCATCAAGTACCCCCGCTGGTACTCAATCTGTTCGACGAAGCGGCCGAAGCTTTCCTTCTCCTCGTCCGTCAGCCGCTCCGCTCGCTTGATCTCGATCAGCACGCGGCCATCGATCAGGATGTCCGCTAGATACACGCCCACGCTTTGTCCGCCGAAGAGGATCTGGGTGTTCTTCTCGCCGCGGACGCCGATGCCCCGCCGAGTCAGCTCCTGGACCAGTTCCGTCTCGTATCGCTCGACCGGGCAGCGCTTCCCGAGTCTTTGGTGAACGCTTCTCGCCGCGTCCAGCACCGCTTGATTCCTCGCCAAAGTTCCCGATGCCATGCCCACAACCCCCGCTGCGGTCCAAGAGGGTGCTTGGTACGACTGGTTGGTGCACTATACGCTGCTGCAAATGGCGTGCCAATCGCCCGGTAATCCGGGTAGGAATTTTCTGTCTTGACGGAGTTACGGCGCGGGAGCGGGACTTACGTCAGAGCGGGCGAGAAAAAATGCCCGGCGAGGTCTTTGCCCGACCGGCCCGCCATGTTGTGAAAAAACCACATTTCGGCGGGCGATGTTCGGAATTTCCAACACGGCGGCACTTCGCCCTCGCCCCGCTGAGGGAGAGGGAGGGGGTGAGGGGCATTCGGAAAATCCGAAGCCCGAAATCCGAAACCTGAATCACGAATCAATGACGAAGACCAAATGACAGAGTGCCGCCCGCTGTGGTTCAGGCATTCGGTTTTCGATTCTTCGGGCTTGACTCGTCATTCGGATTTCGGGCTTCGGATTTGACTCACTCCACCGTCACCCGGAGCCCGTCGTAGGCGAGTTCCACGTTCTCGGGGAGCATCTCGCTGACCGTCTCGTGGTCGAGGTCGTGGCTGATGTGGGTGAGGTACGCGCGCTCGGGCTTGAGGATGGAAACGATCTCGAGCGCCTCATCGACGCTGAAATGCGTCGGGTGCGGACGGAACCGCACGGCGCCGATGACCAGCACCTCGAGCTTCCCCAGCATCCGGAGCGACCGGTCCGAGATCCCCGAGCAGTCGGTGAGGTAGGCGATGTCGTGGACCCGGTAGCCGAGGATGGGGAGCTTCCCGTGTTCGACCTCGACGGGCCAGAAGGTCTCGCCGAAAAGTTGGGTGGGTCCGTCGAGCACGTGGAGTCGGAGCCTCGGGACCTCGCTCGGCTGCTCCGCGTCGTCGAAGACGTAGCGGAACGACTCGGTGATGATCGCCGCGGTGGGGGCGCTTGCGTAGAGGTCGAGCGGCTCCTCGCGGGAGAACGCCCGCAGGTCGTCCAGCCCGTGCAGGTGGTCCGCGTGGCCGTGGGTATAGAGCACCGCGTCCAGCCGGTCGATCCCCGCCGCTAAAAGCTGGAACCGGAGGTCGATCGAGGTGTCCACCAGCACGCTATGGCCGCTGTACTGGAAGAGCACCGACGCACGCGTCCGTCGGTTGCGCGGGTCGCTTGAGCGGCACACGGCACACTTGCACCCGATCATCGGGACGCCATACGACGTCCCGCTTCCGAGGAACACCAGGTCCATCCGTTCCCTTCACAAATAATGGGGACAGGAGCCATTTTTTATGGTTTTATCCGCTTGGGCGCGGGCTTCGATTTGACGGTGCCGTAGGGCCGCCCCACGAGGCGGAACGTTTGTTGACGTCCAAGGCGTTCGGCGGTGTGCTCGACCCACAAGTCGCTACCGAAGGGACGTCCTCGCTGAGCACACTGCCGCAGCGCCTCCTCCTCGCGCTCCGGCTGGGGCTCGTTCACGATATGCAGCCAGTTCACAGGCCATGCAACGGGCCCGTGGCTCAAGAGCGACATGGCTTGGACATCTCCCTTCACACGTCGGCACAGGCCGCCATAAGGCCAGTCCTCGGCGCGTTTGACCAATCCTGCGCGAACCGGATTGCGATCTGTGTAACGACAGACGGTGAGGTAATGCCTGTCCGACTGCACCGGGAAGTCTTTGAAGCGTCCCTGGTAGAGATGGCCCGTTCCCGCGGTGTCGTGGGCGGCATGCCAGCGTTGCGTGTGGGTCATCGTCAACCACCAGACGAAACGGGAGAGGTCCTTGTCCCGCTCGGGCCAAAGCACCAGGTGCCAGTGGTTAGGCATGACACAGAAGTCGAGGACGCGGATGCTGACGTGTTCGCGGGCCTCCTCCAGCACGCGCTCGAATGCCTCGTAGTCGCCTCGTGTGCGGAAGATGGTTTGCCGGGCGTTCGCGCGGTTGAGCACGTGATAGATTACGCCGCCGACGGGATTTCGAGCTTTACGTGGCATGGCCTTATCCTACCATGTGGTGCCTTCCCGGGCAACCGTAAATAATGGCTCCTGTCCCCATTATTCCCCGGCGAGGAGTTCCCGGGGCATGCCGATGTCGACGACCGTGATCTTCCCGACGAACGCGCGAGCGGAGGGGCGGAGCATTCCGAGTTTGGGCGCGGCGAAGGTCGCCGTCCGCTGCGCGATCACGCACGGTCCCTCGCACTCGCCCGTGTCGCCGTTCAAGCCGCTGGGGATATCGACGGCGAGCACGGCGAGGCCTGACGCGTTGACGAGTTCGATGGCGGTGCGGAACGGCTCGCGGACTTCGCCCCTGGTCCCGGTGCCAAGCATCGCGTCGACGACCAGTCCGCACCACTTGAGCTCGCTTGCGAGCGTCTCACGCTCTTTGGGAAGTTGCATCTCGCGGACGTCGAGCTTCATCCGGCGGAGGACGTCAAGATGGACGCGGGCGTCGCCCAAGATGTCGTCGAACGCCGCCAAGAGCCGCACGCGGACGTCGATTCCTCTGGTAGAGAGGTGCCGCGCGATGACGTACCCGTCGCCGCCGTTGTTGCCTCTCCCGGCGAGCACCAGGGCCCGCGCGGCCGCGGCATCCGCCAGCATCTCGAGTGCGACCCCGGCCGCCCCTTGCCCCGCATTCTCCATCAGCACCGCACCGGGGATGCCGAACTCCTCGATTGCCCGGCGGTCCGCCTCGCGCATCTGAGCCACGGTAAGCGCCCGCATCCCCGCGCCGCCGACCGGATTTCGAGTATCTCGTGGCATGGGCGTACCCTATCGGGAACAACTATAAAAAATGGCTCCTGTCCCCATTATTGTCCCCATTATTTGACGTCCACCTTGTCCTTGGGCTCGTAGCTGCTCTTGATGAACACGCAGTCCACGACGGCGCCCGTGTCGTTGATGATGTCGTGGCGATCGGGGGACGAGAGGCGGAACGCGTCCCCTTGGCGGACGCGGAACTCCGAGCCGTTCACGATCATCAAGGGCTCGCCCCGGAGGAAATAGAACGTCTCCTCGACGCGCTCGTGGTAGTGATGTCCGAGCGACCCGCCGGGCTTAAGACGCAGCACGCCCCAGTCGATCTTCGGCCCGCGGAACAGATACTTCACCCCCGAATCCCCAGAGCGATACTCGAGGTCGTGTTCGTTCACCCGCTCCATGAATGGTCCTCCCGCCGGACGGTGGGTATGTCGGTTCGCACGCACCGGCATGATAGACCGCTGCATGTGGAAGGTCAAGCGACATCCGGGTGGGGAGGTGGGCTCCGGCGGGGTGGGTCGCCACATGGGTCGCCAAACCGGTCGGCGGCCAAAAGCGAAAGATACCCCCTCTCCCCGCCGAGGGAGAGGGCAGGAGGGGCACGGGGGCAAGTTGACATTCAACCGTCGGACTGGCGGAACAACAAAAAAACCCCGACAGGGAGTCGGGGTTCAAACCCGGAGTCAAGAAACTGCTTCACGCAAAACGTCACGGACTCACGAAAGAGACACGTCGGCCCACCATGAACTTCACGTAGGCTTCACACAACCGTCTGTGGTCCCCACAGCAGACCTTGCCGATGAAGTCCAGGTAGACCCGCTTGCGCCAACCGAGATAGCTGCGGATCTTGCAGTCGATGCAGATCTGCGGGGCTTCCTTCTTGATGCGGCCGTTCGTTTTCATCCGGCTCAGGATGTAGACCTGGTTCTTGCCAGCCGGACACCGCATCTCTTCATTGAGCTTTCGCTCAAGCTGGAGCAGGGAGATGCGCTCGTTGGTCTTCAACAGCTACCCCCCTTAGGCTAGAGGTCAGGCAAAGGTCAATAAGTACCCGAGCCGCGCTGGTATGATGCGAATAGAGTGTTCCCGCGCGGGCCCCATAGCCCTCCTACCCATTGTTAGTGTATCGCGCAAAAAAAGCACAGGCAAGCAGATTTTCCACAAAATTCTAACGCCGCCGGCAAAGCATGCCTGAGAGACAAATTTCGTCGTAACTCCTTGATCTGCAAAGTTTTACTCGGCACCTCTGCCCTTATATACGATTCAGGGCGACTTTTTATTCAACACTTTTTTCAACATCTTGAAAAAAACGTCTTGCCAACCCGCTTACCCCCCCATGCGATGACGCAACATGATACACTTGCAAGGAGACGGCAAATCGCCTATAAGAAGACTTGGCAATCCGGTACGCTGTCACACGCCTTCTTGGCAGTTGGATGTAGTGCGCCCCCTTGCCGCCTCGACCCCGACGGGGTTTCGGGGTCCCGGAGGGGTGGGGCGCCCCTTTCCGGCAATTGGGCCGGCCCATGAGGGAGTCGGACTACATCACTGAAAAAGGCCAGCGCCAAATCGTCGTGTGACAACGTACCAGGGCGCCTTGCCGAAAGAGTCTTGAGCTGTCATTCTGCTTTTAGCTTGACTTGCCGACCTTCCCCAGAGAGGTGAGGGTATGCCGAAAGAGGACGTGAAGCGTGAGATCGAGCGGCTGCGCGGAGAGATCGAGCGTCACAACTATCTCTATTACGTCGAGAACAAGCCCGAGATCACGGACGAGCAGTTCGACCGGCTGATGCGGCGGCTAGCGGAACTCGAGAAGGCACATCCGGAATTCGCGAGTCCCGACTCGCCCACACAGCGCGTCGGCGGCGAGCCGGTCGAGGGGTTCGCGACCGTCGTCCACACCGTGGCGATGCTCAGCATCGACAACGCGTTCACACTGGATGAGCTGAGGAAGTGGGACGAGAAGACGGTGCGTGAGCGATTGGGCGGGGAGAAGGTGACGTACGTGGCGGAGCCGAAGATCGACGGGCTAGCGGTGGCGGTGAGTTACGAGCGGGGACGGCTGGTGCGCGGTGCGACGCGCGGCGACGGGGTCCGCGGCGACGACGTGACGGCGAACATCCGGACCGTCCGCGCGGTGCCGCTCGTGCTTCGCGTCAAGGATCCCCCGTCGCTTCTCGAAGTGCGCGGCGAGGTCTACATGAGCGAGGAGGAGTTCACGCGTCTGAGCCGTGAGCGCGAGGAAAGCGGCGAGGAGCCGTTCGCCAACCCGCGCAACGCCGCGGCCGGCTCCCTCAAGCTCCTCGACCCCAAGGAGACCGCCCGACGGAAGCTCTCCGCCTGGTTCTACGGCGTCGGGGAGACGCGAGGCGTCACGCTCGAAACGCACGTGGAGACGCTCGACTACCTGAAACGCGCCGGACTTCCCGTCAATCCCGAGACGAGACACCTATCGGACGTCGCCGGCATCCTCGACTACGTGGAGAAGTTCCAGGAGAAGCGTCACAAGCTGGGCTACGGCGTGGACGGGGTGGTGATCAAGGTGAACGAGCTGGGCCTTCGCGAGCGGCTGGGGGCGACGAGCAAGTTCCCGCGCGGGCTGATCGCCTACAAGTACCACGCCGAGCAGGCGAAGACGGTGATCGAGGAGATCGACGTCCAGGTGGGTCGGACGGGCGTGCTGACCCCCGTGGCGCACCTCGCGCCGGTGAGACTGGCAGGTACCACGGTCAAGCGTGCGTCGCTCCACAACGAGGACGAGATCAACCGCAAGGACATCCGCATCGGCGATACGGTCCTCATCGAGAAAGCGGGGGAGATCATCCCGCAGGTGGTGTCGGCGGTGAAGGAGGCGCGCACCGGGAAGGAAAAGAAGTTCCACATGCCCGGGACGTGTCCGGTGTGCGGGGCGGAGGTCGTGAGAATCGGCGAAGAGGTGTGCAAGCGCTGCAGCAACATCTCCTGCCCAGCGCAGCTCAAGGGACGGCTCAAGTACTTCGCCAGTCGCGACGCCATGGACATCGAAGGAATCGGCCCGGCCGTGATCGACCAGCTCGTCGAGAAAGGACTCGTCCGCGACGTGGCCGACCTCTACCGTCTGAAATTCGAGGGTCTCGTGGCCCTGGAACGGATGGGGGAGATATCCTCCCGGAACCTGCTCGCGGCGATCGAGGATTCGAAGGAGCGCGGACTCGCCCGGCTCATCACGGCGCTCGGGATACCGAACGTCGGCGCGACCGCCGCCGAAACCCTGGCGAAGTCGTATGAGACGCTGGACGACCTGTCGAAGGCCCCGGCGGAAGCACTCCAGGAGATCGAGGAGATCGGACCCATCATCGCCGCGAGCATCGTGAGTTTCTTCGCCAGTCCCGAGAACCGGAAAGTCATCGAGAAACTCCGCACGGCCGGCGTCAAGATGGAGGCGCCGCCCGCCCCCAAACGACCGGCGGGCGCCGACCTCTCCGGCAAGACCTTCGTCATCACCGGCACCCTCGAACACACGAGCCGCAAGGAGGCCGAAGACCTCATCAAGGCCCTCGGCGGAAAAGCAACGGGGTCCGTCTCGAAGCAGACGGATTACCTGGTGGCGGGCGCCGAGCCGGGATCGAAGCTCGCGAAGGCCCGAGAGCTCGGCGTCAAGATCATCGACGAGACGGAATTCAGAAAAATTGTCGCCGGGCGGCCGAAGTGACTTGGGCTCATCCGTGGCACAACAGGGATGCCGAAGCACAGGCGCAAGCCCCATACGCAGGGGCTGTCATGCTGAGGCCCCCATTCATGGGGGTCGAAGCATCTGGCCCTCGGTCTCAGGAGTCGCTCGATACGGCACAAAACCGTTGCCGCTCGGAGGCCAGATTCTTCCTCCCCCGATGAATCGGGGTCGTCAGAATGACATCCTTGCCCGTCTGGGGCGGCTTCCGGGCATCCGATACCCGATGACCCCCGGCGGGAAGCACCAGAGATGCGGGTAATGGCAAGGCAAGAGTCCCGGAACAGCCGCGATCGGACAGGACGAGCAGGAAAGCAGGTTCCCGGATTGCCCAACCGGGGTGATTAAAATATGTGTAAACCGTGCAAAGCATCCACCTTGCGTTGAGAGGGTGGGATTTCGTAAGGGGGCCGATGAAAACCGTATTTTGCTTGATGCGCATGGAGCGACTTGCTACTTATCTCACAATCCTTGTGCCGGGTGCTGTGGCAAATGTTTTTCATTCGGGTGATTCTTGATGTGGGCCGTCTGGCGGTGCGCGGCAGGTCTGACCGGTCAATGTGGAGGTGAGCATGACAGATGATATCGTTCAATTCTGCAAGAGTCTGTTTGACCTGATGCGGCGGTTCTGGAGCAGTTTCGGACACCAGATGAACGGCGTCCTCGTCCGAGGCGGGATCAATGTTCCGCAGTACATGGCCCTGGTCGCGCTGGAGGAGCTCGGGGAGGCGACGATGGGGCAGCTTTCGAAGAGGCTGCACGTGACCATGGGGGCATCCACGAACCTCGTGGACAAGCTCATCCGGGGAGGGTATGCTTCGCGGACTCGCGGACTAGCGGACCGTCGGGTCGTCAAGGTCAAGCTGGAAGCGAAAGGACGGGAGATCCTCAAGGAAATCGAGGAGAAGGCGACGTCGTTCATGATGGGCGTGCTGTGCGACGTGGAACCGGAGCGCAGGAAGCAGTTCCTTGAGAGCTGCACGCGCATGGTCG
>Ga0315282_10003119_pt1 | contig 29843 bp, 39 predicted proteins | sample YL17G07_20_MG_FD_203693 | JGI IMG/M metagenome (GOLD analysis project Ga0315282, IMG submission 203693) | Sediment microbial communities from Yellowstone Lake, YNP, Wyoming, USA - YL17G07_20 | ecosystem: Environmental > Aquatic > Freshwater > Lake > Sediment | place: USA: Wyoming | collected... | reverse complement strand
GTCTTATGTTTTCCTGCAGGTTTCTCTCCTGCTCTCCTGTAAGAACGATCTGAGTGGACGGTCGCGCCATAGTGCTATCTTAGCCAAGTAGTTAATAAAGCTTTTTATGGGACATCATATTAGTTAGTGTAAAGATAAGTGCTTGTTGGGAAGAAGCATCCGGAATATCAGAATTTGCTGTAATGTTGGGTTCGGTTCCCCACTGCCATGCTGAAGGCGCAGCTCTCGGCACAGTTCTCATCGCTTTCCCTCAGCGGCTAGAAACGCGACCCGCCCCGCAACACCTCCAGAGCAGACCCGAGCACACTGGATTCGAAATGCTGCTCGTCGAAACTGCCCACCAGTTTCGCCGATTCCAGACAGTGCGCGCAGGGGATGGATTCTTCCTGACCGCCCGGAGCGCGCAGGAAGCGGTGCTTTCTCGGGCACTCGTAAAGGTCCAGCATCTAAATCACCCCCTTTTTGAGTGATAGGGCGCGCAGGGGGTGGGACTTGAACTCACGGAGATGGATGGACATCCACCCGATTTTTCAGCCGGGTTTTTCTTTTTTGTTTCATGCACAGTTTTCCCGCCGGAGCTTTGGGTGGAGGTTCTTTATATAGGAAAAAAATTGCCCAAAATTAAACTGAACCACCGCATGGCTCAGCAAATGTTCTAGCTGCTTTCTGCAGCGGCGCATTCGAACTCCACACGGTGCTCTAGGCGCTGGTGATCTCATCCAGCTTGCTGCCCAAAAGCTTCCCCGCGCATTCCCAGCACACGAACCCGGCCTTCGGCTCCCCGGGCTTGACCACCTTGAGGTAGCCGGTGTTGTAGCTCATGATTTGGACCGTCTTGCCGCATGTCTTGCATTTTGGTCCCTTTCCCGGCATATCCACCAAATCAGCCTGGCGGTCAAGGTTAATAACTTCCGCGCTTAAATCGCGTGAGAAAATGCTGCCAATCCTGCGCGCGCCAAAGATTGACCTTGAGCAGCTGATTCGAATTCAGGAAAAAATAGCTGGGCAGGTAAAGCGCCGGGACGGTTTCAAAAGGCTGAGGAGAATCGCCGGCTGCGACATCTCTTTTGCAAAGGGGGGAAAGGCCTGCGCCGCCTGCGTGGTTCTTGACTATCGCACGTTTGAGATTCTGGACAAAAAAGTGATGAAGGTCAAGCTCAGGTTCCCCTACATCCCAACCTTCCTCTCTTTCAGGGAAGTTGACGGCATGCTCATGGCTCTGAAAGGCATGGAAGCCGACGTTTACATGGTCGGGGCTCAGGGGCTGGCCCACCCGCGGAGAGCCGGCCTAGCATGCCACCTCGGCGTGATATTGGATAAGCCGACTCTGGGCGTGGCAAAATCAATTCTTGTGGGGAAAGCTGCATCGCCTGCCAACCGCAGAGGTGCCCACACCCTCCTCAAGGACAAGGGAGAAGTCATTGGGTCCGCGGTCAGGTTAAAGGCCGGTTCAAAGCCGGTCTACGTGAGCATCGGCCACAAGCTCTCCCTGAAAACCGCGGTAAAAATTGCGCTGGAGACCACGAGAGAGCACCACCTGCCGGAGCCCATCCAGAAGGCCCACGAGCTGGCCACCGAAGCAGCACGCCGGCTTTAACACGATGTGACGTTGGGATATTGATGAAAGTTGGCCTCTCAAACCTGCTGTTCGTGAGGAGCTCCGTTGAGGAAAGCGTGGAGAAGTGCGCTGGCGTCGGGGCGGACTTCATCGAGATAATCTACGACTTCCCGCACTTCATGCCGGGCCACGACCTCCGCCAGCTCCGAAAACTGCGTGAACTGATAGAATCCAACGGGCTTGGCGTCTCCGTCCACAGTACATTCTGGGACCTGAACCCCGCAAGCTACCGGCCGGAGGTCTGGAAGCTTTCGCTCGACCAAACCAAGAAAAGCCTCCAGGCCTGCAGCACCCTCGGCGGAAGTGTCATGGTGCTGCATCCAGGCAGGTGCCCGATTACAGACCTCAAGTGGTTCATGGACGGGTCGAAAAAACTGTACGACAAATTCATCAAGGAATGCCTGAGCCACGCCCGCAAGCTTGGCGTCACGATTGCATTGGAAAACATGGGCCTGTCTTTCAGCCCCTACTCAACGCTGCCGGAGCTTTACGACCTGACGAACCGCTTTGATGGGTTGAAAGTTTGTCTGGACGTGGGGCACGCCTACCGCAGGAGAGGGATGGGGAAAATGAAAAATCGGGAGGAAGACATCGCCAGACAGGTTAGGCGGCTGGGTAGCAGAATCGCACACGTCCACTTCCACGACAACCACGGCGAAAACGATGATCACCTCGTGCCGGGGCAAGGCAGCATGAACTTCACCCCCATCGTGAAAGCAATCAAAGGCACGGGCTTTGACGGGCTTGTGGTAATTGAACTTTTTGACCCTGGAAACGCGGCTGAAACTGGAAAGGCTGGGCTGAAAGCAACGAGGAAAATATTTGGGCTCTGCGGTTTGGGTTGAAATCAAGTTCCAATATGGTCGGGTCTTGGCATGAAAACGATAAAAATAAAAGTGGTACCAAATGCGAAGAAAAATAAAGTTTTGGATGAAGGAGAGGGGCTCAAAGTCTATGTAGCCGCTCCACCTATTGGCGGTAAGGCGAATAAAGCTGTGATTGAACTTTTGGCAGAGTTTTTTGATGTGAGGCGAGGCAACGTAAAAATAATCAAGGGCGAAAAATCGAGAGAAAAAATTGTTGAAATTGATATAAATTCTTAGTTTCAAACAAATTCTGCCACCACTGTGGTGAAGACCGGCCCTCTGACATCTATGCGCTTGTTGTTCGTTGTGATGTATCGCTGCGCCACGTCATCTATCACCAGGTTGATGTCGCTCGGCAGCTTCACGTTCTTGACCCTGACCTTGACCTCCCGCTCGCCCCGCTCTGCGGCGGCCTCTATCTCGCTGGCAGCCAGAGCTGCGAATGCATCAATGAACCTGATGTTGGTCGCCGTCCCCTTGCCCCGTACTGAACCCAAAAACTCGTTGTCATTCCACCCCTTCGGAGGCAGCCCGACTATGTTGCCGTCATAAGTGTAAACCTCGTTGAACCCCGCCGGCCCAATCAGCTTTGTGTTGCTCTCCGGCTCAACAACGCTCACCTTCACCCGCCTGCCCAGCAGCTCCCCCTCAAAAGCCGTGAACTCGCATGGGCTAGGCTCGTCCGCGTGCTGCTCTGCCACCTTTACAATCCTCTCCACGATTTTCTGCCCAACGTCAGTCTTCGCCCCGCGCTCAATCTTCACCATTCCACCCAGCTCGGCGTCTGAAAACGCCGCTGGTTTGTAAAGCTGGGGCATCACCAGCGCTCGTATGTCTTCTTCCCCAAGCTCGATCATCAGCATTCGCTCAAGTCCTACGCCAAGGTTGAAAACAGGGTAAGGGATGTCGTAGTTGCTGAGCGCCACCGGGCTGTAAAACCCGCCGTCTCCGACCTCGACAAGCTCCCCCGTCTTCGGATGCTTCACAAACGCCTCAAACTCCGTGCCCAGCGCATAGTACTTCGACGTTGCCTTCTTCCTAACCAGCTCGGCTCCCTCAAACCCTAGTTTTGAGAGAACATGCTTGGCTATCCTTTCGCCATCCTCTAAACTCATCCGCTCGGCCATGATGACGAGCGATGCCGTCCACGATTCGTACAGGTGGCTCTTGTCCAGCCGCTGCTCCCTCCTGAACTTCGGCCCGACCGAGAAAAGCTGGAGTGGTAGTGACCCGCGGTGCTGCAGTTCTTTCAGCACCCCGAACCACCCCGCGGTCGTGTGTGAACGGAGCGTAAGGTCGGTCGGCACCGGCAGGAGCTCCTTGAACTCCGGGAAAAGTGAAAGAATCGAGGTTGCCTCACCCTCCTTCAGCCCGAGCTCCTTCACCATTACCTCGACCAGATCGTCCGACTCTATCTTGCCCCGCTTGTACCTCCTGAAAATCTCCTGCAGGCGCTTCACATTTTTTAACCTGGCAATCTTGTTTATCTGCTGCAGCTTCTTCTTACCTATCCCGATGTCGGGCCTCTCCAGCCCGGCAAGGAAGAAAACCCTGTCGAGGATCACCGGGGCCTCCGTCCCGTACTGTGAATAGACCTCCCGCTTGTCAATCAGCATAGGCACTACGACTTCAGTGAACCCCATTTCGACCATGGCACTTCTGACGCGTTTTATTAGCTCGTGAAGCGGGTGCGGGGCTCCCTTCTTCTGCAGCTCGAAAAATCTCCCCTCCTGCTCCACCAGCTTTCCGCTCTCGACCCACGCCTTCTCGTAGTCTTTCCTTGCGAGGGCCCTCAACTTACGCGCGTCTAGCTTCATGTTTCTCCCTCAGAGCCCTTTCCAGCCTCTCCTGCCTCAACGCCAGGGTCAGGTCTCCTCTAGTCTTCTCAAGTATCTGGCGAACCGTGTCCTGCCTCCTCCTCATCCCGGGCAGCACAGAGTCCGTGTAGTCAAACTCCATCATAAGCTCAAAAATTTCATCCATGGCGCCCAGCGCCTTTTCCGCCTTTCTAAGGTCGCCGCCTCTCATCGAGTCCAGCACCATCCTCCTGAGCTCACCGGCAGTGTCCGCCAAGGCCGACAGGTATGGCTTGTAAGGGATCCCGATTTCATCCGGGGTAAGCAGCTTTCCCTTCAGCGCCAGCGCCCTTACAAGCTCAGCCTCGGCATACTCTTGTTGTGCGGAAAAAACCATGCCGGACGTCGCAAGCTCCTGATCCTCCCTCGCAAGCTTCATCATGACAGCAATTCTCGCCTTGGCGTCTTTCAAAAACTTCTGGCTTTCTCTCTTGTCTCCCCTGTGTATCGCGCTTATCGATCTGGAAGAACTTCTGATAGTCCCCCGCGATGCCTCCGACACTTTTTCCCTGAGCTCTACCTGGGAGTCAAAATGCCCACGCATTTCTTTCAGCAGTTTCTTCACGCGATTCCCACCGGGCTTCTGCTGGCCCTTCAGGCTGGCAGCTTGCGGCCTTTTGGAGTAAGGTAAATCTCCGGAATGCGGGGTAAGAGGTAAGGCGCAAGAATTTTCGAGGCCCTGCCAAGGTCGCTGGACGTCACTATGCCAATAACATTGTCCCCTTCAACAACCGGCACCCTTCTGATCGAGTGTTCTTCCATAATCTTGGCCACCTCAAGCATGGGAGTTTCCGGTTTGACAATCACCAAAGGCCGGGACATTATTTTCTCGACCTTGGCATCTTCCAGCTTCAGGCCTTCCACCACTGCCTTGACCACTATATCTCTGTCCGTGATCAGTCCCACGGGTTTCCCGCCGCGGGTGACAAGTAAACTGCCGACCTCCCGCTTGGTCATAATCTTCGCCGCCTCGAGAACACTAGTCGCGACATCCACCGAGACAACTTCCTTCGTCATGAAATCTCTCGCGTATACTACCATTCCATCCCTCCGAGTGCCTCCTACATAATTTGCGCTAGTACCTTAAAAATCACTTTGGTTTTGTTTTTCCGCCCCCTACTTCTTCAGCAGAACCACTCGGCTTGGCTCGGACTCATCTACCGGCCTGTATCCAGTCTCTTCCGACAGCTTTTCAGCGAAAGCCTTGATTTCCTCCTGCAGCGGCATGTTATCCATCTTCAGCCTCCTGCGCGAGTACCCGACACACATGTAACCCTTGACCTCTATGAAGTCGCAGCCAGTTTTTTCCAGTAGCCCTGCATATCCGGCCGCGTCTTTCATGTTTATCCCCTTCACGAGAGTCAGGCGCACTACCTTTCGGCACTTGAACGACGGCATCAGCTCCAAGCTCCGGTTCAAGTTTTCCCAACCTTTCCCGCTCACTGGCCGGCAGACTTCAGAATACGTGCTTTCGTCAGGGGCCACCAGGGAGATGTACAACTGGGTAGGTTCAACCAGATCTCCCAGGACTTCGGGGTGCTGCCCGTTGGTGACCAAGAAGCTCGTCATCCCGCGCCGCTTGCACTCGTCTATGAACCCGTTTATCTTTGGGTAGATGGTCGGCTCCCCCGCCAGCGATATCGCGCAGTGCTTCGGTTTCTGGGCTTCCTTGAACTTCCGCCCGTCTACATCCGGGTTGCCGCCAAACCCACTGAGCAACAACTTCCGCGCCGAAACCGCCTCCTCCAATATTTCCGCCGGCTCGTCGACACCTCCCGCCCAGCTTTGGCTCGTCAGGTCAACATTTCTCCAGCAGAAAACGCAGCGGTGGTCACAGAAAGGGAGGCTGGGCGTCAGCTGCAAGCAACGGTGGCTCTGTACCCCAAGCTCCCCTGAGTAGAACTGCTCCTTGTAGCATGTGCCGTCGTTAAGCAGGCTCTTCCTTGTCCAGTGGCAGACCTTGACAGCGCTGTGCCTGTTTTTCCCGACCAGCCTGTAGCCGGCCGCCTCCAGCTCAAGTCCAGCTTCAGGGCTGACCATTTTGTCCCCTTGGCTTGAGTCTCTGCTGCAGTAGCTTCAAAATATGTTTCTTTGCTTCCCCAAACTTTCCGCTGCCGTTGACGCTCGCTGCCCCCGGGTGACCGCCACCACTTCCGTTCATGTGCTTTGCCAGCTCTTCCATCAGCTCCCCCAGGTGGAGGCCTTCCCGCCCGACGATTTCTGGCCTCGCCCTCCCGCTGACTCTGACCTTCCCCTTTTCCTCGGAGCCCACGAACGCGATGTCCGCCCCGATCCTCAAAAACATGGCTGCGGCGTCCCCCTCAAACGAGCCAAGCTCTGAAAAAACAACCATTCTCCCCTGGACCCTCTGGATCTCCGAGCGCCCGGCGGCTTTTAGCATGGCCACCCGCTTGGATACATCCTCGGGCTGTCTCATTATCTCCATTATTTTCATGTATTCTGCCCCCGCTTCTAGCAGGGCGTTGACTGCCATGAATGTCTCGGGCTTCGCCAGCCGGAAGTGGGCCGTGTCGCTGATTATTCCGGAAAGAAGGAGGGACGCCTGCACCGGAGAAGGTTTTACCCCGAGCTCTGACAGGAGCTTCAGCACCAGCTCCGACTCGGACGGAAAATCCTCCCGCACAAGGTAAAAGCTCGCAATCTTCCTCATCTCCTCCACCGGCCTGTGGTGGTCTATCACCGCGATCCTCTTCCCCGACTCTTGGAGCTTTTTCCCGAACTCCCCGAGGTGGGCAAAGCTGGAGGTGTCCACCAGGACAACCAGGTCCTGCTCCAGAGGAGGGTTCACTTTCAAATCTTCCCCGAGTGCCTTCAGCAGTGACTGGGCAAGTGAAGAGATGTCATCCGCCGCCCCTGCCTGGGCCGTCCCCCCAAGCTGAACCAAGGCCTCGGCCAAGACCAAAGAGCTGGCGGCGGCGTCCGGGTCGGCGTTGTGGTGGCAGATAATTAGTATTTTCTGGCCGCGCTTGACGGCTTCAAGCAAAAATTCGGCCGCTTCCCTCATGGGGGCATCCTCAGCTGGCTGCGTCCGGTGACTGTGAGCCCTTCAGGGCGGAATCCAACTTTCCCTGCATCTCCTGCAGGCGCTGAATTGCCCGCTCCTCCTGCCGCTGTATGGTCTTCACGCGGAGGTCCAGGGTCTCCTTGTCCTCTGTCAACTTTTTCTCAACTTCCACCTTTCCCGACTTCACGAGAATTGTCCCAATGCTCCTGTACACGACCGCGTCCGCATGGAGCTTCCCCAGCTCCTCAAGGGCCCGCTCGGTCTCGCGCAGAAGTATCTCCAGCTGCTGCCTCTGGTTGAGCAAGGCCTGTGCCTGCTGCTGCAGCTGCTGAAACTGCGCCACCTGATGCCTCAACTGCGGTGATAGTTTTTCCATCATTTTCCCTTCTTGACCATGTCGCGCGCCACCATCGTCCATCTGATGAACGAGTTGAGCGCTGCGCGCAGGGCCGCTGTATCCTCTGCCTCTACCCAAAGGCATAAAACGTTTTTCCTGCGCCCGATGCTGGCCTTGCACCTCGCGGATGGCGGCAACTTCTCCTCAGGCTTGATTGCCTGCAACACGGCCTCGGCCTCTCGCTCGCTTTTGAACGAGAACTCGACCGTGGCCTCCGCCTTGTCTGCTTTTGCCATGTTATCTTTGCTGTTTCCCTTCAGCTCTCGCCCTTGGTCACCGTCGCAGATGTGGTCGGGGTGTAGGCTCCCCCGGCAAACTTCAGCCCGCACCGCCTGCACTTCCAGATTGCCGTGCTCTCTCTCTTGACCCTCATGGCCCCGCAGCTCGGGCACTTGTACTTCTGCTTGGTCTTTATCTCCACCTCTCTCGACAGAGCCCTGATCTTCATCCCGTAGCGGGGGCCAAACCTTCCAGTAGGTCCGACTTTCTTAGTCCCAGACATTCCTCTACCCCAGAAGCTTCCTGAGTTCGACGGCCTTTTCCTTCGCCAGGGAGTATGCCTGCGCCACTTCCTCTTGGGTGAAGTAGCCGATTCCTCCCTTCTGCATCGCGCAAAGGCTCCCGTCCTCTTTTGTAATCAAGGTCAACCTCGCGTCCATCACCTGCTCTTCCTCAAGGTCGGGGTCCACCAGCAGCTTACCGTTGATCTTCGCCACCGTCACTGCTACGGGCCGTTGCACAATCGGGAACTCCGGCAGGGTCCAGGCCTCGTCCTCGGGGGGCTTCACGTTCAGCAGGGCGGCCATCGCGGCCAAAGCAGCGGCATCTATCAGGTTTCCGTCGTGGTCCAAGACATCCATGTCAATGAAGACCGTCCAGACCTCTTCTCCAGACTTTATCGCCAGCTTGTCCAGTGCTATCGTTTCCGACTCCCTGATCCCCCTGTCGACAACCCGGGAAAGCTCCACTGATTCCTCCCTGGGTGGCCCTGACTCAAATGTAGGCGACGCCATCGGCAGCAGCTCCGAGTTGACCATCAGAATGCCGCTGTTGGGCGTGTCCGGGAAGGGCTCGCCCTTCCCCAGCTTCACTCCCACGAGCACGTGGGTTTTCCCTAGCTTCACTCTGGCAGAGCCGTTCGCAGTCTGTATCAGTCCCTTTTTAATAGACGCCTGCCTGATCTGGTCAAGTGCCCTTCCGTCCGTGCGTTTGTCCTGCTGCGCAAGAGAGACTATGTAGTCCCGCTTTACCTTAGCAACTATCTCAGCCATCAGTCTTCCCTCCTTACCTCGTACTTCTCCTTCAGTGCTTGTCTCTGTGCCTCGTATATCTTTTGGCAACCCTGGAAAGCCAAGTCAATGGCCCTGCTGAATTCCTCGCCAGTTAAGTGTCCGTCCATCTGCAGAAGGGTTATGACCTTCTTCCTTGGAATTATTGCCATAGGCATGTCTGTCGTCCCGTACTGGTCTTCCACTTTCGTCAGATCCAGCACTATTGTGCCCTCAACCTTGCCCACTGCCACCGAAGCGACCAAATCCTTCATCGGAATCCCCGCGTCCGCCAGCGCAACCGACGCCGCGTTTATCCCCGCCGTCCTCGTCCCGGCGTCGGCCTGCAATATCTCGATGAAGACATCCACAACCGAGCGCGGGTATAGCTCCGGGAAGAGCACAGGTGCGAGGGCTTCCCTTGTCACTTTTGATATTTCCATTGACCTTCTGTCCGGCCCAGGCCTTTTCCTATCATCCACAGAAAAAGGGGCCATGCTGTATCTGCATCTCAAGACAGCCATGTCCGGCTTTGCATCGTGGCGCGGGTGCATCTCTCGCGGGCCGTATACTGCCGCGAAGACCTTGTTGTTGCCCATCTCCACGTATGCCGAGCCGTCCGCTCTCTCAAGAATTCCAGCGACTATCTTCAATGGTCTTAGTTCTTCTGGGGCTCGTCCGTCAAGCCTCTTTCCATCCACCATAAGTTTCTCTGGTTTGTCCATTCAACTACCTCCAATTTTTGTTTTTTCAAGCATGAGCCGCACACGGTCCGTAAGACCCGAAGTGTGCGCCTCGCGCTCGATCATGAGAAGGGCCTCGACGGCGGCGTTCACCATTCTCTGGTCCTTCCCAGAGATGACGACACGCCCGTTCTGCCCAACGGTGAGCCTGCACCCGGTTGTCCCTTCCAAGACATTCAGCATGGAGCCCTTTTTCCCCAGCACGCGCGGGACCTTCATGGGAGAAATATCCATGAGCTTCCCCTCATTGATCCTCCCAAGCCCTGGCTCCCCAGCCCCCAACATCACGTTCAGCTCCTCGTCCACGTCTTCAACCCTCACAAGAACAACATCCCCCATGGATAGATACTTGCTTATGTCCTCCCTGTTGAGGTCCACCTTGCGCCCCAGAAGACTTGAAACGAAGAGTTTTCCTGTGTACGGGGAGTTCAGGTCCAAGGTCCAGCCGGAGATGTACGCGTCCACGACCACCCCCACGACCACGTCATCTCTGAGCGGCATGTATTTTCCCTGCAGTGGGATCACCCTCACCTCTCTCTCCCGCAGCTCAGTGAGCCCAACCACTGAGGAGTAAATCATGTTCCCCTCCCGAAAGACCCCATCCCTGAGCCTGTACTGGCCCTCCGCTATGAGGTCGCCTGGGACAACCAGCTGCCTGTTTTGGACGTGCATCATGCCATCACCTTAGTCTCGGCTTCCCCCCTAGTTAAATCATTGAGCTTGTCGAAGAACTCGCTCTGGATGCCTGCCGGGATTTCCACCAGCACTATCCAGGAGCCGTCGTTCTTCCATTCCTCCTGCTTGACGGTGCCGAACTCCCTGACCATTCGCTGGGTTCTCCCGACGTGAGTTGCCGGGATTTTGATGGCTATTCTCCTTGTCTCAAACTTCAAAGGCAGGATTGGGAGGAGTGCCTTGACAATCTTCGGGACCTGCTCCTCAGCGCTCTTGAACTCTTCCACCTGGATATTCGCGCTCTCTATTGCCGCCTCGATTCTGGCCGGCGGGTGCGGCAGGTGGGTCTGCGGGTTTATTGCCCGCTTGGATATCAGCGAAACTATCTGCCTCATCCTCAGCTCGCGCATCTTTCTCTTCTGCTCCGTTGTTATCTGGACCTCGCCTTTCTTGATTATCTCCTCCGCAACCTTCACGGCGTCCAAGGTGCCGAAGGCCTTCTTGATCATCTCCTCGGAGGCAGCGTCGCCCTTCTTGGAGTCCTTGAAAACCTTGTCCGCGGCCAATGCGCTGCGGACGTCCGAGCTCTCCCCGGTTCTGATGGCCATAGCTAGGTCAGGGTCGACAAGCACCTCAAAAGTGGTCCCCTGGGTGGCAATCCTCGCAACAACGGCATCTTCTAGCTTGACCATGACCCGCTACTCCTTGGCGGGCTTGGCTGGGGGTTTCCCCAGTTGGCTCAAGTACTTGGCTATCTCCTGCAAGCCAGGCCGCTCAAACTTGGCGGTCTTCACAGGAATCACTGCCATCTCAATCTTGTCCGGCGTCAGCTCCCCTTCAACAACCAGCCGGAGAGCGCCCAATGCAAGGAGGATTGCCTCATCAAGCGAAAGGTTCTCCTCATACTTGTGCTCCAGGAATTCCGCTGCCGTCTGGGCCCCGCCTCCGATCACCTGGCACTTGTAGGCGGCGACCACCCCGCTCGGGTCTGTCTCAAAGAGGTATGACCTCCCGTTGTCCACGCCCGTTATGAGCAATCTCGCACCGAAGGGCCTTACGCCCCCGTGTTGGGTGTAGAGTTGCTTTGTGTCGCCCACCTTTTTAGCCAGCGTCTGGACGCTGATCGGCTCATCGTAGCGTAGGCGGTGTATCTGGGCTTCGACGCGCGCGTGATCTATCAGAACCCTGGCGTCCGCGATAAGGCCGGACGCGGCGGCCCCGATGTGCTCGTCCACCTGGAATATTTTTTCAATGGATGTCTCTTCCACCAGTTTTCCTCTGATTCTCTTTTCCGCAGCCAAAACCACTCCTTCTTTTACCTTGATCCCCATCGCCGTCAGACCCCGCTTGACGGCCTCCTGGGCGTACTGAACCTGGAAAAGCTTGCCGTCGGGACTGAAGACTGTAATAGCCCTATCGTAGCCCGCTCCAGGCGGCATAAATGCCATGATTCCACCTTATGATTTTGATTGCTATACCTCGTAAGGCTGGAGCATATTTAACCCTAGCGGCGGGGCATGAATTTCCTCTTGGCTGCCCTGATGGTTCCAGAAACCCCCAGTATCCTGAGCTTTGTTGTTTCGCCTGTTTTTGCCTGGCTCAAAAGGGATTTGACTGTCGGGAGTTCTAGATGGCCGCACGATAAAATGCCGAACCCCAAAGTTTTGTCAAAGTCGATGAACTTGATGGATTGGCAGTTATACTTCGACTTGATCCCGCTTGCCAGCCTTGAAACCTCCGCCCGGCTGGCATCTCCCAGAGCCATGAAGGCGATGTACCTCTTTCTCTGCATGCGAACACTAGATGAGCCTGTCATGTAAAAACTTCTCCACTGCCGCGATTGCGGCGCCCTGCTTTGCGGGGTAGACCAGAACCTTGAACCTCGCATGGATTGCATCCCCTCCCTCCGCCAGCGCCAGTTCCCCCTCGCAGGCCCTCTGCTTGTCGAACCTGAGATAAAGACGGCATGAACTATCTACCAAATCCGGAACAAGCCTTCGGATTTTTTCCATCTCATGCGCCGGAAGCTTTTCAAAAAGGGTTCTCCACAGGTCTCGAATGACGGCTGCTCCTTCGACCTTGGCCCCCAGCATTGTTATCGGGTTTCCGTAATGCCCATTAACCTTGGAGGACCCCACGATCACTCCCTTCGGGAGCAGGAGCTTTATTGCTCCAAGGACTTTCTCCTCACTCTCTGTGGCGTGGACATGTGCACTTACGGATGCGCTGGCAAAAGGAAACTCTTTCACTTTGCTCTACCGCGCGCCCGGACGCCCGGCCTCAGTCTCTCGGCTCCCTTGCCTTTTCTGGTCAGCCCTCTTGCCTTTCTGCCGGCACGCGTGAGGCCACGATAGACCCTGCCCCTCTGGTGCCTTTCCAAAACCCACGCCAGCTGCGGGTCGCTCTTTATGCTCGGGTGGTGGGGGTCTAGCAAAATCACTTCAAAATATTCGCGCGTCCCGTCCGAACCAACATGGTAGGAGCTCAGGACTTCAAGGTTCGGGAACCTCCTCGACGTTCTTTCCTCTGCAATAACCTGGAGGTTCTTTTTGGCTGTGATCTTCAGAAGACCCATGCGCTTGGGCCTCCGTCCCCGCGCCGGCCTTGCCTTTCTCCTCGCGCCCTTTCTCACCTTGGCCCTGGTCACGATGATTCCCTGCTTTGCCTTGTACCCGAGGGACCTCGCCCTCTCGATTTTCGTTGGGCGCTCAATTCTGACCACGGCCGGGTCCTTTCTCCACTGCTGCATCCTTTGCCTGTGAATTTGGGGGTCTGGGTCCATGTTCTCACACCATCCTACTTAAGTTCCTTCTTTATTTTATCTGCTATTATCACTGCCGCATCGCGCTGAGCCTCAACGGAAGAAGCGCCTACGTGGGGAGTCAGCACGACATTCTGGAGCTTCAGGAGGGGGCTTCCCACCGGCGGTTCCTGCCCATAAACATCCAGGCAGGCCCCGGCGATTTTTTTCTCCTCCAGCGCCTTGACGAGCGCCGTCTCGTCCACCACAGCTCCACGCGAGGTGTTCACCAGCACCGCCGTCGGCTTCATCATCGAAAGCTCTCTCGCCCCGATCATGTTCTTTGTCTGGGGCAGAGACGGAACATGCATAGTCACGTAGTCAGAGCTTTTGACCAGAGTTTCCATGTCCACATACCTCGCCCCGACCTTTTTAGCAAACTCCTCGTTCTTTATGACATCGTAAAAAAGAAGGCTCATCCCGAAGGCCTTTGCCCTTTCCGCCACCGCCTGGCCGATTTTCCCCGTGCCCACGACCCCGAGTGTCTTTCCCCTGAGCTCCGTGCCCATCATCTGTTTTTTCTCCCACTCCCCCTGCTTCATGCTCAGGTCCGCCTGCGGGATCTTCCTTGCGAAAGACAGCATCAGGCCAAGGGCTAGCTCTGCCACTGCGACTGTTGGTGCCTCCGGGGCGTTAAAGACCTTTATCCCGGCGCTCTCTGCAGCCTTTACGTCAATGTTGTCCAGCCCAACTCCGGCTCTGACCACAATCTTCAGCTTTTTGCCGGCAGTGATGACATCTTTCGTCACCTTCGTCGCGCTGCGCACCACCAGAACTTCAAAATTCTGGACTTTCTTCAGGAGGTCCTCCGGCTTCAGTTCCGTCGCCACCTCGACCTCGCCCGCCTCCCGGAGCAGCTTGACGCCGTCCTCATGGATTTTGTCCGCGACCAGTATCTTCAAACCTGTCACCTTGCCGAAGAGACTACTCCCACCCACTATAAGAATTATGAGTCCCCACTGCCCGCCACGAATTTCCTGAAAGCGTGGGGGAGATGTAAAGCAGTCCCAGCTAGGGCCACGCGCTCACCGCCCCTTGGTCGAAACTATCCTTATGATGTCCCCGTCTTTCATCTTGTAATCCTCGCCGAGCCTCAGCTTCGTCCGAACATCTATTGCATGGAGGAACGACTCCCCAAGGTCAGAGTGGATTTTGTAAGCAAACTCTCGGGCCGTCGTGCCCTTTTTGACGAGGATGGCGTCCGGAAGAACGTTGCCCTTCTTGTCTGCAAGTTTTTTCTCGTCGTCCACCGGGTAAACCACTATGAGCTGCAGCAACTCGTAGACCGCCTTGTCGACCGCCTGCTGCACGCCGGTGGAGCCCAACTTCTTGAGAATCGCCTCAATCTTGTCCAGCGCCCGCTTCTGTTCCTCTTTCAGAACCTCCGGCTTCAGAACCTTGAACTCGGAGCTGCCCGGAGTGTAGGATACGATCCCTTTTTCGGCAGCCCTGCGAAGGACGAGCTCGGCTTCTGAACAGACGGGGATGACAATATACCCCCGCTGACGGAGGCGCGCTATGTTTGCCTCAGCGGCCGGGATATCCGACTTGTTTGCAGCGATCATTATCGGCTTGCTTACCTTCCGGAGCTCGTTTACAAACCTCAGCAGGTCGTCATCGCTCCACTTCTCAGGGTCTTCGCGGTCGACCGCGGCCTGCCTGAAAGCCTCGGCCACGTGGGTCTCCTCAATCCCGAGCCCGCTCATCTTTGCGGTTATCTCCTTGACAAGGTCGAGCTTTTGATACTTCGCCCTTTTCGCAAAAGCGTTCCAATCTTTCGCCACTATCCCTTTCAACCACATGGCAATCTCAGTCTCCAGAAAGTCTATGTCCTGGAGCGGGTCGTGGGTGCCGGGCGGGCATGGCTTTCCCCCGGCATCGGTTGCCCCTGCGGCGTCAACCACATGGATGAGCGCGGTTGCCATGCGGAGGCTGTCCAAAAATTTGTTTCCGAGCCCTCTCCCCATGTGGGCGCCTTCCACCAGCCCTGCGACATCTATGATCCTGACTGGCACGTAGCGGACCCCGTCGACGCATTTCGAGTTCTGCGGGTTGCACTCCACCTTCATCTCCCGGCAGGGGCACTTGGTCCTGAGGTAGGTGACACCAACGTTCGCATCTATCGTGGTGAAAGGATAGCCCGCCACCGGGGCATCGGCAAGCGTGGCAGAGTTAAAAAAAGTGGTCTTGCCGGTGTTCGGCTTTCCCACCAACCCCAGCTCTATCAACTAACCTTCTCCCCTGTGGTAGCAGCCAGGCGACTTTTTCTTGCCGAAGCTGCTGAGGCCCTTCTCCACCAGCTGGGCCCGAAGTTGCTTTGCATAGCCGGAGTTGATATCGCCCTTGGCCTCCAGGAATTTTATTATCTCAATGGCCTGTTCCTCGGTGTCGCAGCGCCTTATGAAGTCTACCGCAGTGGGCTCGTAACCTTTGGGCAGGCGGGTGGCTTTCTCGGCTTCCTCAACCGAGCTCCTGACGCCTGATATCTTTGCGGTCTCGGCTCTACCTAGCTCCTCCGCCAGGTGCGGGTACTTCTTTTTGAAGTCATCATCCTTTTCTTTCGACATTCTCTTCCGCCCGCCATGGTTTCGTTACAACCACCGGTTTCATGAAAACGAACGTGTTCGGGGGAACGTTCTCGTAGACAAAGGTTCCGGGACCCACAGCTGAATTCGGCCCAATTTTCACGCCGACGTTTATGGTGCAGTTTATTCCAGTCTTGACGTTGTCGGCGATTATCGTCCCGAGCTTCCTCCGCCCGCTGCTGACGACCCTACCCCCAACCTCCATCTTGACCGGCTTCTCGTCCAACCGGAGGTTTGCTATCGTGGTCCCTGCCCCGAGGTTGCAGTGGCCCCCGACCACGCTGTCCCCAACGTAAGAGAGGTGCCCTATGTTGGTGTGGTCCATTATCACCGAGTTCTTGACCTCGACCGCGTTCCCGATCCTGACGCTGTCCCCCACGCTTGTGCTGGGCCTGATGAAGCAGTTTGGCCCTATGTCGCAACCCTTGCCGATGTGGGTCGGCCCGAGGATGTATGAGCCCGAACGTATGACCGTGCCCTCCCCGACGTAGACGTTCTCATCAACTTTCGCCCCGACCTCTATCTTGCCGTGTATCTCCCCCTTCATGTTCTTCAGGAAGTGCTCGTTCGCCACCAGCAGGTCCCACGGCCTCCCGATGTCCGTCCAGAGCTTTATGGGCGAGGTGTAGATCTCCCTGCCCTTCCCGATCATTATCTCCATTGAAGTGGGAAGCTCGTACTCCCCGCGTGCGGACTTCTTTGTCTGCCTGATGGCGTCAAAAATCACCGGGTCGAAGATGTAGATGCCGGCGTTCGCGAGCCTGCTTTTCGTCCGCTTCGGTTTTTCCACTATCTCGCTCACGCACTCGTCTTTCATGAAAACTATGCCGAACTGCTCCGGCTCGTCCACTTCAATTGTTGCCATTATGCCGCCGAAGTTATCCCTGACAGCCAGCTCATTGTACTTTTTTATGTAGGTATCCAGCGACTCCTGGTCCACGAGGGTGTCCCCGTTTATCACGAGGAACCTCTCCCCCCCGACGAAGCCCTCTGCAAGAGAAACCGCGTTCGCCGTCCCCAGGAGCTCCTCCTGCGGGATGTACTCAATCTTCAGGCCGAACTCCGACCCGTTCCCGTACCTCTCTATTATCTGCTCCTTCCCGAACCCGACTATCATCGCCAGCTGGTCCACACCCATGCGCTTTACGAGGGAGATGACGTGGTCCAGGGCCGGTTTTCCAGCCACAGGGAGCAGGAACTTTGGCCTGGTAAACGTCAAGGGGCGCATCCTTGTCCCAAGGCCCGCAGCGAGCACCACGGCTTTCAATGCGACACCGTTATGATTTGGTTTGGTATTATAAATGTCAGGCTCTCATCAAAACCCTGACCGCTTTCAGAGACTTCCCGATTATTTCTTCCGCCAGTTTTTTGGTTTTCCCCTCGGCAGTTACTCTAATGTAAGGCTCCGTCCCTGAAGGCCTGACCAGCACCCATCCATCCTTGAGTTCCGCCCTCACACCATCTATCGAAATAATCTTGGTGGTTTTCAGGGTCCTCTTCAGCGCTGGGGCAAGCTTCTTCATCACAGTTGCTTTTCTCTCGTTTGGACACTTGACTTTCTCTCTCACGGTGTAGCGCTCCGGGATGGAATCGGCGAGTTCAGACATGCTTGAGCCGGCATTGCTCAGGAGCTCGAGGACTTTTGCTGCCCCGAATGGCCCATCAGGCGCGAGTTGAAATTCAGGGAAAATCCACGCTCCGCATGGCTCCCCCCCGAAGAGCGCCCGGCGTTTCTTAACTGCCTCCGCGACGTTCACGTCACCAACTTTGGTTCTGATCACTTTGCCGCCCTTGTTTTTCACGGCTTCCTCCACAACACCTGAAGCATCCACCGTAGTCACAACGGCGCCGCCCTTCCTGACCTGGAAGGCCGAGATAAGGGCGAGCATCTTGTCAAGCTGAACAAATCTACCTTTGTCGTCCACGGCGGCCACCCTGTCGGCGTCGCCATCGTGCGCTATCCCAATGTCTGCCCCCACTGATTTCACAACCTTACCAAGCTCAGCCAAGTTCTCCTCCGTCGGCTCAAGCCCGCGGCCGGGGAAGTGGCCGTCGGGGTGACAGTTCAATGTCGTCACTTTGCACCCCATCCGCCTGAGAAGCACCGGCGTGATTGCGGAGGCCGCCCCGTTGCCGCAGTCCACCACCACCTTGAACTCTTTTGAAAGCTTGATCAAACTGGCGATGGCGCCGATGTACGCTGAGGTGACGTCGGCTTTCCCTATTTTTCCTATGCTTCCCCAGTCCACCCGCTTGCCCTTGTTCTGGAAGTAGATGCGCTCGATCTGGCCCTCGAGTTTTGGTGTGTAAGCCATCCCGCCAGAGTCCCAGAGCTTGAACCCGTTGTACTCTGCCGGGTTGTGGGAGGCAGTTACCATGACCCCTGCCTTTGCTTTGAGATGCTGGACCGCAAATGCCACCACGGGAGTTGGGACCACGCCCAGGCGCGTGACGTTGCAGCCGCCCGAGAGGAGGCCGGAGATGACGCTGCTTTCGAGCATGTCGCCGGATGTCCGCGGGTCCTTCCCGACAACCACCTGCTCGGAGTTCCCAAGCTGGGTCGCCATCGCCAGACCTAGCCCCATCGCAAGCTCGGGGGTGATTTCCTTTCCAACCAAGCCGCGGACGCCGGAGGTGCCGAATAGCTTTTTCATGAGTATCCAAAAGAACTGATGAAACTGGACTAATATCTTTGTCCTTTGCCCCTAACCAAACCATACGAAAGTATGCGTCAGGTTATATCGTTTGTAACACAAAATGAGCTTATAAAAGCTTTAAAATACTTACAAGTTTTTTCAAGACTTAAATCGCCGCCATCGTATCTTTTTTTGATAAAATGTCTTACGAATTGGAGTTCACCAAACTGTTCGTGGGCCAGTTTGAGAAGCTTGAGAAAACGGCACAACGACGGATTTATAAGAAAATTCAGGAACTAAAAGAAGACCCTTACAGGCACAAGGCGTTGACCTACCCGTTCAGGGGCTGCTTTAGACTTAGTCGGAAATTTCAGGGTTGTTTACATGCCAGCTGAACACATGAAAAAAGTCATTCTAATCGATGTGGACCTGAGGGAGAAAGTTTACAAAAAGGATATCTCAAAAATTATAGACGAAATTTCCGAGCGAACTCCTTTTCAGGGATAGTTTTTCCTTGATTTGCCTGATCTATGGATTCCAAGATTCTTCTCGCCGCAACAGGATCTGCAAGTATTTCTATCGTCTCTTTCATCTGCTTGTACTCCTCTGCCGGAACTGCAACCATTCTCTCTGCTTTTGCACTTGCCACAACAACACCATTCTAAACTTGATTTTTGAGTTATAAACTAAGCTGGTCCGCTCAAAACCTTGCTTTTGAAAACCTCAACCCTTCTGATCGGGCAGTAGCGCTTGGCTTCCTTGTAAATATCTGAAGAGAGCTTGCCCAGCACTACCTCCTGCACGAACTGCTCCAATGTCCTTTCATTCGCCTTCGCCACCACCACTACCCTCATGACCTTCCTGATCTCGTGGATCTTTGAGCTCTGGACATCCCTGAGGGCCATCACCATGGACGTCAGGCGCACCTTGTACCCGTCTTTCGTTGTCACTAGCGCTATGTCGTTCGCCTTCCCGCACCTTCTCCTAATCTGGCTCTGGATGTAGTCCCTGACCATCTCGTGCCCTATGAAAGCCGTTTGCGCCTTCTTGTCATCGACGCTCTTCACCTGGAAGTAGAGCTTGACGTTGGCCTTCGAGATGTCGTCAAGGAGGTCGCCCAGCGTCGCTTCGAACACTCGGCCTACCAGTTGCGAAGGATCGGCGGATGGGCTCTCCCCCAGCTTCGTCCCGCCGAACATCTGCGGGGCGAACACCTCGTACCAGGCCTTTTCTCGCCACGGTTTTACCAACCTTTTCTTGTCTTTTGCCACTTTTTGCTTTTCTTCCGCCATTACTCAATCACCTTTGTTGGAGCTGGTAGTGGTTCAACCCTTTTCCTCAAGGGCTCCGGCCACTTGGACGGGTCAAGGCCGTGCTGGGCCAGGAAACCCACGACCCAGCGGCTCGTCCCGAACCCGCAGCAGCAGGTCCACACCTCCCGCTTCTTCACTTCCTTTATCTTAAAAGTTTCCGTGAACTTCGTCTTGTGGACGTTGTATGAGCCTATCTCAAGCCACTCGTTCTTGTACGGCAGCAGGACCTCGAGGTCGTAAGTTGCCACCTTCTTGCTGTCGCTTGTGTCCTCCCCGGCCGCGCCCTCCTTCATGTAGAAAGGCGTGGCGACTATCAGCCTCCACTCGAGATTTAGCTCGTCAAGCAGCTTGATGCTCCGCTCAACCACCGAGTCCCTTATGGAGACCACGTCATCCGGAGAGCCAAGAGCCACGAACTCTATGCGCCGGAACTCTTGGGTGCGGACGAGCCCCTCGACACCACCGCCCTCCCAGCGGTATGTCCAGCCGCTCCTGTCGAAAAGCTTCACAGGTGGCTTCTCCAAACTGACGTGCTTTGACGCGAAGAGCTGGTAGAAGGGCTCGCACTGCGCCGGGGCGAGGACGTATGCCGGGTCCTTCACGACATTCTTGAGGTCACTTACCGGGATTTTCTTTGTGAGCTTGAGTTCCCGCTTGAAGCTCTCGAAAGCCTCCGGGTCCCTGGGCGGCGGGCAGACGTAGTACATCCCCTCCGGCACCCCGTCCAGATATCCGGGCATCCTCTGCATGACCTCCAAGGGAATGAGCTTGGGGAACATCGCCTCCTGAAACTTTAGCGGGGAGGCCACCTGGGAAATTATCATGTCCTCCAGCGCGTGGATCAGCTTGGCGTAGGGTTCCGTGTAGATCCACTGCCCCCTCCCTGGAAAATCTGCCAGCCAGCCGAGCTTCTGCGCTACCTCAAACGGGTCCTCCTTGAAGTGGTGCTTGAGCTCCGGTCCTCTTTTGGCAATCTTGACGGGTTCAGCAGAACCTTGGGCTGGAGCTTCCTTGACTTTCAAAGCATCTTCAACCGCCGATACCAGCCTGTCTACAAACCTGCCCCTAATCTGACTCTCGCTTAGGTTCTCCAGCTCAACCTTCACGGCTCCTCGCTCGACCTTTGCGTCAAGCTTTTCCAGCTCCTTCCTGGCTTCGTCAGAAACTGTCGTGGCGGGGATTTCGATCAGGTAACGCTGGACGGTCACCTCCCTGAGCCCGATCTTGTGCTTTGGACCGATCTCTGTCGATAGAACTTTGGCTATTCTCAAAAGGGCATCGTGGGCGCGGACGTACCTGCCGGACTTTATCTCCAGCTCAAGATTTTTCCCGGAAGCGTGCCATGAAACAATCTTGGCCGCCTCGCTCTCCTTTCCTTTCGGTGCCCCCTTGTGCAGGACAGGCTCAAGGGCCCCAATCGCTGCCTTCAGCTCCCCGGAAATCCCGCCTATTTCCCCACTGAATGTCAGCCTTCCAACCAGTTCAAACTCCATTCAATCGCCAAACCTATGCAGAGTTTTAGCTTAAAATGCTCTCTGCGGCTTGAGTGCAGGCAAGAAGGTCGTCCAAGGTGGATAGGAAGGTCTCAATCCTCCCATCGAACTCTATTTTGGTTTTTACGCTCTTACCAACGGCTTCCGTGGATATCTTCATCTCCGGCGGCGCCTGCAGGTTGTCCGGACTGACAGCTTTCGCGATAGATTTGGAAGCGCGCTCGCTACTGTAGACGCAAGTGATTTCTGCCTTGGATTTCATTAAAAAGTCCCCGGCCTGACCGTCCCAACTTCCTCGCCTGTTGGCTTCACCTTCATGGACCCAAACTGGACCACAGTCACCTGCTCGGCATTCTTTACCGGAGTCATGATCACAATCTGCCCGCGCTCGAAGTTTATCTTGTCGATTATCCCCAGCCCGACCAGCTCGTTCGCGTCGTTCACAAGTCCCACTATAACATTCTGCTCCGCGCCCGCCCTGATCAACCTCACCTGGCCGAACTTTGAGCTGATGTTCTTCAATGTCTCTTCATCCATCCTTCCCTTGGCCACGAGAATGATACCCTCGGGAATCTTCTCCGCGTAAATCACCTGCCGCCCAAACTCACTGGCATTTAAGGGGTGCCCCGTCTTCAGGTAAGCGCGCTCGAACCTCACTCTCCTGAGGTCCAGCACCATCGCCTCGGAGCCCTCGAAGTACTTCCCCAACAGCATGCCCCTGAGGTTGGACCTCTCCCCCGGGGTCCTTGCCCTGACCTTTGGTGACACGGACATCCTCCTTATTTTTTGGGGCGCAATCGGGGCAAGAATGTGCTCGAGCTCCGTTCCCCTCTGGAGCGCCACAACCATGTCCGGGTCTATCAACTCCTCCACGTGAAGCTGTAGCGACCTCCCCGGCCCCCCGTATATCCAGCCGGGAGTGTTAACAATCACTAGGTCGGCATTTTTCAGCCCGTGCTCCACGAGCCACTTCATCCCGGACACAAACTCAAGCGTGTGCCCTGCAGGGGACATGGACCCCACAAAGTAGGCGCTGTGTTTTGCGACCTCGTAAAGCAGGGCGACAGGGCGTTCGAAAATCCCGAGCCCCATGGTCGTCGGCGGGCCTATGTCCGCCTGCCCGACGTCGCTGTCCACCGCCCCCATCTTAATGCCGTGCCTGAGAAGAGTGTTTCCCATGTAAGTCGTCAGGAAAGTTTTGCCAACGTCGACGTTCCCCATGACGAGAATTGTCTTGGGCCTTTTCTTGACCACCTCGGCAATCAGGGCGTCCCACTCCTTCGGGATCGTCCGCTCCGAAAGCCGCTCGACCTTCCCGTCCGCCCCCAGCGTGTACTCAATCACCGCCTCGGACTCTGCTTCCAGCGGCACCGACTTTGCGCGGGGAATTACCACCCTTTCTCCTTTTTCCCTCATGCCCCCGCTGATGGAGACCTTCCCCCCCTTGATTTCCAAACTAAGCTGCCCCTCGATCCTGTAGACTTCGCCGGGCTTCAGTGAAAGCTGCGGCAGTTTCATTCCTCCTCAAAGTTAAGGGAAGGCCACTCCTTTGCAAGAAGCTCGCGGAAGATGCGCTTCGCCTCTTCCACAGAGTCCTTTTCCACCGATACCTTCTCTGAGAGCGGCTGGAGGGTGAGCTGGTGAGATTCAGCAAGCTTGATTTCCGTTGGAGTAATCTCGGCCACTCTCCCTGAAATGGTCCTCCCATCCTTGAGCGTTAGAATGACCTCCTCCCCCTCGGCGAGCTCCTTCGTCTCCGCAGGGCGGATGACTTTGGGGAGAAGCATGGAGATTATGCCCGGGTAAATCGGGACCTTCTTGTAAATGTCCTTGAACTCCGATAGGATGGCCTCTAGGGCGACGGGGTTGCCCCTGTACCGCCTGACCAGCTCTATCAGAAGCTCCGCCAGTGTCTGGAACTCTGTTTCTTCAAATGTCAATCAGACCACAACCCTACTATCCTTCAGGTTTAAAAATAGCCCACTTTGGGGCATCTAAAGCCTGCCAGTAACCCCGAGGATGTCCGCCCTTTCAGCCTCTTCCGGGGTGGCTATCCCGCTGTCAAGCGCCTTTGCCAGCCCAATCATCTCGTCCACAATGAAAAGCAGCTCGTGCATGACGGAGTACATCTGGACCGGCTTGTCTGCCAGCAGCTCTGCCGCCCTGGCGTGCCCCCCGCCCCCGATTCCCTTTTGTGTGGAATAGATTTCCTGCAGTTTCGCGGACAGCTGGAAGCACATCTTGCCGCAGTTTATGAGCCCGCCGCCCCCCCTCATGGAGAGGTGGACTCCCGCCACCTTCGGGCAGAATACCACCACCATCGCGTGAGCATGGCCGCCCGCCCTCTTCAGCCCCTCAAGCTTGGTGGATGCAACGAAAGGCAGGACGGCCGGAAACGGGGCTGTCTTCATGGACTCCACCTCCTCCGCAAAAATCAAGTATATCCCCACCCCACGGATTTCGCCAAGGAACACGGCGTTCTCCGCACGGTCATCCAAAATCTTCCAGTCCTCCTTGAACTGCCCGTAAACCTTGGAGAGGAGCTGGCCTTTTGACATTTTCCCGAGAAAGTCCTCCAGCGTGGAGAATTTTGACGGGTCATCCCCGCGCTGGATGAGCTCCAGCAAGAAATCATGGACAAGCGTTGGCCCGTAAGTTTCTGGGACGCCCAGCGCCCGGCTGTAGAGGTGGGCCAGACACCCCGCGTGCAGCACCTCTCCGATTTGGTTTATCAGCGCCGTCCTTTCGCGGTCAACCATCTCGTACATCGTGGGGGCGCCTTTTTTTACCTCAAAGACCATCGGGAACTTCTCTTTTGCCATGTCAATGAAAGGCCTTGCGAATTCTGCCGACGTCCCCTCGACCGGGTCAAACGCAAAGTCGCCCCTGCAGCCGAGGAGCGCGGCAAAGTCATCATAAATGTCCGCTAGGCCCAGCTTGCTTGAAATCACATGGCACAGTAGGGAGGCCGCCGACGCGTACTCTGAGGTCTCTACCGTGGGGTTGAACAAAGTGCATTTTTTAGGTGTTCCGTCGAGCTGGTGGTGGTCTATGATTAAAATTGGCTCGATGTGTTTGAGAAGGTCATCGTACACCTCAAAAGTCCCCTTGTCCGAGACCACTAGCAGGTCAAACTTTTCTCCTTCATTCAGGGCTTCCACAAGGGCTTCTTCCCACAGCTTGAAATGCTGCGGCATCTTGGTCACGACCTCGGCCCCGAGATAGCGTTCGAATATCCTTCTGATTATGACGGCGCTTGCTATCCCGTCCGAGTCGTTGTGCGAGAAGTTGAGGATTCGCAGGCGCTTGCGCTCGCGCAGCTTGTCTATCAGCCCCATTGCTGCCGGGAACCCTGGAACCGTCTCATACAGGTGCTGGATGAACTCGGAGTAGTTCATTCTTCCCTCTCCATTAAAATATGGTCCAGCTTTATTAGGAGCTCGTCCATCCGCTCCTTTGGTATCCTCCCGCCAGCCGCGACATCGTGGCCTCCCCCGAAGCCTCCCACCTCTGCGGCTCCCTTTGCCAGTGCCCTTCCTATATTAATGCCCTCCATCGCCAGCCGGGGGGTGCTCCTGGCAGATATTTTTATCTCCCCCGTCTTGACATCCGTCAGGCCCAGGACGGGTTTTTCCATTGTGATAAGCCCGGATTCTATGAGCAGGGACAGGGCTTCCCCCACCATCGTCGGGTTAACCTCGCTTCCGCAGTAGAGATACTTGAACGCCCCCATTGATTTGAAGGAAGCCAGTTTTTTTGTAAACCATGCCAGCGTCCTCAACATCTCCTCCTGCCTGCTGCTCAAAAGCGCCCTGGCCTCGTCCAGAGATGACTCGTCTCCGACTCCCACCGCAAACCCCACCTCTGGTTTCTTCATGCTGCAGCAGGCATCAAACAACGCGGCCTGTTCCCTGAGGTCACGAAGTCCGACAACATCATCTGCCATGCTCGTGTACACCTGCCCCCAGATGGTGCGCCGGAACTCCTCGTTGGCCGCCAGTGCACCAACCCTCCCGAATATTCCATCTACAAGGGCCCGCTCCTCCTCCTGCTGGAGTTCAAATATCGAGCTTGACAACTGGATCCCAAGAGACTCGACAAGCGAGCGGCAGGCCACAGAGTTGCCTGATAACCCAACCATGTAAGGCCTCGTGGATGTCCTGATGCACTCCACAACCCTGAGGAAGGTCCTACCAACCAGCCTCAGCCCCTCGCCCAACCTGATGAGCCCGAGGTCCATGGCGCGTTTTGCTATCACCTCGTTTACTCCCGTGAACCCGGAAAAGAACTCCTGCCTGTCCCCTATCGCCCCGGCGATGGCGAGCCCTGCTAGCGGCCTGAAGTGCGAGTCCAGAGACTCGGCTACCGCGTAAGCCCCACCGCTCGCGCTCACGTCCTTCGCACCGTTGAGACCGCACAGGTGGGGGTTCAGAATGGCCAAGCCCGGGTGCTCCTGAAAAGGACCAGGGTGGTGGTCGACAATCACGACTTCCGCCCGCTTTGCGAGCAGGGACTTGCGTATGTGCTCGAGCTGGCCGCTGCCCTGGTCAAGAAATATGAATAAATCCTTGGCGTCTGTCTGGAGCGACGCTATCTCGTCCTCGCGGAGGGGCTGCGTGAAGCGGATGGAAAACGGGACATCAAAGGAGTACAAGCACCTTGCCATTATGGACGCAGCTGAGATGCCGTCCGCGTCAAGGTGAGAAAAAACCCTGATTCGCCTTTTCCCATCGAGCCTCAGCTTTAGGAACTCCGCCACGTCTTCCGCTGCGCGCTGGAAGAGCTTGACTTCCGCCCGTCCCAATTGTGTCCCTCCTGGAATGATTATCTTCCATCAACGGTTAATCTATTTAACCATTCGGACATGCCGCAGCAGTTTGAAGTTAAAAAACAATGCCAATGGCTCTAGCCACGAACCAGCAGGGCCGCCCTTTCCCTGTCGTATTTCCATTCGCGGGGCAGGATGCCTTTTTGCTTGTAGTGTTTGGCAAGGGCGTTTATCCTTGCCTCCGTGATTTCGAACGAACGTCTCATCGTGAAGTCCTTCTTGTGGCGCCCAACATGGCCAGACATCTTCACGGCCAGGAGTATGAGGCTCGTGAGGTCCTCCGGGAGCGACGGTTTGATTTCGTGAGAAGCCAAAATCTGGGCTACTTTTTTTCCGGTCAACTGCTTCACGCTCGTGACGGAATATTGGTCTCTCAGGACTATCCCTATCTTGCTCGGCTGGATTCCCTCCTTGCCGAGCCTCACTATCAGCTCCTCCACCTCGGAGGGAGACAGTCCCGCAATCTGCTGCTTTTGTACTTCCTCGGCCGTGCAATCACCTCATTTACCTTTTTTCAACCACTTCATAAGCTCTTCCACTGACCTCGCCCTGTGAGAAAATCTGTTCTTTTCATCCGTTGGCATCTCCGCGAACGTCCGCTTGTCGCCCGCTGGTACGAAAATAGGGTCAAACCCAAACCCTGCCGAACCCTTGGGGGCCGTGGTTATTTTACCCCTGATTTTTCCGGTAAACACCGCCGGCTTTCCGCCTGGCTCACAGTAACCGACAGCCGAGCGGAACTCCGCGCCCCTATTGACTTCACCCTCAAGCAACTTCAGTAGACCTTGGTTCCCAATCGTGAGAAAAACATACTTTGAGTACGGCCCGGGGAACCCCTTGATGGAGTCCACAAAAAGCCCGGCGTCCTCCACAAAACACGGCGCCTTGACTATAGCACACGCCTGCTGGATCCCCACCTTCACTATATCCTCAAGACTGTCAGACTGGATTTCCACGTAAGGTGTGGTGTTGTGAACCACTTCTATTCCCTCTTGAACGGCGATCTTCTTGACCTCACCGAACTTGTGAATATTGCTTGTGACGAAATTCAGTTTCATGCCCGCTCCTCCCTGGACACGTACCTTCCCCGCCGCCCTATTTCATCCGCGCGCATGAACACCTCTTCCGCCTCCTTCCCGAACTCCTTCCTGTACCCTGATAAAACCGCACGGTAGGCCCTGTCGGTTATTCTGAAGTGGATGCTCTGGAGGGCGCGCTTCAGGAGGTGCAGGTCAACGCCTCGATCTTCCGTGGACCGGCTGTGCTCGCCCAGCCCGAAATCAACGAAATAAACCTTTCCATCTTTTCTCAGAATCATGTTTGAAGTCGTGAGGTCCCCGTGGACTATGCCGGAGCTGTGCAAGCGGGCCACCTGCCTGCCAATGGTCTCGCAGAGCTTTTCCACGGCGTTTGGCCCAATTTTTTCCAAAACCTGTTTTACCTGCCTGCCCTCGACGAACTCCATCACTATCCGCATGTTCGAAAGGTCAACCTCATAAATCACCGGCGTCGGCACTCCCGCCCGCCTCGCGTCTGAGAGAAGCTTTGACTCAAGCGCTGTTCTTGAAGAGCGGAGCTGCTCGTCGATTTCCGGGATGCGGTAGCGCTTCCTGATGCGGTGTTTGACAACCACTTTACCTTGACCGGGGATGTGCAGCGTCCTCGCGAAATCCTCAAGATACAGGTTTGCCTCTGCACCTTTCTTGATCAGCGCCATACGACGTCAACCTCGTCTGTTCTGTACCTCTGCCTGACTTGGGTCTGGTCAAGCTGTTGCCTGACGCCGTTTCTGTACATCAGCATCCCCGTCCAGGCAATCATGGCCCCCTGATCCCCGCAGAGTTCCATCGGCGGCACGAAGAAGCGGGCCTTATGCTCGGCCGCCATGAGCTTGAGCATCTCTCTCAGTCTTTTGTTTGCCGCGACTCCCCCCGTCAGCATGACCTCCTTTTTCTCCGTGTGGGCCACCGCTCGCTCGGTCACTTCCACCAGAGCCGCGAACGCCGTTTCTTGGAGACTGTAACAGAGGTCTTGTAAGCTTGCTCCAGATTGACGCCTACGAACGGCTTCTGCCATAAGCCCCGAGAAGGATAGGTCCATCCCCTTCACCACGTAAGGGAGCGAGATGTAGCGCCTGCCTTTGCGCGCCAGCCGCTCCACGTTGGGGCCTCCGGGATGGGGAATACCAACTTCTCGAGCAAAAACATCCAGACAATTGCCTACCGGGATGTCCAAAGTCTCACCGAAGACGCGATATCGCCCAGCATCAAACGCTATCACCTGCGTGTTCCCGCCGCTGACGTAAAGTGTCACAGGATCATTTGCACGCGCAGCGAGGCGGCCTATCTCAATGTGAGCGATGCAGTGGTTAACTCCGACAATGGGGACATCCAGCCAAGCTGAGATTGCCCTTGCCGCTGTGGCCGCGGTTCTGAGAGCCGGACCCAGGCCTGGTCCTTGGGAAAAAGCGACCAGATTCACGTCATGAAGACTCAACTTGGCCTTTTTCAGCGCCGCGTCTAGAACTGCTCTGGCGTTCTCGGCGTGGAACCTTGCAGCCTCTCTGGGATGTATGCCCCCCTTTGTAGGCACGTAAGTTCTTGACGCATTTGACAGTATCTTGCCCTTCGAACTCACGATGCCTACGCCGAACGTGTGCGCGGTGCCCTCGATGCCCAAACATAACATTCTAATCCCCGTCAATACTTCTCTCGGGGTAATTTACGTTTATTTAATCAAGTCCAAGCAGAGCTTCTAGGGTTTCACCACTCTCACCATGGCCAGCAGCAGGACGACCCCGAGTAGCATCTTGAGGAAAAACTCGGTGGCGCCTGGAACAAAAGTTGCGCCGATGTAAGCACCTAAAATTGAGGGTATACCCATCGCGAGGCAAACATAGAGAACGTTGCGGCTCAGGTGTCCCATCCTCCTGTGCTTGAGAGCCCCTGTGGCCACAGTCGGCAGAGATGCGGCCAGACTAGTAGTCCCCGCAGTTTTGATTGGCTGGCTGAAAAGGTAAATCAACACCGGGATTCTAAGTTCGCCACCAGCAACGCCGAGCGCCCCGCAGACCACCCCTATGAGTCCCGCAAGTGTAGCCGCGAGCAGCAAATCTACAGGGAAGCTGAGAATTTGGCCGTACGGGACCTCGTGGAAAAGAGCCCCTTGAATCATTTTCAGCCCGAGGGCGAAGAGGAGAATCCCCACCGCGTATTTCAGCCGCCTTTCGCTCACCCTGTCCGTAATGGCTGCGCCAGCATATGCCCCAAAAACAGACCCGATGCTCATCGCAATAATCAACCCTAACCCGGAAGAATCAAAAATCCCGAGCGCCAACCGCGTCAGGAGGCTGGCCGCTACCGTGAGAACTCCTATCACAAGATTTGCTGCGGCAGCTACCACCACTGGAAAACCGAGCATGCATATCAAAACAGGGATTCTAAATTCTCCTCCGCCAACGCCGAGCATGCCGGCGACGAAGCCGATGAGGAAGCCGAAGAAAGCGGCGATGAGGAAATCTCTCAAAACTGGGGCACGGGTGGGGTCTGTCTTCTTTTTCATTTTCTCACCTAGCGCACACTATTTAACACAACAGCTTAAAAATTTCACAAAATGTTAAGTAAACACGCCAACTTAACGTCGCCTCATTTTAGGCCAACGTTCCCATCATTATAAGCCGGAACCATCCGGCGGAGGCTGGCTTGAGGTCATCCGAGTCCGAATGACCAGACTTCAACCAG
>Ga0315282_10003118_pt1 | contig 29851 bp, 27 predicted proteins | sample YL17G07_20_MG_FD_203693 | JGI IMG/M metagenome (GOLD analysis project Ga0315282, IMG submission 203693) | Sediment microbial communities from Yellowstone Lake, YNP, Wyoming, USA - YL17G07_20 | ecosystem: Environmental > Aquatic > Freshwater > Lake > Sediment | place: USA: Wyoming | collected... | reverse complement strand
CTGTGAATGTGCGAAATAGCCCTGGCGTTTTTGATAATTTTTCATAGGTTAACATAGGTGCATCCATCCTATGTTATGGTGTATGTTTTAGGTGTTAAAAAATGTTATTTCGCAAATGGTCTACTGTTGATATCTCGTTGTGTAAAAAATATTTTTTTTGATTTTCCAGCAGATCCTGTTGTGGTAAACACTTTGATGAATTTTTCTTGAGGGACGGAAAAAAATGATTGTGGATCTTTCTGTAACTGTTCAGGGTTTGTTAAGGGGATTTTGATCAGATCATTGTATGAGGTAATATCACTAGGTTTGAGATTGTGTGTATTAAAAAGCGTATGGTAAAACGGAGAGGTGTTGTAGGCATAGGTAAGGGATTGTTTGAGTTTTATTTTTTGATAATTTTTAAGGAACGTTTTAGCAAACCGATGGAGCATAGGTTTGATTGTTGAACGTGTTTTTGGTTGTTTTTCCTCCAATATTGTTTTTATATGGGGAGCAAATCTTTCGATAATGGAGATCCCTCTCAATTGTGAATGTACTGTTGGGATAGTTATATCATATATTAAGTATTATGATATTATGAAACTTGTTCTTTATAAGGGTTTTTCATTAAAAATATTCTTTTTTTGTATGGGTCGGACTGCCTATCGTTTCGTTCCTAAGAGGAGCCACCGAGGAAAAACACCTCGAACAGAAATGTGGTAACAGTCAAGGCACCTCTAGCCATGTTCCGAAGAAGACCCTGCATAGGCCGCACTAACAATAAGTGCTTTCTCGAGGGTAAGCCATGGTTTTCTAAAAACTATTTAAGATGAGAATCGATAGCTGTCTGGACAATGAAAACAAAAAAACAGATGAGAAATCTATTGATTGGAGTTGATGAAAAAGGACACCCGAGAAGTGTCCTTGAATGGTGGGCAAAGGAGGCGTTCTTCACCTCGCAAGAGGATGCGAAAAAATGGAGTCTTAAGGTCTCGATGACTGAAGGGTTTGCTGACCAGCAGCGCCATGACCAAGTATCTCTTTATAATATGATATTATTTGATCAAGATGCAAAGAAACACTATGTGTATTTTATGCGTAATTCCGCTGTCCATTTACAAACACGCCATGATGTGTTTGACATTCGCTACGAACAGTCATATATGAAAGGGTCCTACCCAACATACGAGATGCGGTTTCATGACCCTGATCATGCGATTGAAATTGAGTTCACCGCGGTCGCAGAGTCGTTTCCCTATTGGGTGGCTCAGGATATTACACATGGATGGCTGCCTATGGGAATCGGGTTTTACCGCTATGGCTTCATCCCGAAAACCAGGGTTTCCGGGATTATGAACATCCAGGAAAAACGATTTACTATTCAGGGCAACGGGTATTTTGAGCATGTGTGGGGAAGCTTTGACTACGAGCATCCCTTATCCACCGTAACTGGTTTTTTCAAGACCATCTGGGCGTATAAAAAACTCCTATTCTGGTGGCTGCAGAATCATAGGCTCAAGATTCCTCAATCACTTACCTTAAGTACAGAGAATAACCCTCTAGGGTATGACTGGGTTTGGGCGTTGTGTGATAACGGCTGGTCACTGTTCTACGGGAATGCATTATTCTGGGTTATGGATGGACCAGCAGCAGGAGTCCTTATCTTGACAAAAGATGGGAAAACCTACACGGAATTTTCCGATATCACGTTCCATTATAAAAAAACCATCCACGAAAAAGAACATGATTTTCACTACCCGTCGGAGCTCGAGCTTCTTGCAAAAAAAGGAAAAGAAACACTCCATTTGATATGTTCTATGACCAGTGAGAGTCGAGTCTATATACGATCATCTCAGGCGCATTCCTTTTGGAAAGGACTTGCTATCTGCGAAGCCCCAGGTGTCATCAAAGGTGTTTACAATGATGGGAATCAAACCATCCCGCTCTCCGGGGTATGTAAAATTGAGCCACAACGGGAGCTCTCAATTCTTGGGCATAATACGCTACAGATTGACACGCTGCTGCCACCACAAGGTGTTGGAATAACCATTCAGCTGGATTCCCATTTTTTCAGAAAAAAAATCATTCTTGATATTCGGTTTGCTCTGCACCCAAGACTTCAGTTGAGGATGCAACGGATTTATCCTTCCAAAATATATTAACTTATCTGTCAGATCGAATCGATAAATTCCTTTATTTCCATTTTTTAAAGCCAAAGATGTCCTTTCAACTCAACAGGATGAAAAACATTATTAACCAGGGCTTCTGATATTCCTCCTAGGAGAACTGTATGGAGAAAGCAACGTTTGCTGCAGGATGCTTCTGGCACGTTGAAGAAGCATTCCGAAGCCTTGAAGGAGTAGAGTCAACACGCGTGGGATTCACCGGCGGAACCATGAAAAACCCGACCTATGAGGACGTCTGCACCGGGAAAACCGGGCACGCTGAAGCAGTCGAAGTCACGTTCGACCCCGCAAAAATAACCTATGATGAACTCCTTGAAATGTTCTGGGATATCCATGACCCGACCACCCTGAACAGACAGGGGGCTGACATCGGAACCCAATACCGATCTGCGATCTTCTACCACACCCCGGAGCAGAAAGCAGCAGCGGAACGCTCAAAACAGGACCTTGAAAAATCAAGGCTCTACCGGAAAAAAGTCGTCACAGAGATTACGCAGGCGACCGAGTTCTACCAAGCTGAGGAGTACCACCAGCAGTACCTTGAAAAACAAGGCCTTTCCAGCTGCCCGCGCTAAATCATATCACCTTTTTTTCAAACTACCGGGTACATCCCATAAAGCTTATGTGACTGGACAGTATTCTCATCCTGGGGTAGAAAGGAGTATGACACCACGAGGGAAAAAGAAACTTCTGCAGGCTGGTAATATCCTTGCAATGATCGTTACAATCGTCATTAATGGTCTCGCCGTGATCCTCCCGCTCAACGGGAAAACAACCCAGGAGCTATCGGACGCGCTCCCGAACCTGTTCGTCCCCGCGGGCCTGACCTTCTCTATTTGGGGCATCATCTACATCCTCTGGGTCGTCTTCGCGGTGTACCAGGCCCAGGACTTCTTCAAAAAGGAGGAAACACCGATGCCGTTTCTGTCCCAGATTAGCGTCCTGTTCATTCTCAGCGGCGTTGCAAACTCCGCCTGGATCTTCGCCTGGCATTACCAGCAAGTCGGGCTCTCACTTATCATCATGATCATCCTCCTCCTTACGCTGATCGCAGCGTACGTCCGTCTCAACGTCGGCCGCGCGTCAGTCCCACTCAAAGAAAAACTATTCGTTCACCTCCCGTTTAGCGTGTACCTCGGTTGGATCACGGTCGCGACGATCGCAAACGTGACCGCGTTCCTCGTCTCCGTACACTGGGACGGCCTTGGCGTCAGCGACGTCATCTGGACCGTCCTTGTCGTCAGCGTCGGAACACTCATCACGCTTCTTGCGCTTTCCACCAGGCGAGACATTGCGTACAGCCTTGTCGTCATCTGGGCGCTCTTCGGCATCTACATCAAACGCACAACACCACAGTCCATTAATAACGACATTGCGACCACCGCGCTCATCGCGATGGTCATCATCGCGGTCGGCATCATCGTCGCAGCGGTCTGGTTGTTCCTTAAAAGAACTAAAAAACCAATTAAAGAGAACCCAGCATAGTTTTTAATACAAAGCAGGCCGTACCCGCCTCGCACCATGATCAAAGTACTCTCCTTTGATTTCGACGGCACCATCGTAACCCATGCCTTCGCAGACGCATTCTGGCTACAAGGCGTCCCACGGCTCTACGCGAAACGGCATCACGTCTCCTTCAAAGAAGCATCGGAGTACCTGTTCAAGGAATATGAAAAAATAGGGGACAACCGGATGGAATGGTACGACCCAGGCTACTGGTTCGACCGTTTCGACCTTCGGACCGACTGGAAAAAGATGCTTGTCAGATACCGGAAACACGCTATAGTCTACCCGGAAGTCCCACCGGTTCTCAAACGGCTGTCAACGCAGTACGAACTCGTCATCAGCTCGAACGCAAAAAAAGAATTCATCGACGTCCAGCTCAGACACACAAAGCTTGCCAGCTATTTCCACCGGGTGTTTTCGTCAACCTCGGATTTCCATACCGTTAAAAAAGTCGCGGATTTCTATGCGATGATCAATAAAACGCTCTGCATAAAACCGTCGGAGATGATCCACGTCGGCGACCACAAGGACTTCGACTATCTCGAGCCAAAACGACACGGCATCACCGCCTATTACCTGGACAGGGACCATACCTCAAAAGGCGCCTACGTGGTGTACGATCTCATCGAATTCGAACGAAAATTATCTCGTGTCACACCAAAATAAGGAAAAGAAAGAATGAAAGACTCTTTTTTTATTTAGATTTTTTACGTCAGATTTTGGAAAAATGAAAGGAGAAACGAAGAGTGTCCCGCATCGTTTCTCTATGTCTAATTACCTGTATTTCACCTGGTAATCCTTCGGGATTGCTTTCTTTGGCTCAATCTTGTTTTCCCGTGCAAGCCAGCCGATCGCGGAGTAGATGTCCCGCTCATCAAGCTGCAGCTGGTGAGAGAGGTCGTACACATCGATCCTGCCGCTCTTTGTCAGCATATTCCAGAGTTTCCCGGCATCAGCGCCGATCTTCGTGGTCAGGTTCGTCTCCCCGAGCTTGTAGATCGCACCGGTCTTGTTGATCTTGTTCTCCCGGGCAAGCCAGCCGATTGCGGTGTAGAACTCATCGTCCTGCAGTTTCGTGTTTTCCTTAAGTCTTGTTTCTGGCAGCGGACCGAAGGTATTCAGTGCTCTCCATACCTCACCCGCGTTCCGACCAAATTCTTCTACAATATTTTCCATTCTCAATCCACCTTCAAAAAAGGAGTATAGGTGAGAGGTATATTAAAATTATGATACCGATGAAAAACAGGATGTCCTCATATATCAAGGAGAGTCTTATGAGAAAAAAATAACACACGTCTCGAGGACAATGCTTGTTTATGAGAATGAAAAAACACTCTGGTTGAGAAATTTATATAAATACCATATGATATTTATAATACGAATTTAGGGGGAATAGCTAGCCTATGAAAAAAATTTGGATACTGTTAAGTATTGGGATTTTAATCCTATCAAGCCTCGGAACGAGTGCAGTACCATCGACCACTCAAAAAGGATCTACACCGCAAAAACTCAATCCATTGGGAGTTACTTTTGAAGACGAACTCGATCAATCCATGACCACCCCTGACGGAGCACTCCCCATTGGTGCGGTATTTTTAAACAGCACACACCAACAGAACCTTTCCGCTGCTCAATCATTCATACCACAGAAAGAGGTACTGACTCGAGTACTGCTCCTCATGGCGAAAAACGCAACCGCAACGTACCCATGCACCTGTGACCTTCGAGAAAACCTCACAGGAGAAAACCTTGCATCGGTCAACGTCACACCCGATCAGTTTAAGATATACGACCCTGAAAACCAGACAGGGAATCTCACCTGGGTGGAATTCGATTTCTACAGTGTTTGGGTGACCCCAGGGAAAACCTACTACATGGTGCTTCTGACCGCGAACGTGACAAATAATTTCTACTGGTGCGCGGGAAACGGCACGAATGTCTACCCAAATGGAAGCGCCTTTTTCTCGTTGAACAACGGTCAACCGTGGCAGAACCTCACCGATAGCGACGCATGCTTCAAAACATACGGAGTGATGGAGACCGTGCTTGCCGTCACCATGAAAAAAGGTTTGCTCGGATATTCATTCGTCATTAAAAATGTCGGGAATTACACCGCGGGGAGCGTTATAAGCAATATCTCGGCCATCGGCGGAATCCTCGGATTGATCAACGCATCGTCCATTAATATCAAATCAGACCTTGCACCAGGCGATCAGTTTATCGCAAGCCTAGGAATCATCTTCGGCCTCGGTAAAGTCAGCGTATCAGCGCGCTTCTCCGCTATCAACGCCAAAGAACAATCACTGCAACTCAACGCGACTCTGATTCTCTTCTTCTGGTTGATCACCTAATCACCCTATTTTTTCTTTTCTTTTTTCATTCGCCGTTCCACCAGAAAAAGACAAACCTCAAGCTCACATTACCCGATGTACCGGATGTCATCAGGTTTTTCCTTCGCCATGGTCTCCATTTCGTTCAGCTGCTGCGCAATATACTCGATCTCCTTGGCTTTCTCCTCAAGCCTGGACAGGTCAACCTCAAGATTCACGGCCTTCGTGAGCACCCGCAGCACCGCTTTCGCGCTCTTCGGGTCAACCAAGTACCCTGGCGTCTCCCCCATGAAACACGTCCCGGTCATCCCACGTAGTTTCCCAAGACCGAGCAAGAGGCCGCTCGCACCGATAATGCCGCCGCCAGGCTCGTTTTTCTTGAACACCGCCCCGTATTTTTTCATCTCTTTCACAAGGCGCTTATCCGTGGTCGCAAACAGCACCTTCGGCTCCTTAATCTCCCGGCCAAGGCCGTACCCGCCAAGGGTAAACATCTGCTTCACCCCAAGGCTTTGCACCACATCAAGGATAGACTCCGCAAGCTCATACTGCCCCTGGGACGACAGCCCCTGGTAATCACCGGTCAGAAACACGATATCCCGCTGACCACGCCGCTTCGCCTTCCAGTAATAAAACTCGTTGTTGACCAGCTTAATCGTCCCGTCCGGGTTGATGAACACCTGCGGGGGGAAATCCTTGCTGTACAGCTCCGCGAATTTCTTCGCGTGCATCACCTCGATGAGGTGCTCCACCGCAAGCTTCCCGACGTTCCCGATGCCGGGCAAGCCCTCGATAAGAATAGGGGCCTTCAACTTCGGTTTTTTCTCAACATACCGTATTTCAACAAGCTGCATAGTTCTAGGTCTTCTCCAATTTTTTTAACGCCCGCCGGTATTTCCCATAATGATCCTGAGGCGAGAACCGTGCAGGCTTCTTTGACACTGTCTTTTGCGAACAGCAACTGCACACCGTTTGAAGGGTGTACAACCGACAATTCCTACAATACAATATCTCAGACATTTACTCTTCGACTTCACGCTGAAACTCATAGGTACCTTTCATTTTCGTCATATAGGATGCTGCCCGCTCCACTGCCTTCTTCATCTGCGCTTCCGCGATCTTATAATCCGGCGCTTTTACCTTGATCATGTACCGGGGCGCACCAATATACTTAATGTCAATCGTCACATCATCAAACTCGCTTTTCTCCGCGGCTATGAGCGCCTCCTTGATATGGTTAATCCCATCGGGAAGAAACGAGGTGAGCAGCAGCATGCCTTTGATTTCAACAAAGGGAATGGGGATATTCCCTTTCGCGACCTCTTCAAATTTCTTGAGCCACTCCCCGGAAAACCCGTCCTTCACCAGGGTGAGCGGATCGTACGCGCATTCCTCAAACGCGGCGTACATCGTCCCGTATTTCTTGATGAGCGCGTCACCAAACTCATTGTAGCATTGCTCCTCCGGTTTCCCCAGGCCGCGCGCCACCATCTCGAACAGACGGGCCGCTTTCTGTGCGTTTTTCCACTCCTGGATCTTCTCCCGCCGCTGATGCTCATTGACCTTCTTCAGCGACAAGTCAATGTGTTTCTTCGCGGGATCAACATGGACGACTTTACAGACGACCTTTTGTTTTTCCCTGACAAAATTACGGATGCGCTTGACCCACCCGGTCGCTATCTCAGAAATATGGATGAACCCTTCCTTATTCGGGTACTCATCAAGAGAAACAAACGCGCCAAACCCCTGTACCGTCGTAATGGTTCCAACTACAAGCTCTCCTTCTTCAGGGTACTCCTTCTTCAACATGCAGATGAACCTTACTCAATTGTCTCCAAAATAGTGCCTTTTATCTTTGCCTTCCCACCATTCGGTACCGCAAGTTTACTGCCGCAGATATGACACAGTACCGTGGTACTTGCCTTATCAAACAACACCTGCTCGTTTTCACAATCGTTACAGCGAACCTTAATGAACCTGCTTTTTGGTTGATCCATAGCGTTACTCACCTTCTATCTCAAATTTCTTTGACCGGATGCTGGGCGGCTGATGCATTTTCTTACACACGGTACACGTGAACCGAGTTCCTATCCGTCGGCTGGTTTTTTCCCGTCCCTCTGGTTTCGGTCGGGGAAACCCCCCGTACCCGCTCGTGGCACGTCGAAATCTGCGCTGCCCTCTCTTCAATTCACTGGCCTTGCGCTTTTTCATCTTGTCAACTTCATGAATCGTATGTTTTTTGCAGTACGGACAGTATCGTTTGATTTTCCTCGGTATCTTCATAGAAACCACAGTTCGATTGTAACCGTAAGGAAAGAAGGTATATAAAAATGTAGGGTGGTCTATTTCACCTGTTTCACAACGCCTTTTTTGGCGAGCGGCTCGGACATCTCTTTGGGGAGTGACAGCACGTCCTCTTTGCGCAGTGAATAGGTTTTTTCATCTGTGCCAACGAACTCAGGGGTGTCTTCAACGACACGGACGATCGGGTTGGTGTTCGGCTCTCTGACTTGTGTCGGTTCAATAGGCTGAGACGGCATTGGTATCTGCGGGGAACTCGACACGTGGCCTTCGAACATCTCCTGGCGTGAACACGTAATCTGCGTAACCAAGGCATCAAAGAGTTTCTTTTCAACCTCTAAGAGGTTCTTTAGATCTGGGGTCCCGCTTCGCACCGTGGAAAGCGCAGTATGCACGATTTTTTTCTCCCGGAGCTCATAGATGCTGCTAATGATTTTTTTCGTATTCGAAATCTCATCAGAAAACAGCTTCAGTTTCTGAGGATTCTTTTCATTCTCAATGCTCTGCTCAAGGTTCTTGACATACGCGGCCACATCACGATAGAAATTCGTGTCAATTTTTGTTAACCCTGGCGCGGTCTGCTCTGCTTGTTGAATCCGCCGCAGGGTCTTGTAATTTATTTCCTCGTGATCAGCCATGCAACCTCATCTCGGAAAATCATCACCGCTGTTAAATAGTTTTAGTTTACCATATTCTGGTATTTCAGAGTAATTATGGTATAAAATGACCATAACAAAATATATTTATACCCCAAATACATATGAAAGACCGGGGAAAGAAAATGAGAGGACAATTTATAAAAAAAGGAATTATTTTTGGAATGATTATTCTATTGATCTCGACCAGTGTTATTCCCGGTATTTCAAAAAATACAACTGAGCAAACCAAAGAAAAAAATATCGAATCAACACTAGTACTCACACCAGAAAAAACCGCGATATTAACCTTCTATGTTTTTGAAAAAACAAAACTAGAAAAACACAACATGATAGTATCATCTCAGGATGCGACACAGATCTATACCCAGTTCCAAGAATTAAAGAAAGAACTAGCGACTCACCCATATAATGAAAGATCCCAACAACTCGAACAAGACTTTCTCAACCTTTTAGAGGAGAAAAACGTGGTACCCGCCGGGGTCACCCAAGAGGAAATCATAGCCCTCCTCCAACCACCGGTCACACCAGCGCATTCATTATTGAAGGGTATCCTCCCAATCCAAGGAAAAACCTCAGAATGGTTCTGTAATTTCGCTACAGCTGGAGAGGGATCGGCGTTCCCGATTATCATTCTCCCGCGGTTCATACCGTTCATCCTCACGCCTATCCCCCGCGTATTCGTCTATTGGTCAACACCTGATGGTCTCACCTCTGTGGGTGGTTTGATTTCTCATACTGGTTTTATCGCAGGTGGGCAACAAAAGGGTTTCGCACTTGGTTTCTGGGGCATCGGATTTAGCATTTTTCTCCCGCCGATCGACGCATATGGGATCTTCGGGTATGCTGTATTCACCAGAGTTACTGCTGAATATGTCGAATTCTGGCCGCCTAACAACCCACCGGAAATCACCCAGACCGACCCTGCCGACGGCGAACAGATGGTAAAGCTATCAACATCAGAGTTACGCTTCAGCATCTCAGATGCGGACAAGGACCTGATGAGTTACACCGTGACCACCGACCCAGACATAGGGTCCGGGAGCGGCGGCCTGAAACCCAACGGCATATACTCGATCCCCATCAGTGGTCTGGAAAGCTACACGAATTACACTTGGTATATCTCTGTGACCGACGGGAAAGACACCATGGAGAAAACATTGACGTTCACCACTGAGCCAGCCGCGCCGATTGTCTCGAATCCATCACCAGCAAACGATGAACGGGAAGTCTCTATAAATATTACCCATCTCCAGTTCAAACTGAAAGACTATCAAGGCGATGCCATGGATTACACCGTACAGACCTCACCGAATATCGGCTCCGACCATAAAACCAACATTCACAATGGAACGTATTCTGTGGCAGTGAGCGGTCTTACCTACGGGGTAGAATATCGCTGGTACGTGAATGTGACCGATGGAACTTACTGGACACGCAAAATCTACCAGTTCGCAACCGGGTACCCCTCTCCGTTCGATCCCTTCACATACGGGTGGCATTACCGAAAACAAATCACGATTGATTGTACACAAGTCGCTGGTGACCTTGAGAACTTCACCGTCCTCCTGAGTACAACCGATCCGGATCTCATGAAAGCACAATCCGATGGAGATGACATCCTCTTCATGAATGGAGCAGGCGTTGCGACAAAACTCCATCATGAGATTGAAACCTTCGATGCATCCTCCGGGGAGCTTGTTGCATGGATCTATATCCCTACTCTTTCCTCAAGTAACAATACGGTTTTCTACATGTACTATGGAAATCCAAATAGCATCGACCAGACATATCCTCAAAAAACCTGGGATACTAATTATATTCTTGTATATCATATGAATGATTATACAGAGTCGATGATAAAAGACATTACAAACAATGACAACAATGGAATAAAACATGGAACAACCCATCCCGCAGAGTCAACTGGAAAAATAGGAAAAGCACAGTACTTTAATGGAAACGTCAGTTGTTACATGAGTTCAAGTAAAAATATCGCTCACGGTTCAAACCCATGGACCTATGAATGCTGGTATAAAGCAGACAGTTATGGTCATTCCGAAGATCCCTATCCAACAGAACCATATTCCATATTTTTTTCAATGGCAACCGGGTCACCAACTAATTGCCTTGCAATTAATATTGCCCTGAGAAATTCAGAAAATAGATATAGATGTTATATGGATAGTCATGGAGCAAATGGATACTCCTATACAGATAATTTAAACGTGTTTGATAATCAATGGCACCATGCAGTAGTTGTGAGAGACAACGGTGCTTCACAATTTAAAATATACATTGATGGTTCACCAGATTATATTGTCGTTTCATCAATATCACCCGGATATACTATTCAAACAACACAATTGGAGATTGGAGCGATTCATGTATATTATCCAAATAGAATGTATTATGAAGGTGTACTTGATGAAATACGGGTATCAAGCATAACACGTTCGCCACAATGGATATCAACATCGTTTAACAATCAAAATAATCCAGCAGACTTTTTGTTTATTGGACCTGAAGAATCAGGTCCCTGAACTTTTTTTCATTCTTTTTCCTATCCGATTGCATCATCAGAAGGATAGCTGTTTCATTCGAAAACAATCTATCAAGATCCTGAAGTCATAACCATTGAAAAAAGTTTTAGTTCTATCTTTTACGTTCTTTTAAATTTATATGCGATAAAAACATGATATGGAAAAGATTATATACAGAATTTAACTCTTATTTTCCGGGGAAAGAAAATGAGAGGACAATTTATAAAAAGAGGAATTATTTTTGGAATGATTATTCTATTGATCTCGATCAGTGTTATTCCCGGTATTTCAAAAAATACAACTGAGCAAACCAAAGAAAAAAATATCGAATCAACACCACTGCTGATGCCAGAGAAAACCACTTCATTATCCTTTTATGTTTTTGGAAAAACAGGACTGGAAAAACATGATATCATGGTCTCATCTCAAGACGCGACACAGATCTATACTCAGTTCCAAGAACTCAATAAAGAACTGACGGCACACCCGTTAAGCGAAAAAACAAGACAGATCGAACGAGAGTTCCTCAGCCTTCTAAAGGAAAAAAATGTGATACCAACCGGCGTCTCAAAAGAAGAACTGTTGTCTCTCTTACAACCACCGATAACCCCACCGCATAACTCATTGAAGAGTATCCTCCCATTCGAAGGGAAAGCCTCCGAATGGCGATGCTCGTTCATATCACAAGGAACCGGCAGCATGGTTCCCATCATTATACTCCCGAGACTCATCCCCATCCTGCTCACCCCCATCCCACGGGTGTTGATACGATGGAACGTGAAAGAAGGGCTCACCTCCTGCGGGGGACTCTATTCAGGGACCGGGTTTATCGCCTACGGAGAACAAAAAGGGTTCGCGGTAGGGTTCTGGGGTATCGGACTGACCTTTTCACTACCCCCGATCATGAACGTCTACGGGCTAGCCGGCTACGCCTTCTACGCGTCCGTCAACGCAGACGAGATAGAGCACTATCCACCGAACAACCCACCGGAGATCACCCAGACTGACCCCGCCAATGGACAGCAAATGGTACCTATCTCTACCTCAGAGTTACGCTTCAGCATTAAAGATGATGACGGGGATCTCATGAGCTATACCGTGACCACGAACCCAGACATTGGATCTGGGAGCGGCGGCCTGAAACCAGACGGGGTGTACTCAATCCCCGTCAGCGGGTTGGAAAGCCTCACCAAATACACCTGGCACATCCAGGTGAGCGACGGGGAAGACACCACGGAGAAAACATTGACGTTTACCACGGAGCCAGCAGCACCTATCGTGTCGAACCCATCACCAGCCAACGACGAACGGGAAGTCTCTATAGATATCACCCAACTCCAGTTCAAACTGAAAGACTATCAAGGCGATGCCATGGAGTACACCGTGCAGACCTCACCGAACATCGGCTCCGACCATAAAACCAACATTCACAATGGAACGTACTCTGTAGCAGTGAGCGGTCTTACCTACGGGGTAGAATATCGCTGGTACGTAAATGTGACCGATGGAACCTACTGGACACGCAAAATCTACCAGTTCGCAACCGGGTACCCCTCCCCGTTCGATCCCTTCACATACGGGTGGCATTACCGAAAACAAATCACCATTGACCATACACAAGTCGCTGAGGATCTCCAGAACTTCACCGTCCTTCTCAGCACAACCGATCCAGACCTCATGAAAGCACAAGCCACGGGAAACGACATCCTCTTTATGAACGACGTTGGTGCTGCGGTGAAACTCCACCATGAAATCGAAAGCTTCGACGCATCCTCCGGAATGCTTATCGCATGGATTAACATCCCCCTGCTCTCCTCAAGCCAGGACACGGTGTTTTACCTGTACTACGGGAACCCGAACAGCATCGATCAATCGTACCCACAAAAAACCTGGGATTCTCATTATTTTGCGGTCTATCATATGAAAAATGGAGTAGATAGCACAGGAAATGGAAACATGTTGAACCCCAAGGGGGGAATATCCACAACCACCGGGCGGATAGGGAATTGCTATAGTTTTGATGGCATCGATGATTTTCTCACTGATATCATGACACCACCATCGAAGATAACGGTTGAAGTATGGTTTAACTCAGATGTGAAAGACGATGTCTATCGTCGCATCGTGGTTCTGAGAAAAGATGGACAGAATTGTAATTGTGATCTACAAAAGATGGATTCTGCCAACAATAACAATATTCGCTTTTCCGGTGGAGATCCTGACTGGGAACTCACGGTGTGTCCAAATACGTGGATTACTGGCTCTTGGTATTATACTGCAGCAACAGCACAAAAGAATGATCAATCAAAAATATATTGGAATGGACTCTATGCAGCGCAAAGTCCATCACCAAGAAGCAATGATTTAGATACGACATCAGGGTCGGAGTTGTGTATTGGACAAAGAGGTGGCTTACCACCCCATGGTCAAGATTGTCGTTGGGAAGGGAAAATTGATGAGGTACGAATCTCGAATATCGTTCGGAGCGCTGCGTGGATTCAAACATCATATGCCACCATGAATGATCCTACAAATTTTCTATCAATAGGACCTGAAGAACCAGGACCTTAACCCTCTTTTCATTCTTTTTTTTATTCCAAGCCTGCTGCACGAATCAGGAAACACGCTTTTTTCCCCTCAGGTTGTGAACGATGCTTCATGAGTGTTGCTTCACGTTCCCCGACCCCCTTTCGTTCAAGCCGCAGGATTGTCTTTGCCATATGCTCGGTATCTCGATTGGTGAACGGCCGTATCTCACCGTTCTTGTCAGTATAGACTTGTTCCGTAAGGAGGACGTACAAATTCTTCTCTCGCGCAGCAACCTGAAGATTTGTCACCTGTCGGGTAAACGACCGGATCGTCCCATCTCGATTCTCTTCAAGATTCAGCCGATAAAACATCGTGATCGTATCAACCACCACAAGCCCCAGATTCTCTAGAGCGAGCGCATCCTGCGTCATCTGCTCTTGCGATTCAAACGAGGTCGGGCTGAAAAAAAGGATTTCACACAGTATTTTTTTGTAATCGCAGTTCACGCAGATTTGTCGTACCCGCTCAACAGAGACGCCCTCCGTATCAATATATGCCACCTTCTTACCCGAGAGAACACACTCCCGCGCTGCTTGAAGACAAAAATTGGTTTTTCCTGATCCAGCCTCACCATAGATTCTTGTAATAATCCCGCTTTCAATCCCGCCCCCAAGGAGCTCATCAAGGGGTGAACACTCGAGTGGTAACACAGTCATTACATGGACTGTGAGTACACAAGCACATAAAAGGTTTTGTAACCATTACAAGGGATAGAATCGTTAATCACTCCGGTATTTGATCAAACACATACTGCTCCCATTCTCGTCTACCTAAAACAATCTCAAGTTCAATGGGAGTGATAATTAGCTTCTTATATTGATTGAAATCATCGATTGCGATACGAGGACATGCGGTTGATACAAAGCAATCAATATCACCAAACCCCTGCAGCGAGTCGTACGAAAAATCATCAAGGGTTATACACAAGGATTTTTTCCCGGCAGCATCAAGCATCTTTTTTACCTCAAGCGCAAGTTTCAGTCGCTGTTGACCGCGTTTCATTCCTATAAGGATGCCATATCTTCTTGAATTTCGTGCGGCGACAATCGCACCGTACCGCTGCCGGAGCATATTGTTTTTCAGATCCTCTACTTCTTGTTTTTTCACGGTATTTGTGTACGGGTCAGCGGCAATCACCGGTTTTCTTGTACTCAAAAGTAGACCAACCGGATGAAACATGCCGCTGCCAATGAACAAAAACGAATCAACGTTCTCCATGTTATCCACCCCAGCTGAGAAATTACACCCAAGAATCTGCCCTTTCGCGGTTGTTCGTTCACCACCAGGAGGAATAAGAGGTTCCAGGTTGTGCTTTTTTAATATTGTCTCGGCGGTCTCAAGCATATGGAGATGTTGCGCGGTGGTCACAATACCGATACGTTTTCCTACAAGCGAAGGAATCGCTTTTTCCACAACCATGGAGACATCCAGCGTCGAAAACGCATTGATAAACATCGTTGGAATCCAGAAGTTCTCCACATCAGGGATCTCCGTATGTCCGATGTGGACAACAAAATCCACATCCATGTTTTTCAGCTCGTAGTTGACCACGTCACACGCCCCATAACAAGGGTCTGCGGAGACAAGAATCAGTGCTCCAGTTTCTTTTTCAAGGTAGTCCACCAGAGGAAACACACTCCGTTTTAACCCTTCAGGAACCTGTACTGCAACTGTTTTATACGACTGTTTTTTTATGGTTGCCACCGCATCTTCAATAGCGATTGAATAACCTGAAAGCTCCATTACGCCACCTCATCGACATGATATAGTAGTGTTCTTAAAAAACCCATCCGATACTCATACGTTTCATTTGATGTATCCATGGTGAGAAACGGCTCATCTGAGGAAAACTTCTCAAAGGTCTTTTGCTGCTGAAGGTAAATTTCCCAACGGCCATCGGACACCGATTTTTTTTTCAGGCGTTGCTCTAAACGCTGTTTCACCACGATATCGGGGCAGGCACAGTGAATCATAAGAAGGACTGCGTGATGTGATGCAGCGGTACTCCGAGCCATATCCCGATATTTCTTCTTCTGGAACGTCGCATCAAGGACCACGTTTTCCTTTTTTTTCAGATACGTTGCTGCGAGTTTCACGACCTGCTCATAGGTCTCATCGATTTTTTCCGGTGAGTACAAGCCCGTGTTAAATTGATCATGGTGCCGCTCGAACTTTTCAATACCAGCATGTTCCTTTCGTACAACATCGGTGTTAATCTGCTGTGCATGGTAATCCACTGCGAGCTTCTGGGCGACCGTTGATTTCCCGGTACCAGTTAACCCACTCACGACGAACAGGAGCGGTTTTGTCTGGTGAAGCTCTCGGGAAAACAATGCAGTATAGTACTGCGATAAATCAAAATATTTTTTTGCGTTACCAACGATTTCTTTTTTGGTCGCAGGATTGATATGCGGATCGTTTAACTGAAATCCTTGTATTTTCCCGCGGACGTACGCCCTGTAGGATTTGTAGAAATTCAGCACCTCGAAGATATCTGTGTCACCGCTTTTTTGCGCATAGTCTTGAATCAGGTAGCTGGAGAGATACGGATAATTGAGATAATCAAGGTCCATGGCAAGAAACCCTATATCGGATGCAACGTCGATGAATCGGAACCTCTCGTTAAACTCGATGCAATCAAAGATATGAATCATATGACCGCTTACGACAATATTTCCTGAATGAAGATCACCATGGCAATCGAGGATACGGCCGTCTATCATTCGTCGCTCAAAGGCATCTTTCTTCCGTTCGAAAAACTCTGATGCCGCATCTTTGATGTACCAAAAGGTGTCCTTTGGGATCGTGATGTCAATCATTGGCTTGGTTTGTTCAAAGTTCTCATCGATGTTTTGCTTGACAGCCTGTACTTCTCCGAATTTTGTGATTTCTTCAGATGGTTGTTGGGCTGTATAGAACTTAATGAGGTTTGTACATAACTGATCAATGGTGTCTTCAGCTATGGCTCCCTGTTTAAGCATATTCGTCATAATCTGCTCTTGGGGGAACTCCCGCATTTTCAGGGCATATTCAACGACGGTTCCATGTCCATCAAGTTCAAGGGTTGTATCGCTCTGCGTAATTGGAAGGACCTCCAAGTAGATGTCCGGGGAGAGCCTTTTATTCAGCCGTAGTTCCTCCTCGCAGAAATATTTCCGTTTATCAAGCGTGGAGAAATCAAGGAATCCGAAGTTCACCGGTTTTTTCACCTTGTACGCGTAGGTGCCGGTGAGAGCGACATACGAGATATGGGTTTGAAGCAACTGAACCGAGGTTACATGAGGCCCGTAGAACGTCGGGTTTTTCAAATGATCAAACAGCAGTCCCTGGTTCATTCGCACGTAGTAGACCTCGGCTTTTTAAAAAGGTTTGTCTTTTGATGCTATGTTGAGTAGGTTGTTCATATTCTGTTTTTCTAAAGGATGCTCACTTTTGATCTCCTTACAAGAATGCGACAATGTATTCTTTTATCCATGTAACACGAGTACGACGAACAAAACTTGAATAAGGAGTGTCACAAGAACTCCTGGTATGAAGAATTTGTACATCCTTGTGGTATCGGTTTTCAGATAATCGCTACTGAGGACGTTACACAGATGAATCGGTGAGATCAGGTACCCGAGGAAGGAGCTGATAAAGATAAGGCTCGTCAACCCAAGGAGACTCACACCCGTCAAGGAGAAAAACGGGGCGAGGAGTGAATAGGAGAGTGGCGCAAGAGCACCAAAATCACTCCCTGTGAGTACCCCAAGGATAAAAGGAATAAAGACGACAAGGATAAGAGCGGGAAACGCAAAACCGCTCATCAAATCCCGAATCAAACTGTGAACCTGTGATGCCTGCAGCATTTCTTGAAAGATGATTATACCAAAAACAGCGAAGGCAAGTTTCCAGGTCAATGATTTCTTGATGATGTCAGCATACGATTTCCAAACGCTTTTTGTAAGAACAGCTAAGAGTATAATGCTTACCGCGACCCCTATCAAGAAACATCGGGTCTCCGAAAGACCGACTAATTTCAACGGGTAAAAAAAGAGAGGCACGATGGGTGGAAGGAGGTATACAAATCCTTGGTAATCTCTTGGGGGTCTATCTGTTGTTTTCGGAGTCGAACCAATGAACCTTTTGAGGAACACAAACCCGATGACCACAAAGGCTACAAAGGCGATAAAATTCGCTACAATGAGGGTTCCCATGGGAATGTTCGAAAACTTGACGCTGCAGATGATGATCATCGCCTGAGAGATAGGATAGATGGGAAACCAGATATGGCGGAACCAGATGTTCAAGAAATTTTTTTGGTCTTTGTTCAACTGATATTTATCGCCCTCATGATCAACCAGGGGCGCAGAAAACAGTGAGCCCCCCGGGTTTGGCATCAGCCCGTACACGGCAGGAATAATACCGAGGGCACCTCCTTTTGAGAAAAATGTTCGTAAGCTTTTAACAAATTTCTCGATTGCCCCTGTTTCTTGCATGCATTTCGCGAGAACAAAGATAAGGGTCATGAGGAGCGCAAGCTCAATCGTGTCTGTGACAATCCTGTGTTTATCGAACGAATAAATGCTTGCTTGGATCATAATCTTCGGTATATCAATAGGTGTGAGAACCTGCAAGGAAAAAACACCGACGATGAGTGATCCTATGAGAAGCGAGAGCCCAAAATTGAACCGCCGTCTGATTAAAATGATGATAACAATAAAGGCAATGATTACTCCAATGAGATTGAGCATGCGTTCTACAAATCGAAGAGGGTTTTAACTAATTAACTCCAGTGCGCATTGTTCGGCGGTTGCTATCGTCTTTTCGTAATCAATCGTGAGGAACTGTCGGTCCAGCATCAATGGTTTTCCGTTCACAATGGTTGCGGTAACATCGCTACCGCGTACAGCGTAGACAAGATGCGATACGAGATTATGATGCGGAGTGAGATGCGGTTTTTCCAGATCAACCATGATAAGGTCAGCAGTTTTCCCCTCCTGAAGAGACCCAAGCGTCCCCTGAACACCAAGGCATGTCGCCCCACCAATCGTGGCGAAATCAACGACAGTCTGCGCAGGAAGCACAGTCGGATCCCAACGGTGATTTTTATGGACCAGCGCACAGAACTTCATGGTTTCAAACATGTCAAGGGTATTGTTGCTTGCCGCACCATCGGTTCCTAGTCCCACCGGCACCTGGGCATCAAGAAGCTCAGGAATTGGTGCGTATCCGCCAGTTGCGATCTTCATGTTGCTCACCGGGCAGTGAGACACTGAAACCCCCGCGGTCTTCATATCAAGTATTTCATTTTTTGTGATCCAGCTACAATGCGCAAGGATCGTCTTTGAATGAAGAAGCCTGAGTTTTTTCAAATGCTCCACGGGTCGCGCCCCATACTTTTTTTCCACATCGTAGATTTCATCCCTTGTCTCAGAGCAATGCGTATGCAAGGGCACGTCGTATTTTGTTGCGATTTCATTTGATTTCTGCAAGGTTTCTGGGCTACATGAATAGGTGCTATGCGGTGCGATAACAGGATGGATACGTTCGTGTCCGTTCCATCGTTTCACAAACTGTTCACATTTCACGAACAATTCTTTTGCCGGGTACTCAGGGGTATCAAAATCAACGAGGGCAAACCCGAGAAAGCCCCTCATCCCTATTTTTTCTGTGACCTTCGCAATTTCCTCTTCAAAAAAATACATATCAAGGTAGGATGTTGTTCCTGATGCGATCATCTCCAAGAGACCAAGCGCTGTTCCACTCGCGATAGTTTTTTTGTTGAGTTTTGCTTCCACCGGCCAGATGCATGTCGCTAGCCATTCCTTGAGCACCATGTCATCCCCATATCCCCGCAGTAACGTCATCGGAATATGGGTATGCGTGTTGAGAAGACCGGGGAGAACAAGTTTTTTCCTCCCATCGATTTTATACTCAGCCTCAACAGAAAGAGGGTTTTCAGAGATTTCAACTATCCGCTGATCTTCGATATACAAGTCACCATGGCGCTGCTGTCTGGTATCATTTTGTGTGAGAATCGTAGAATTCTTGATAAGAATGCTCATTGTTTTTGCTCGTCTTCATGCAATGGTGTTGCTTTCTCCCAACTCTCCTCAAAATACCTGTTGAGTTTCTCAAGCATGTCTTTCTCGACAGTCCAGACACCAAGTTCATCTTGTTTAATCGGACCGGATAAAATTAATGCACGATCATCACCCAGGATGAAGTTCCCGCGGATACCCGCGTGATGTTTCACCTCCATTCCCTGAAACATGGCTTGATTCGGATACTCATTCACCACGATCTTCGCGTTTTTCGGAAGCTCGATTACGCCCATGTTTTCCGCGATGATACGCGGGTTTGCGATCTCTGCGATGCTCCATTTATGTGTCGGTCTCGTGGCAGGCTGTGCTTTACTCACTCGCCGCATTCCTATCTCAATAGCAAACCCTACTGCGACGACACCGATAATCAGACCTATAATAAAGGCTACGACATCCATCTCTATCCGTTCTCCTACAACGTGTAATTCGGTATCCAGGATAAATACATTTTCCTTCGAAGGATAAAAATAAAGAAGGGGAGGAACCTTTATGTCCTCTTGCCGTATTCAGGACAAAAAATCCACAGGTGTATCATCATGGAAAGACCGCTTTTGCACAAGGTTCAAGAACTGAAACAAAAGCATCATGCAGTGATCCTTGCGCATAATTATCAAAATCCGGAGATCCAAGACATCGCTGATTTTGTCGGTGACTCCCTAGATTTATCAATAAAAGCGACAAAGACCGATGCGAAGATAATCGTGTTTTGTGGCGTTGATTTCATGGCAGAATCAGCAAAAATTTTAAACCCTGAAAAAACAGTGATCCTTCCGGATAAAACCGCGAATTGTCCGATGGCGGAAATGGTTGACCCGGAAAGCCTCACCTGCATGAAACAAGAACATCCGGATGCTGACGTGGTCGCCTACATCAATACGACCGCAGACGTGAAAGCGCTCGCTGACATTTGCTGTACGTCTTCGAACGGGGTGAAGGTTGTGAAAAGCAGGACTACAAAAAAAATCATCTTCGTCCCGGATAGAAACCTAGGTCTCTTCATTCAGAAACAGGTCCCGGAGAAAGAAATGATCTTGTGGCCTGGCATCTGTCGAACCCATCACAACATCACGAAAGAAGAACTCCTTGAGATAAAAAAGAAACACCCGAACGCAGAGATTCTCGTACATCCTGAATGCAGACCTGAGGTTATTGATATTGCCGACCATGCGTTTTCCACCAATGGGATGGTGACCTATGTGAAGACATCACCGAAAAGAGAGTTTATCATCGGCACCGAAAAAGGAATCTGCTATCGCCTAGAAAAGGAGAATCCTGGAAAGAAATTCTACCCGGTTCCCTCTGCAATATGCCCAAACATGAAAAAAATTACCCTGGAAAAAGTATTAAAAAGTCTTGAGACCTTAGAACCTACGATAGAACTTTCCGATGAGATCATGCAGAAAGCACGAGTGCCACTGCAACGCATGATGGATTTAGGGCGGGGTGAAACATAAATGAAACGTATCTTCATGGACCATGCATCCACCACGAAGGTTGATGCCGAGGTCATCGAAACGATGGTTCCGTATTTTTCAACACATTTTGGGAATCCTTCGTCCCTCCATTTCTTCGGACGAGACGCGCTTCAGGGAGTCGAGACCGCACGAGAACAGGTGGGAAACCTTCTTGGCGCCCGGGATGATGAGATTATTTTCACTTCGGGGGGCACGGAATCGGATAATCTTGCCATCAAAGGAATCGCGTGGCTCAATCAAGAAAAAAAGAAAATGAACGGGCCACATATCATTACCTCAGCGATTGAGCACCCTGGCGTCCTTGAGGTATGCAAATATCTTGAAACACAAGGCTATCAAGTCAAGTATCTCCCTGTCGATACGTACGGCGTGGTGAACCTTGAAGAACTCGAGCATTCAATATCAAAAAATACATTTCTTATTTCAATCATGTTTGCGAACAATGAGATAGGGACGATTGAGCCTGTCAAAGAAATAGGGAAGATCGCCCATGAGCATGACATCTGCTTTCATACAGATGCAGTACAAGCAGTTGGAAAAGTCCCGATTGATACAAAAAAACTTCAGGTTGATCTCCTCGCGCTTTCCTCCCATAAAATCCACGGACCAAAGGGAATAGGAGCATTGTATATTCGCAATGGGGTCAAACTCCAGCCGATTATCCATGGCGGGGGTCACGAGAAAGGATTACGAAGCAGCACTCTGAATGTCCCCGGCATTGTCGGTCTTGGTAAAGCATGTGAACTCGCGGGAAAACGCATGGAAAAGGATAATTTTCGTATAAAAGAATTGCGAGATCTGCTTATTAAAAATGTCTTACGAATTGAAGAAAGCTATCTGAATGGTCATCCGGAGCAGCGGTTAGTGAATAACGCGCATTTCCGGTTCACGGGCATTGAGGGCGAATCATTGTTACTGCAGTTAGACGAACTGGGAATTGCGACCTCCACTGGATCTGCCTGCTCCTCGAAGAAATTACAAGCATCGCACGTGCTCACCGCGATTGGGTTAAACCCGGTTGATGCGCATGGCTCTTTGCGACTATCGCTTGGGCGGGAGAACACCAAAGATGAAATCATCTATGTCTCGAAGGTCATGCCTGAGGTTGTCGAAAAACTGAGAACCATGTCTCCCCTGTGGAATCGATAACCCATGAACAAAAAAGCGATCTGTCTCATTTCCGGCGGCCTGGATTCCTGTGTGACTGCGTTTATCGCGAAGAAACAGGGTTATGACCTCTATGCCTTGTCATTTCGTTATGGCCAGCACCATACCAAAGAGCTTTCATGCGCAAAGAAGATTGCAAAAGCTATTGGTGCGAAAGATCACATCATTTTTGATGTCGGTCTTTATAAATTTGGTGGATCTTCCCTTCTTTTCTCCTCTCCTCAAAAAATTAAAAATCATGCGCTCAAAGATATTGGGAAAACAATCCCTTCAACCTACGTTCCAGCACGCAACACAGTGTTTCTTTCACTCGCACTCGCGTACGCAGAAACAATGGATGCTGATGCAATCTTTATTGGAGCAAACGCGGTCGACTATGCCGGATACCCTGATTGTCGACCTGAATATATCAACGCATTTCAGAAGCTAGCAATACTGGCGACAAAAAAAGGAGTACAAGGGAAAACAATTCACCTCAAGGCACCGCTCTTATATCTCTCGAAAGCTGAGATCATTACAACTGGTGTGAAATTAAAGGTCCCCTTTGAAATTACCTGGTCTTGTTATCGAGGAGAGGTCAAAGCATGTGGGACATGTGATTCCTGTTTGCTTCGTCTGAAAGGTTTTCAGGAGGCAAACGTAAAAGATCCCCTCCCCTACAAAACAGACCCCGATCGATATTGTGTGTTGTAAGAGTTATGACATGAGAATAAAAAAAGGGGATGCAGGTTCGTTGTAATGGGAAGAACCCTTTTCTAAAACGAAGAACCAATGGCTGTTAATCCCAGTAAGGGCGGTAAAAATAGAGGGCGAATCGCCAGTTGTATCCTGCTGTCGAAAACATATTTGTTATCTTAAGTGATGTGAGAAACATTGTAGAAATCTTTGATTTTATCTCTTTAAAAATCGATATATTTTGTCAGATCCTCGTCAAAGAAGGAAAATTTATTAATGAGTTACCATTTTTGTATTGCACCAATGGTGAGAGAGAGAAAATCAAAAAAATATGATATAGAGAAAATACATGAGCTTATCGATAGCGTTTCTTTCTCGAAAGAAAGGAAAAATTTTTCGTATAAAGAGAAAAACCTTGAATCGGTACGAAAACAATTATCAGAAGAACTAGTAAAAGCTAAGAAAAAAATGACCTCATCTGATCTTTTCCATACAAAATCGGAAAGTTTAACCCCACGAATTGTCATCCATAAAAGAGAGGACATTCAGAAAAAAGAAGAGAAAATTATCCAGATAGGCCTCGAGCCAAAAACTGAAGAAAAACAAAAAAGCCCTGGTGTTGAAAATGTTATACCATCAACAGAGGATTTTTTTGCCGAGGAACCTCTCTATGAAATTGAAAAGGTTGCCGTGGGAGAAGTAGTTCTGCACATACAACCAATAGAGGTATCGGAAAAATCTGCTATTCAGAAAGAATTCACTCCAATAATATCTGTTCGAGGACAGGCAGAGAATCATCTTCCAGAATGGGAGCCTGTTGCACAAAACACAGCAGTAAAAGAAATTACCGACCATGAAGATGAAAAAAAGGCAGAGGCGTTTCTCCCTGAGTTTGAACGAGTCGATGAGAAACAGGCACCATTGCCACCTCCTTTTCCTGAAGGAGAATCAAAAATACCATCATTTGAACAAGTGGAATTCGAAGTAACGAGAAGAGAGAAACCAAAGATAGACGAATTAGAGGTAAAAAAGAAAGAGAAAGAGGAAAAAAGACGGAAGAAAATGGAGGAGAAGCAAGCGCGACAGGAGGCGAAGGAAAAAGAACGAGAAACAATACGACTGACAAAGGAACATGATAAGAAGTTACAAATAGAACAACTGGAGGTTCGAAAAAAACAGAAAGAAGAGCAGAGATTAAAAGATGAAGAGAAGAAAAAAGCAGCGACCGAGACTAGGGAAAAAGAACGAGAAACAATACGACTGACAAAGGAACATGATAAGAAGTTACAAATAGAACAACTGGAGGTTCGAAAAAAACAGAAAGAAGAGCAGAGATTAAAAGATGAAGAGAAGAAAAAAGCAGTGGCGGAGGCAAAGGAAAAAGACCGGGAAGAACAACGATCTCTCAAAGAACGACAACAACAATTACAAATAGAAAAGGCAAAATTACGGAAGAAAGAAAAGGAAGAAAAGAAACAGAGAAAGTTTGAAGAAGAAATAAAGACGGCTGTTGCAGCTCTAGTTGTTCAAAAGGAAACAGTTCCTGAGAAAACGCCAAGTGAAGGGTTTGCTCCTGTTGAACAGGAGGAAATCCATGAAAAACCTTTACCGCCTCAAAAAGAAGAACAACCAAAAATTTCCGAGTGGGGGTCACGCGAAGAAGAAATTCATCCAGATGTCGGTGAGATACCCGCAAAGCCAAAGGAACCACCTGCTCGTGAAACAATCGATCTCTTTTCAAAGGAGAAAGAACGAGAACAAAAACATCTTAAGAAGGAACAAAAAGAGAAACAGCGGTTGGAACGACCCGAGCGAAAGAAAAAAGAAAAAGAGGACAAACAACGCAAGAAGTTAGAAGAGAAACAATTAGGGGAACAATTAAAGCTAGAGAAGATAGACAAAGAGGAACGGAAACGAAAGAAGTTAGAAGAAAAACATGTAGCACGACGAGAGGCAAAGGAAAAGCGATGTCAGGAAAAAAAACAGGCAAAAGATGAGCAAAGACAGAAACAACTAACACTTGCTTTAAAAGAGCGCGAATCGAGGATGAAAGAAAATGAAGGACAAAAACAAAAGAAATTTGTAAAGAAGATGGAAAAGGATCATTTAAACAAACTTGTTATTGGAAAAGCAACCGAACCGAGAGTTGAAGATGAACGAGAGAAAGCAGAAGAGCAAAAACTGGAAAAAGAAGGAGAAAGAAGCACTGCAAAAGAACAACGAAAATTGAAAGCTGTTGAACGGAAAATGCAGAAAGAACGGGAAAAAAAGGAGAAAGAAATACGGAAATCAAGGGCATTAGAAAAGACGAAAGCAAAGAAGACCATGGATTTACATTTTAAAGAGGAAATCATTAAGGAAAAACTTTCTGGCACAGAAGAACAAATTGACGTATTCGATGGATTTGATAATATTGATCACAAGACCGCGATTCTTTTCCAAAAAAATGGGTACACATCGGTAGAAAAGTTACGGGAAGCAACCGTAAAGGATCTCATGAAAATTGGAATAAAGAAAAAAACCGCACAGAAAATACTTGCTGAAAGTAAAGAATTCGTTGAATGGGAAGTGCTTGGTGCCGATGACCATCCTGAAGGAAAAATCTGATACAGCGTTCTAGGCATTTTGAACGGTTCACCCTAGGAAAGAAAATAATCCGTATCCACTACCATCTACAGTGCTTTTTTTCGTTTTTTCATATAATCGTACACATCAAGAACAATCGGTATTGAAATAAGGACAGCGATCACGATTCCGAGACACATCAAACTATCTGGATGAACATTTCCAACCGTATTTTTCCCATGAAGAACATCCTCGAAAAAGAGGTTAATCGTCCCCAGCCAGGGTATTTCCGATCGTGCTTTCCCAGAGATCCAGTTCAACTGCACTGGCTCAGGGCAGATTTGAGTCATTTGATCGATGATATCATTGTTATCTCCTTTCGTGAGAAATCCTGACTGGGTCCATGCCGGTCGAGGAACACTGTTGTATAACCCGAGTTCCGGGATTGTCAGAACGGTTGCATTGTAGACGCCGAAATCAGCAATGGTGTACGTGGCGACTCCATCTTTATGATACACAGCAACCCAGCACATCGCCCGATGAATGATTTGCGATACGTCATCTCGTCCGAGAGGTTTATAGATGATCACATCACCATAATCGCCATACGAACGCCACCCGTTCTGCGCCTCGGCACCTTTGATTGGGCCACCATGAGGAACAATGTCGCTGAGTTTCGTTACCTTTTGGACCAAGACCATATCACCGGCATCTATCGTTCCCAGTCGGCCAGACGGCGGGTGCGGATGCTCCATACTCCCCGACTCAATCGCAACCATAGGCGCTGCAAACCACTGACCGGTGTACCCCCAGAGAATCATCAAAATAACAAACACAGCAAGCAATGCAACAACGACGTCCCGCACAAGAGAAACTTTGCTATTGCTGCTCTTCCAAAACTGCACAAACATTTTTTTGATATCCATAGGATCACTATCGCTGGCGGTCTTGTTTAATCGAATATCAGACCGAATTTCTGTAGGGAGGTAGGCTCCATTGAATCCGTTCAACCTTTTTTTTACATCATGCACCTTAGATGTCCTTTTAAATCTTTTTATTCATGTCCAAATGAATTTTAAAGAAAAAAATGCTGATAATGATTTTTATATTTGTTTTGATGTGTTCTTCTTTTTTTCTAAACCGAGATTTTTTGGTTACAAGTTTTTAAGATTCACGCTATTCTTTGTTTGATGCCCATAATGTGTTACTGATTCTTTGAATTGAGTTTCTTTTTCTTGTGTATAATTAATTTTGTTTTCGTACCGCAAACTGGGCAGATGTCCAAAGGTTCAGGAAACTTCCTTTTGCATCCAGGGCAGCTAGAAATCCATTGGAACCGCTGTGCAATTTCCTTCTGGGAGAATCCCTGGTAATTGAGGTGGAGCATCATCGCGACATTCTGAATCGAATAATCATCGGTGAGAATCGTTACTTCCTGATTAGCATCGGCATTGAGATCGAGTGCTAACGCAAGGATTTCAATATCAGCTGGGGAAAGTCGTTGGTCATCACCGGTTTCTTTCGCGCTTTCTTTTACACGATGTACTGATTCTTTTGTCGGTGAATGGATTTGTAATCCTTTTTCTTGGAGCATTTGAAAGGTTCGATAGTCAGGCCCCCCTGGTGATATCTCATCGCAAACCCTTGTTGTGGTAAGCATCGTCCCCTCGTGAATTTCAATTGGTTTCCCTGAAAGGATTGCAGAGGTGTCGATAATAAAAACCTGTTTTTTCATAGGGCGAATACTCATTATTTGTCTACACGTTCTTCAGTTTGGAATGAATCTTGGTGATGGCGACAATTTCTTGGTTTCCTGTTTTCATGTCTCGCAGGGTCACACTCTGTTGTTCGAGCTCTTTGGGACCGACGATAATGACGGTATTGGCATGTTTCGCAGCCGCGTATTTCAAGGATTTTCCTACGCCTCTTCGAAGTTGATCAAAATCAACGCTGAGGCCTTCCCTGCGGAGTCGCTGAGAAATCTCTATGGTGGTCGGAAGCATCTCCTGGTTGACGGGAATAATGTAGACGTCAAGACTTGGTGGTGGGAACGCGAATCCTTCTGCTTCTAACGCAAGGATCGTTCGATCAAACCCAATCGCGAACCCTGCAGTCGGGACGTCTGAGCCGCCAAATAAAGAGACAAGCTCGTACGCTCCGCCGCCGCAGAGCTGTTTTTCTGCGCCAAGTAATGGTGCATCAATCTCAAAGACGATGCCCTTGTAATAATCCAGCCCTCGTACAATACCGAGTTTTATCCCATACTCGGTAATCTTAAAGGCATTCGCAAGTAAGTCTAATACTGTTTTCATGGAGGAAAGCTCTTTTATCGCCGCTTCGTCTTTTTGAATAAATGCATGGATTTCCTCAATGTCTGGTGTCTGAAGGATGCAGATGAATTGTTCGGTAGTATCGTCTGAGATGCCTAACTCGCGAAGGGATATCCGCAGGTCGTCAAATTGGGATTTATCGATCAATAGTAGCAATTTTTTTTGATCGTCCTTCTGAAGGTTTAATGTTGAAAACAGGGCGCCGACAATGGTAAGATTACCGACGTTCATTCGAATATTTTTTAATCCGATGTTTGTTAAAAGGGTAAACGCACACGCAAGTAACTCTGCCATAGCCTCAGGGGTATCTGCACCGATGATTTCGCAGCCTGCCTGTTGAAACTCGCGGTATCGTCCTTTCTGCGGCCGGTCATACCGATAACAGTTCCCGAAATAAAATAATTTGAGAGGTTTCGGTTCCATCTGTAATCGTTCCACATAACACCGGATCACGGGGGCGGTGAGCTCCGGTCGTAACGCGAGCTGCCGTCCTCCTTTATCGGTGAACGCATAGATCTCGCTGATGATGGATTCCCCTGATTTTGCAGTGAAAAGCTCCAGGGATTCAAAGGTTGGTGTCTGGATCTCCCCGTAACCAAATGATTTAAAGGTCGCGGCCATGTTCTTTTCAATATAGCGGCGCTTCTCCATCTCCTCTGAGGTAAAATCCCGTGTTCCTCTTGGCACCTGAAACATGCTTGGCTGTATACCAGGAGATACTTAATTATATTTCTCTCTTACAAATTGAGGAATTACTGTTCGGGTTTCATTGTGGAATGGCGTGTAGATACCGTACATGTAGAAGGTTGGTCCCACGAACCCCATGATCCGCCAGTAGAAGTGGGTCTGATTTGTGCCTCCAAGGCCAACGAAGAATGTTTGATTTTTTCTGGTGCTGTTCCCTACGATCCCGAGCATGAACGGACCAAGGAGGATACCCCCGATGTATCCAGTCACATTTGTCGCGTTAAACAGTGCAAACACCCCAATAAATCGTCCAATGCCTATATTCGAATAATATCCTGCGAGCCATCCTGCTGGTAGAAGTGGTTGGCCGGCGATGTTTAGTCCCCAGACGCCACTGAAGTTCCCGGTGGCCCAATCTGGCGGGGTTCCATTATCCAATACTGGGCTTGGAGAAACTGGCACCTGAATTTTTATACTGTGGTGAAGAGGTCCCATTGCTGCTACAGGGATGCTGCTGCTGACGATGCATACGACGAATATTAAAAGACCTATTTTTTTCATGTATTTCCTCCTATTTTTTTCGTTTTAAAACTTAAAATTATATAACGTTTACTATTTATAATGCTTTTCTCCAGGGGAATAGAAATCTCCTATTGCGGCGATAGACGGTTGCCGCCAGATATCACCGAACTGAAATACCCATGAGCAATTTTGCTGTTACAATAACCTCCTCTGAGACCTGAGCAAATCGCTCAGGCATATGATCCAAGGTTCCA
>Ga0315282_10003117_pt1 | contig 29856 bp, 28 predicted proteins | sample YL17G07_20_MG_FD_203693 | JGI IMG/M metagenome (GOLD analysis project Ga0315282, IMG submission 203693) | Sediment microbial communities from Yellowstone Lake, YNP, Wyoming, USA - YL17G07_20 | ecosystem: Environmental > Aquatic > Freshwater > Lake > Sediment | place: USA: Wyoming | collected... | reverse complement strand
CTGGACATTGCCCTGCACAGACTGGAATGGTCTGGAATCCTGTTGATATGATAATACTCCCGCAGCAGATGCAACAGACCTTCCGCGTCGCGGAAGGTCGTATGGAACAACTGCTGAAGGAGGAACGAGATCAATATCGTCCTTTCATCCGTTGAGGGTCTTCCGGCCCTTTTCCTCCTCTGCCAGAAAGGAAAACCATCGACATGCCTGCGTATGGCCTCCAAGGCCAGACGCAGGCGATGAGCCTCGACCTCGCTCGGCGCGGTGAGGTCGAGAGTGAAATTGTCAACGTGCGTCTGACCGTCAAACTTGAATACCTCCCTAGGCATTTCTATAATCGTGGCAGCCAATCCAGTCACCTTCCTTAAGCAGCTGGCGAATGGATTGGACCACACATTAATATTTCGTAATCAATATTGATAACAAACAATAATTATGTTGTCAAAACGTCAGGTTGAGTTTTGCAACAAGGCCTTCTTCGATTGAACCGAATATGCAAATGTCTGGATGTTGCGAGCTCAAATCCGCCCGGTACCACTCTCTAGCGCTTCTGAGGATTCTTACGATAGATATGGAATAACGGCGATGGAAAGGAATCGAATGAACAGGCGTTATGTCTCTGTTTGCCACGCCTTCCTATGAAAACTGTTGCAGCCGCGATGATTGTTATCGTGGCAACAGCGATATTGACAGAGGGAGTAGGATCAATTCTAATCCCTCCCTTAAACCTTTGATCATCGCAAGAACCAATGTGACTTCAATGAGAAAAAAGAATTCTCCCACAGATCTCAGTAACTCAAATCTGCTGGGTGGGAGGTTTATCTAACAGGTTTTGCATGCTGGTCTCGCCTTTTGGTGCAAGAATTGAATCTCGATTTTGTCTGACCGGATTGGAACAGTCAGCTTGAACTGCATCAAAGGATTGGTTTTGTACTGCAATCATAGACTGCAGTACTGTTCTCCTGATGTCTTCCCTCATCTGCGTCAGAACTGCCAGAAGTGTCAGAAACGCGGGAAGGGAGTCTTGTCATACGAGAAGACGGGAACCTCCATTGGCCATCAATGTCTCACCAGTAATGTAGCTAGCTTTCTCTGAAGCCAGGAACAGTATTGCGCTTGAGACATCTCTGGGTATTCCGCTTTCCTTGACCGCTGTTCCCACGTCCTCCTCATTGCCATAGTAGGTGGCGGCGTCAATATGGCGATTGCCGATTTCCAGGGCACATCTCATGCTCTCATAGGTCACCTTTCCCGGGTCGATCTTGTAAGTTCCAAAGCTAAGTCGTGGTATGTCTACTCCGTTGCTCAACCTTGCCCTTGATTCCGTCCATTTCCCGCAACGGAGTGGGCTGCTACTCCCAGCAGGGGTTCGGACGGCTGAAGGACGAGGTCATAGAGAATGCGGGCATATCCTTCAAATGGAAGGACTACCGTCCCACCGCAGGGCAGCTCGCTATAGATGCAGGAGTTCCGATTGATCAGGTATCCAGAAGCATGAGGCACGCATCGACACTGACTACGGAGCGGTACTACTGCCGCACCGGAGCTGAACCTGCGTTCGCCCGGGTCAATGATGCATACAATATGATGTTCAAACCCGAGCCAGCTATCAGTGCCAAAAACGATTGAATTGAATTCGAAAAATAATTGTCTGGATGATGAGGGTGGTGGGCTCAGCCGGATTCGAACCGGCGACCTTCTGCGTGTGAGGCAAACGTCATAACCACTAGACCATGAGCCCTTGAAATCGGAAAAACATCTACCTGCTATTAATGTTTGACGGTGTTCACTGGCCCATACTCTCAATCCAGCAAACCAACGAGAGAAGCGTTCACTCAGTTATTACCTGGGTCGCACGGAACAGACCTTCGCTGAACAGGAGTGAGAAGTAGCCTGTCTTGTGGTTCGTGCTCCTTAGCTTGACGGCCCTGATGCGTCTCTGTATGTCGGTCTCTCCAATCTCCTGCAGCTTGAGGCTGATAACGCCATCCGCCAGGTAGCCTTCGTCGTACTTGTTCTCGAGCATCGCTTCCGGCGATGTCTCGGAGATCAAGAAGGATGTGATACCGAGGTTCCTGAGCCACTCGAAGAGATAGAACAACTCCGTGCGGCGGCTATCGCCCATCTGCGCAGCCATCTCAAGAACATCCAGCGAGTCCAGGACCAGGATCTCGTAACCGATGCTGTGCTTCAGGCTGTCCGCGTACATCTTGAAGACCTGCAACCAAGTCCCCTTCGCGCTGATCTGAGTCAGGCTTTTCCTTATCAGTCCGAGGTCCAGCACATGAACGTACTCCTTCACGGCCTCGTCATCCATGCCCATGGTCGCCATCTGCTGTATCAGGTTCTCCCTCGATTGCTCGAGGGTCATGTAGACGCTCTTGATCTTGTTCTCGAGGGCGTTCCTGTACAGGATGCTGTACGCGAGGGAGGATTTCATCGTGCCCGGGGTGCCAGTGATCAGAACTACCTGGCCTTTCGGTATTCCCCCTTGCAGGTTCTCGTCAAAATTATGAATGAACGTCCGCACCCGCTCGATCTGCGCTGTCATTATCCTCCCGGATAGCGGTTAAGTGGTCTGAGGCTATTTAATTTTTCGTCGCTGTCTCGCAAGTCTGATTTCCACGTGCTTCAGGATGTCCCGACCAGGGGGACCGAGAGGTTGAACTTCTCTCCGTCGTGATAGAAAACGTAGTATCGTGTGTCGATGTTGACGCCCCTCATCTTCATGCACCTGAGCCACCTATGGACCTTGCCGTGCTCGACCTCTCTCATGACGAGCTCGATGGCCCCGTCGGCCAGATACAGCTCGTCCTCGACGTTCTCGAGGAGAGAGTCCATGGTCCTCTCGGAGATCATGATTGTGGTCAGGTTCATCGAATTGAACCAGTCGAAGAGGTCCTTCAGGTCCGAACGGGTGAGCTCGAAGTCCGTCAGCGCTTTGAACGATTCAAGCGAATCCAGTACGAAAAGGTCGAAGCTCTTCTCGGCGTAGACGTTCTTCACGTATCGCATGAGGATGTCGCGCCAATCCCCCTCTTTCTCTTTCATCGACTTCCTGAGATCGACCATGTCGACGACCATCATGTTCTCTTTCGACTCTTCTCTCGGCATTCCGAGGCGTTCCATCTGGCGTATCAGTGAGCCCCTCGTTTGCTCGAGGGAGAAGTACATTCCCCTGATCCCGTTCTTGACAGCGTTGTGGTGCAATATGTGATAGGCGATCGTGGACTTCATGGATCCGGCCATGCCGTTTAACAGAACGATGTGGCGCGAGGGTAACCCGCCGTCGAGGATCACGTCCAGTTTCTCGATGTGGGTCTTGACCTTCCGTTCCTTCGTCCCCTTTGGCGTTGATGCGACCTGTTCGCCGAGCTCCTTGTCGATGTCCCGAATCAGCTCCTTCACGGTCGCATCGTCGATGACCTTTCCTTCGAGTCCAATATCGAGGGCAAATGCGGGAGCCTTCTCATCCTCGGCCTCCTTCTCTGCCAGGCTCGTCTGGGCGGCTTTGAGGTGCTCCTCCATCTGGTCCATTCTCTCGAGGCGAGCCTTCAGCTCTTCCTCGACCTGCTTTCGGAGGCGCTCCCTGTCCTCCCTGAGCGTCCTCTCGTACTCCTCTCGGATAGCGAACAGCCTCTCGAGTCCATCCGACGCGAGCGTATTGTCTCCAGCGGCCTGTCTGTAGATCTCAAGTTCCTTCATGCCTTTGTCGAGCTTCGCCGCGAGCGCTTCCAACTCCGCTTCCCTCTCCTTCAGGGCCTTCTCCCTTTCTCTAAGGTTCGCATCGTCGGCCTCGAACCTTTTGACCGATTCCTCCAGCGATCTCGTATCCTTCTCGAGGTTCTCGATCGAGGTCAGGATGTGGCTTTCCCTGTCGGCGAGCTTCTTGCTTCGCTTTGCGAGCTCGTGCTCTTTCTCTTCAAGAAGCTTCTTCTGCCTTGAGATTGAAAGGTAATCAGATTGTCCGAGATGTATCGAGGTCTGCTCCTCGCTGATGACCTTATCAACAGTCACCGTCGAGGGGAGCTGGACGGATCTAGTCTCAACGCCGTCCGTCTCGGTAAGGACCTCGCCGCAGCGCCCGCACTGTGTGTCATCAGGTCTGACACCGGCGCCGCATCTTGGACATTCAAATCTCTTCGCCATTCAGACACCAGGCGTCATTCGCTTATCACTTTGGTGACCTGGAACTTGCCTCCGCTGAAAAGAAGAGAATAGTACGAAGGATCGTGATTCGTCTCCCTCATCTTGACGCATCTTATGCGTCTCTGGGTCTCGACGTCCCTCACGACCTGCATCTTGAGCGTTATGATGCCATCCGAGAGATATCCCTCGTCGAAAGACCCCTCCAATATCCTCTCAGGCGACGCCTCCGAGATGAGGAGCACAGTTGCATCGAGCTCCCTCAGCCACTCGAAGAGGTAGAAGAGTTCGGTCCTCCGATTCTGCAAGTCAGCCATGGTCTCGAGCACGTCAAGGGAGTCGATTGCCAGTAGGTCGTATTTCAGGTTCTGCTTCAAGTTCTCTAGATATGACTTGAAGACCTGCATCCACGAGCCGCCGCCAGAGATCTGCTTCAGCTTCTTCCTGATGAGGCTCAGGTCAAGGATGTTCAGCTTATCCCCGACGTCCTTCGTCTTCATACCCATCTTCTCCATCTGGCGGACCAGGCTCTCCCTCGACTGTTCCAGCGTTACGTAGACGCCAGTCTTGCCGTTCTCTTTTGCGTGGTGGTAGAGCATGTAGTATGTCAGGGACGACTTCATCGTTCCAGGCGTCCCGGAGACGAGAACGATGTGTCCCGCCGGAACACCGCCCTCCAGTATCTTGTCGAAACCCTCAACGTACGTCTTGAATCTTTCATTCGATGTCAATCAGCCCCCCTCCAAGTGATAGATCTAGGTAGGTCGTATCTCATTCTTGGCTTGAACTAAAAGAGAGGGGGTACTAAAAACATTTGACGATGTTCTCGAATCCGATAATATCCCTTAAATCTCTCCTCTCACGACGACCTTCCTCACGTACTGCCTGGCAATCTCCGCCATCCCCCGCAGTCTCTCAGTTGGATATGGATTGATGACGGCGAGACTCGTGTCTATGGTGTTCTTCGGTCTGAACTGCTGCAACGCATATTTCCTCGCACCCCCGATGTGCGCCGCCATTGCCTCGATGTCACGCTCCATCAGAAGAACTGGGACGACCGTCGTCCTGAACTCGTAGTCTATTGAGGAGTCCATGATGAGTGATATCGATCTCTTGATTTTCTCGAGCGGGGCGCTCACTCCTGTCAAGTCTGAGTATTTCGAGTTTACCGGGCCCTTCAGGTCCATTGCGATGTAGTCGAGCAGCCCCGCATCCAGAAGATCCGCGATCATTTCCGGATTGCTGCCGTTCGTGTCGAGCTTGATTCTCATTTCACTTTCTCTCAGCTTCTTCACGAGATCGGGCAACTCAGCGTGTGTCGTCGGCTCTCCCCCGGTAATCACAACTCCGTCCAAGAACTCCTTGTTGGGTTCAAGGTATTCCTGAATCTTGGTCAGGGGGATTTCGTCCAGAGTCTCGGGGTTCAGCACGAGGTCCCTGTTGTGGCAGAACGGGCAGCGGAAGTTGCAGCCCGCGAGGTACACAGTAGCTGCAACGCATCCATCCCAGTCGAGGAGCGATGTCTTGGCGAATCCGACGATCTTCATGAGTCCCATTCCCTAGAACGCGGATGTATTCTTAGCCTTTATCCGGGGGTTGTTGAAAACCTTTTTGTGTTGCTCGTCATTCACACGTGTCAGTGGCACGATGAAGCTAGTTTCCGCCGCGCAATGCCGAGAGTTGAACTTGGAAGCCTTCAAGTCTCAACGGTCCAGAATCCCCCGGGTCGCGATCTACACCGGACCGGGGTCGTCGCACTCCTGGATATGGCTGGTGGAAGCGCTCGAGAGGATGGCATTCTATGACATACGGTTCGTCGATGAGACTTGGGTTGGAGCGGAGGTGCCAGCGAACACATTATTCGTCCCGGGCGGCGATACATTCCGTCTCGCGGAATCGATCGGCCCCTCCCGTCTCGAGGGACTGGCGCGATGGATTGCGGACGGCGGCAAGTACGTCGGTATCTGTGCGGGAGCCTACCTTCCGCTTCGATCATCTCATCCTCCGCTCGACAGTTTCAACCTCGTGAAGAGCAGGATACGGAATCTATCGAGGAATCTACCCAACGCAATCACGATGGAGGAGAAGTTCTCGGTCCCGTATGGCTGCTCATACGTGTTTCATCCGGTCAGAGGACCGCTGGTCGTCGACTTCAGAGGACTGCCTCTCACCGCCCCACTCTATGGAGGCCCAAGCTGGGAGGATCACGGGGACGCTGAGTGTCTGGCGACCTATAGTTCATTCACCGATGATACTCTGTTCCTTGCGGAGGAAAGCGTCGCCCGAGACACAATGATGGGGAGACCTGCCGCGCTGAGAAAGGAGTCTGGCAAGGGAGTTCTCTATCTCTTCGGGCCACACTTCGAGCATCCTGATTATCTTGTCAGCAACGGCGTGATAGGCTCGGTCCTAACGAATCCCCAGGACGGCCCCTTTGTGGACGCGACGTTTCGTGAAGAAGATTGCGGCACTCCCGATGCTGCGCGTCTCAAGAAACTGAAAGGCATCATCTCGAACGCACGGGTCATGTACCGCGGGCTCGAAGGAGCGAGCTGGAGGATCGGACAAAAGACCTGGGATCACGAGAAGATCGGATACTTCATCAATGCGATCTGGGAAAGGATCCTTCGTACGGAGGCGACGGACATGGAGTTGAGCCTGTCCCACGGGGTCGAGGAAGGATTCTCAAGATGCGTCTCCAGGATGAGGGACATCAGATCTGCGATGAGAGACGGGATCGACACGACGAGGGAAGCGGACTATCTCTTCAGGGACCTGGCCGAGACATCATCGGCATTCCTCGACAGGTACTTCTCGGCATTGAGGGCGACCGTGAGCTGAATGACATCGTCTCAGCTAGCAGCAAAAGGTTTTTTGGACCGCGATGTCTACCACGACCGAGTTCTGGAGCAGAATCTGATGCCAGCAACTGTGGCGGTCATCGGGGGAGGGATAGCGGGCGTCCAGGCCGCGTTGGATCTCGCGAACTCCGGCGTTCAAGCATACATCATCGAGCGGAGCCCGAGCCTCGGCGGTCGAATGGCGCAGCTAGATAAGACATTCCCGACCAACGACTGCTCCACTTGCATCCTTTCTCCCAAGCTAGTCGAGGCCTCCAGGCATCCGCTCATCAAGATCATGACGCTCTCCGAGGTCACAGAGTTGGAGGGCGAGAGCCCGGACTTCACCCTTGTTGTTCGTCATCGTCCCCGATACGTCAGAGAGGAGAAGTGCGTCGGGTGCGGTATCTGTGCGGAGAAGTGCCCGACGAGAGTGCCGAGCGAGTTCGACACGGAGCTTGGTGACAGGAGATCCATTTTCATTCCCTTCGCGCAGGCGGTCCCCCTCAAGTACGCCATCGATCCGGAGCACTGCCTGTTCCTGACGAAGGGCCGTTGCGGCATCTGCAAGAAGGTCTGCCCTGCCGGCGCGGTCGACTTCGAGATGTCCGAGTACGCAGAGAGAATCAAGGTGGGCGCGGTCATCGTCGCCACGGGATACGACCAGCTCGACCCTGGTCTGCTGGCGTGTTATGGTCATGGCGTGCATCCGGGCGTTCTCACAGGTTTGGAGTTCGAGCGGCTCCTGAGCCCATCCGGGCCTACCGGCGGAAGGCTCGTGGTGCCTGGAAAGGAGGGACCTCCGCGCTCGATCGTCTTTGCACAATGCATCGGCTCACGGGATTCACGCTTCTGTGCTCATTGTTCGAGATTCTGCTGCATGTCCTCGATAAAGCAGGCGCTCGTTGCGCTGGAGCACGAGCCTTCGATAGAGAGCATTCACATCTGCTACATCGATCTGCGGACCTATGGAAAGGACTTCGACCGGTATCGGGACAGGGCCAGAGAGGAGGGGGTGAAGTTCCTCAAGGGCAGGGTGGCCGAGGTGTCTGGAGACGATACGGGTCTCCAGGTCAAGGTCGAGGACGTCACATCAGGAGAGATCGAGATCATCGATGCGGATATGGTCGTTCTCGCGATGGCGGCCGTCCCATCTAGAGGCCTAAGGGAACTGGCGGGAGCTCTTGGAATCAGGCTAGGTGAGGACGGATTCCTGGAGGTCACCGCCTCTGAAGGAGAACCAGTGCAGACAACGAAGAGAGGGGTTTTCGCCGCCGGATGTTCGGCGGGACCGAAGGACATCCCAGATAGCGTATGCGAAGCCTCAGCGGCGGCAGCACAGGCGTTCTCATTGTTCCCGAACAGGGAACCGACCGACGTCGGCGTCGGATCGTTCAGGGACGTTTCTCAAGAGGACCTCCGTGTAGGTGTGTTCGTGTGCAAGTGCGGGACGAACATCGCATCTGTCGTCGACGTTCCAGCGGTGGTGGCGTCGGCGAAAACTCTCCCCGGTGTCGCGTATGCGGAAGAGAACCTTTTCTCATGCTCCGAGAGCGCGTTGAGCGATATCGCGAAGAAGATCGAGGAAGAACGACTCAACAGGATCGTCGTCGCCTCTTGTTCGCCGCGAACGCACGAGCCGATATTCCGCGACACACTCGCAAAGGCGGGTCTCAATCCGTACGTTCTGGAAATGGTCAACATCCGAGAACAGTGCTCCTGGGTGCACAGGCGCGAGCCGGAGGAAGCGACGAGAAAAGCGACGGAGCTGGTGCGGATGGGAGTGGCCAAGGCCGCCCTGCTCGAACCGTTGCAGCCCACTCCTGTCTCATTGATGCGGAGCGCTCTGGTCGTGGGCGGCGGGTTGACAGGAATGATTGCCGCGAGGGGCCTGGCGGCTCAGGGTTACGAGGTGACTTTAGTAGAGAAATCGGACAGGCTCGGGGGTCTCGCAGCATCGATCCACGAGATCGAGAACGGCGCCGAAGGCACCCCCGTCACGAGGGAGCTGGCCGTCTCCATTCAGAATCAAGGAGTGCGCATAAGAACGGGAGTTCAAGTGAAAAGCGTCGAAGGCTCCGTTGGGGACTTCAGGATCGTTCTGTCCGATGGGGCGGAGCTGGCAGCAGGGGTCATGATCCTCGCTCCAGGCGGCGAACCCGCCCCGGTCGGCGACTTCGGCATCTCGGGTGCCGTGACCAGCGTCGCCCTCGATGGGATGCTCGAAAGCGGTGCCGACATTCCGGCCAGGGTGTCTTTCATTCAGTGCGTTGGGGTTAGGAACGAGCATTTCGGATGCTCGCGATTCTGCTGCTTGAAGACTCTGGAACAGGCGCTCGCACTCCGACGCGAGGGGAAGGAAGTGAACGTGCTGTACAGGGACCTGATGTTCTTCCAGAGAGGAGCGGAGGAGCTTTACAGAGAAGCGTGCGAGGCGGGCGTTCGATACTTCCAGTACGACAAGATGCCTAGAATGAATGCGGGGAGACTGGAGTTCCTTTCCCCCGTCGACGGCGACCTGTCTCTCCCGACGGATCTTGTCGTTCTGGGTGTCGGCATGACTCCATCCGCTTCGATAGCGGAACTCAGTAAGATGCTGAAGGTTCCGGTCTCGCGTGAGGGGTTCTTCCTCGAGAAGCATCCCAAACTGGCCCCCGTTGAGTTTGCCGTTGATGGCATATACGTCGCGGGCTGTGCTCAGTATCCCATGACCGCGAATGAGTCGATGATCCAAGGTTCAGCTGCGGCAGCGAAGGCCTCATCGATTCTGAGCAAGAAGTCGCTCCTGTCATCGCCGATCGTTTGCACGGTGGACAGCGGTAGGTGCAGGGGTTGCGGAGAGTGCGAGGCGCTATGCAAATTCGGCGCTGCCCGAATCATCGTCGTCGGAGATCGGAAGGTCTCAGAGATCAATCCAGTGCTCTGCAAGGGATGCGGCGTGTGCGCCGTCTCTTGCCCTTCGAACGCCATCGAGGCGAAGGGTTTCACGAACAGCCAGCTCACGGAGGCGATCAACGCCCTGCTCGGAGGGGAGACATGAACTGGAGACCGAGAATAGTCGCGTTCTGCTGCAACTGGTGCGCCTACGCGGGCGCGGACCTCGCTGGTATATCGAGGAAGCAGTACTCACCAGACATACGCATCCTGAGAGTCATGTGCTCCGGAAGGGTCGATCCGGCGCTGATATTGAAGTGCTATGAGCAGGGCGCCGACGGCGTGATGGTATTGGGCTGTCACGTTGGCGACTGTCACTACCTGGCGGGGAACGAGGAGGCGCAGAAGAGGATCGAGAGCACGAGGGAACTGCTCGGACTCCTCGGCATCGACAATCGAAGATTGCTGCTGGAATGGGTCTCTGCATCAGAGGGAGAGAGGTTCGCTCGGACCGCAGATGACTTCGTCGCCACGATCAGTGAGCTCGGCCCGCTAAGAGGTGATGCCCGTGACGGTTGAAGAGAGTGCAGCAAAGTACAGAGTCTCGAGCTGCATAGACTGTGGCAAGTGCACTTGGGGCTGTCCGGTGTCCCACAAGACTAGCGAGTTCTCCCCGAGGAAGGTGGTCGAGGAGTACGTCGGCTCGGGCAATCTGTCGAGGGACAAGGGACTGTGGGAGTGCATGACCTGCGGCATGTGCACGGAGCTCTGCACCTCAGGTGTGAAGTTCCACGAGTTCGTCAGAGAAGTGCGCCCCTCGTTGAGGAGCTCTATTCTTCCCGAGACCACGCATAGCGACATCTTCCAGATAATCCAGAATATGTCATCGTTCAGCCGCATCAAGCCCCATACGAACAACTGGATGGCCCCGGATCTGAGAATCGATCCAGATTCTTCCACGCTCCTGTTCGTCGGGTGCACGCCGTACTTCGACGTGGTTTTCAACCACATAAGGAACGATCTTCTGGAGATACCGAGATCCTCCGTCCGTCTGCTGAATCGTACCGGTATTAGACCCCGCTTGCTCGAGCATGAGAGATGTTGTGGGCACGATGCATACTGGCTTGGAGACCAGGACACCTTCGAGAGGCTGGCCGAAGCGAACGTGAGAGCGATCGAGGCGACCGGAGCGAATGAGGTCGTGGCGTTCTGTCCAGAATGCTACACCGCGTTGAAGGATCTGTACCCGCGCTTTCTCGGTCACTTGGATTTCGAGGTTAAGAGCCTCACGGCGATGGTTGGAGAGGCGGTCAAGGACGGCAAGATATCCCTGTGCGATTCGGGCAAGACCCTCACATACCACGATCCCTGCCGGTTGTCCAGACACTCCGGTATCACCCAGGAACCCAGGGACATCCTCAGGGGCATGGGCAGGTTGATCGAGATGTCGAGGTCTGGCTCAATGAGCGCATGTTGCGGGACTTCGTGCTGGGTCAACTGCGACTCCTCCACAAAGGAGTGGCAACTCGATAGACTGAAAGAGGCGGAGACGACCGGCGCCGATGTTCTTGTCACCGCATGCCCCAAGTGTCTCATTCATTTCAGCTGCGCAATGCACGAGCATTCGTCGCAGAGCCAGAGAAGCAGCATCCCGATATCCGACATCCATGTTCTCGCTTCGGGGGGTATTCAGAATCCGTAGACGACCAAAGAGCCTTCGACCAATGCACGGAATCCTGGCATCCAAGAACTTCCACGCTTTTGCGCCTATCTCTCGAAAGCTCTTTAATATCTGTCCGACGTGCCAACCGTTGGTAGACTCACAATGTTAAATAGCCACAACCCGATTCCGCCGCCGTCCGCTGGAGGTCCCGAATGATTGGCGTCTTCCTTTGTCACTGCGGCACGAACATCGCGGGGATTGTGGATATCGCAGCTCTTCGCGATTACTTTTCAAGGCTGGGTTATTGCGTTGAGGACCACCTGTTCCTTTGCTCTCAGGCCGGTCAGGAAATGATCAAGGGCGCGGTCAAGGAGAAAGGCCTGGACAGAGTGGTCGTCGCCTCTTGTTCCCCCAAGCACCACGGCGAGATCTTCAAGGAGTGCGTCGGCGAAGTCATCAATCCCTACATGTGGGAGATGGCGAACATCCGGGAGCAGTGCGCCTGGACGACCTCTGACAGAGAGAAGGCCACGCAGAAGGCGAAGTCGCTGATCTCCGGCGCTATCAGTCGCGTGGAGCATCACCAACCGATCGAGAGCATCGACGTGCCGATACTGAAGAAGGTCGCGATCATCGGGGGCGGCATTGCCGGCATGCATGCCGCGCTCGAGCTCGCTGACAAGGGCCTCGAGGTCGTCCTGATCGAGAAGGAACCGAACATCGGCGGGAACGTGGTCAAGCTGGACAGGACCTTCCCCACGGACGACTGCGCCATGTGCACGATCTCCCCGATCCTGAACGAGGTGATGATGAACCGGAAGATCACCGTGCACACGATGACGAAGGTGGAGGAGTTCGAGGGCAGGCCGGGGGAGTATCGACTCGCCCTGAAGAAGCGCCCTCGATTCGTCGACTATGATAAATGTATAGGTTGCGGGGCCTGCGCGAAGAGCGAAGTACAGCTCGCCACTCCGATGCTGGCCGGCCCAATCATGGTGGACCGCATAAGGATATCGCAGGAGAGGTGCAAGACCTGCGGTGCGTGCGTCAAAGCATGCACATATGGAGCTATCACGCAGACTGAGAAGAAGGCCATTCCAGCCTACGACAGGGTGAATTGCGTAGGCTGCTGGAAGTGCAAGGAGGCTTGCAAGTTCGACGCGCTCGACATAATCAATGTATGTCCGGTCGTCGTTCCAAGCGAGTTCGACATGGGGCTCGGCTACCGGAAGGCGATCTATGTTCCGAATTCACAGACGGTCCCGCTGAAGTACTCAAGGGACCCGGTTCATTGCTTGCATCTCAATCACACGATGGACTGTCAGGGCTGCAAGGGCGTGTGCGGTCCCGGCGCGATCCTGGGTATGGATGCAGAGCGGGTCTTTGAGATCTCGGTCGGTGCCGTAGTCGTGGCGACGGGATACCAGCAGTATGACCTTAAGGGCACGGAGTACCACGTCGAGAATCCAAACGTCATAACCGGGCTTCAGCTCGAGCGTCTTCTGAGCCCTGCCGGACCGACTGGAGGGAAGCTCCTGAGGCCCAGCGACGGAAAGACGCCCAAGACTGTCACTTTCATCCAATGTGCCGGCTCGAGAGACGTTGACCGGAAGGAGTACTGCTCGAAGATCTGCTGCATGTACGCGACAAAGAATGCCAGGCTGATCAAGAGCGACCATCCGGAGATCGACGTCAAGGTCTGCTACACCGACCTGCGCGCGGCCGGCAGAGGTTACGAGGAGTACTTCGACAAGGCCAGGGAGATGGGTATCGAGTACATAAGGGGCAACGTTGGAGAGGTCGTTCCCCATGGAGACAAGCTTATCGTCAGATGCGAGGACACGTTCCTAGGCAGGCCTGTTGAGATCGAGTCGGACCTCGTCGTTCTTTCCACAGCGATGGAGCCGTCGGAGGGCACGGTCGAGATCGAGAAACTGATCCCGCTTGTCCCCGGAAAGGATGGATTCATTGCTCCAATGTATGTCAAGATAGCCCCAGTGGACACGACGACCGCTGGCATTTTCATAAGTGGCACCGCCGAGGCGCCGAAGCCAATTCAGGAGTGCATCACCGATGCTGGTGCGGCCGCTTCTAGGGTGGCTTCGTTCCTTAAAGATGATGCGATGACGGTCGACCTCGTGACGGCGTATATCGACCAGGACAGATGCATGAAGTGCGGCAAGTGCGCGGAGATCTGCGTGTACGACGCAGTTAAGGAGTCCGACGGCAAGTTCGAGGTCGTCGACATCTCCTGTGGGGCGTGCGGCAAGTGCGCGGCGAACTGCCCGACCAACGCGATCGACTTGCGGCTGAACAACGACATCCAATTGGAGGACTCCGCTCGCGGAATAATGCAGGTCGACAAGGACTCGATCATCGCCTACGCATGTGAGCAGTGCGGTTATAACGCAGCTGACTTGGCAGGAACGGCTAAGAACTACTACTCGACGGAAATCAAGATTGTCAAGGTCCCGTGCAGCGGGAGAGTGTCCCTCGCCCACATGCTCGTCCCTTTCGAGATGGGCGCCAAGGGGGTCATGATAGCCGCCTGTCTTGAGGATCAGTGTCATTTCATCGACGGCAACAAGGATGCGAAGGAGAGGACCGAACTGGCCAAGAAGGCCCTCGACCTCATGGGCATCGGGGGTCATCGTCTTCAGTTCTTCAACATCTCGTCGGCCGAGGGCGACAAATTCGTCCAGGCGGTCAGGAAGATCCATGCGGACACGGAGGTCGATTGAGATGGAACTGCCCTGCGGCGGCGTCGAGGGCCCGGTGGAATGCACGACGTGCAGGAAGTGTACGTCGACATGTCCGGCGGAACTCAGCATCTCGGACCTCATTCGATTGTACAGATACGAAGAGTTGCCGAAGGGGTCTCATCGCGGTCTCTTCCTCTTGGCGCAGAAGATGATGGCGCGGAGTGACACGGAGCCGTGGCTTTCGCCCTCTCTTGACACCGGTAGGGATGAAATCTACTATTTCCCCGGATGCCTACCGTTGTTCGACGACCTGCTCGGTTGGGAGACTGGCTACGCTAGGGCTGCGAACGCGGGGGTCGCGATCCTGAACCACTTCGGCGTTTCCCCGAAGATTGTTTACGGCTGCTGCGGTCATGATCTCTACTATTCTGGGAACCTGGATCACTTCGACCTCCTGAAGGAGAGACTGAAAGAGGAGATCAAAGGAAAGCTCATCGTCGGGTGCGCGGAGTGCTACCATTCTCTCAAGGAATTGCACGGCCTCGAAGTCGTACACATTTCCGAGTTCCTAGAGGGTAAGCTCATGGGGTCTCAGATCTCGTCAACCGCGGTCACCTTTCACGATCCTTGCCGTCTAGGGCGCTATCACGACATCTACGATGCTCCGAGGAATGCGCTCGGATCGGTCTCGCCCCTTAAGGAAATGGAGAGTTCGAGGGAGAACGCTCTCTGCTGCGGCGTGTCCGCCTGGCTCAACTGCAACAGCGTTTCCAAGGAGAACAGGGTCAGGAGACTGAAGGAGGCCGTTGATACCGGCGCCGACGCGCTCGTCACCTCCTGTTGCAAATGCAGGATACACCTCGACTGCGTGTTCCATGAGGAGCAGTACAAGGGCGATCCCCCGAAGATCAGGATCGTCGACTTCCAGGAGTACATAGCGGATGCGCTCGGGATCAAGGTCCCGGACTCCGCAACCGCAAATCAGGGCACGGGGAAGAGGCTGTCGTCCTTCGACGCCGTGGGCACTTTGGGCAGGCACTTCCTACCGACCTCCATCGACAACATCTTCAGTTGCACCACATGCGAAAGGTGCAAGGAGGTCTGCGACTTCGATTTCGATCCGGTGGAGGTGGTCGAGGACTTCAGGCGAACTTTCGTCGCGAACGGCTCAAATCCAGAACCGCACAGGAAGATCGTTGAGAAGCTGAGGCAGACTGGCAACGCATTCGGCGACGAGAGGAAAGTGGCGAAGCAGAGAGAAAGCGCCGAATACGTCTACTTCCCCGGATGTGTTGCAGTCTCCAGAAGACCCAGCTTAATGAATGATACGATTGCCGTCCTCGACGCGCTCGGCGTCGACTACGAGATCCCCGAGGGGCTCGTCTGTTGCGGCAGCGTTCTGAAACGTACAGGCTACGATCCATCGTTCCTCGTCGAGCAGAACAGAAAGATTATCGGCGGGAGAAAGGTGATCGCGTCCTGCGCGGGCTGCTATTCGACACTGGCAAGGGATTACGGCGACATCGACGTCCTCCATATCTCCGAGTTCTTAAAGGACCGAGTTGAGGACCTGAGGCTGAACCCAGTAATGATCAGAGCGGCATATCACGACCCGTGCCACCTGGGGAGAAAGATGGGCATCTATGATGAGCCGAGGGAGGTCCTGAGACATGTTCCTGGCATAGAGGTCATGGAGTTCCCGGAGTCGAGGGAGGATGCGGTCTGCTGCGGCGGAGGCGGCGGAGTCAAGTCCGGCAAGAAGGATCTCGCGAACAAGCTTGGCAAGGGAAGGATGAAGGCGGCGAAGGACCTCGATGCCCAGATCGTTGCGACATCGTGCCCGTTCTGCGAGCTGAACCTCGAGGAGAACGGGGACATGCCCGTGCTCGACGTCGTGGAGATCCTCGCCAAATCGCTCAGGGGTGATTCGACATGACCGCGTATCTGCCGGACATCATCAAGGAATTCGACCTGAAGAAGTGCATGCAGTGTGGCAAGTGTACCGCCTCCTGCCCGGCGGGGTTGGAGTCGAACCTCCGTACTCGCCTGGTCATATATCTGGCCAAGTCCGGGGTGGATGTGCTGGACATGAAGGAGCTGTGGTGCTGCACGACGTGCTACACCTGCCAGGAGCGCTGCCCCAAGAACGTGAAGGTCACCGATGCCGTCATCCATCTGAGGAACCTCGCTGTGAAGCGGGGCAACTTCCCGAAGATCCACGTTACCGCGATCGATGCGATAAGGGACACATCCAACGGATTCCCTCTCACCCCTGAGGTGTCGAAGATACGGTCCTTGCTCGGATTGCCGATTGAGCCTCATGATGTCGCGCACAACGAGGAGGAACTGAAGAAGTTCAAGGCGTTGCTCGAATCGCTGGAGCTGTTGAAACTGGTGGAGGAGGCGCCGAAATGAGGTACTCGCTCTTCCCCGGATGCATAGCCAAGAACATGTACCCCTCCATCGAGAAGTCGACGGGGATAGTCTTCAAAGAGCTCGACATCGAGATCGTCGAGGATGCTTACACCTGCTGCCCCGCACCAGGGGTCATCAGGAGCTACGACTTCGATTCCTGGCTCGTGATCGCGGCAAGGAACATCGCGACGGCCGAGAGGAGCGGCGCGGACCTGATGACGATCTGCAACGGCTGCTACGGCACGCTCAACGCCGCGAACAGGCATCTAAGAGAACATCCAGAGGCGCTGAGGATAGTCAACGAGAAGCTTGCGTTGATCGGAATGACTTGCTCTGGGAACACCAATGTCGTCCACTTTGTTGATGTTCTGAAGGACATGATGCCGCAGATCAAGGAGAAGGTCAAGGTGGAATTAGGCCTCAAGATCGCCATTCATTATGGATGCCACTATCTCAAGCCTTCTGAGGAATCGGGCGTGAATTCCGAAAGCCCAGAGGTCCTCGAGCGGATCGTGGAGGCCTTGGGATGCGAGAGCGTCGAGTTCCCCGAGAAGCTGAGCTGCTGCGGCGCCGGCGGCGGTGTTTGGAGCGGTGACGAGGAGGTCTCGCTCGGAATTCTCGATAGAAAGATGAAGTTCATCAAGGAGTCCGGCGCGAACTGCATCCTCGACATCTGTCCGTTCTGTCACTTGCAGTTGGACCAGGGGCAGAAGAGGCTGAAGATCCGGTACGAGGTGCCCGTGCTTCACCTCAACCAGCTGATTGGGCTATCGTTTGGTGTCAAGGACAAGGTCCTTGGGGTCCACACGCACATGGTCTCGACGAGGGACATCGCGAGAAAGGTAAAGAAGGCTAGAAGGGAACTCGTTTCAGAGGGCGTTCAGGGCGCGGCAGAGAGCAGCTGATTGTCACTTCTTGTCGGGGCTCCAGATAATGCCCTTCTCCTGGAGCTTTTTCTTGATGTGCCCACCCGGTCCTCCTCTTTCCAGCCTCGCTTTCTCTATGCATTCCTCGTCGTCGCACACGAATGCGGCGAAGAGGAAGTGTTTGGCCGGTTTCCCGCAGAACTGACAGGTCTGTTCCTCGATCTCCATCGACCGGGTTTATCGAGCCTGTCCTTCTTGAGCATTGCGCAGGCAACCGAACATCGAAAGGAAAACGGTATAAATGCTGGGGGCCATCGGCTCTCCTTGTGAAGATCTCGGTGATGGATCCGTCGCTTCCAGGCGCACTCCAAAAGATACTTCCGGAGATGGACCTATGGAAGTGCCATCAGTGCGGACAATGCTCCGGTGTCTGTCCGAGCTTCCAGCACGGAGGGATCCGCACCAGGGAGATCATCGAACGCGCGTCCGTCGGCGCTCTGGAGCTTTCTAAGGACTCATCGATATGGCTATGCATGATGTGCCAGGGTTGCACCGAGAGATGCCAACTCGGTGTCGACCCAGCGACGGTCATCACGCTCATAAGGAATCTCGCGGCCGAGGCCGGCAATCGGCCGGATCATTTCGCCGAGGAAGCCAAGCTCTTCATCGATACGGGCTTGTCGTTTCCGAAGACCGGGTTGACGAAGAAACTCAGGAAGGAAATGGGTCTTAACGAATTAGAGGTGGACCGGTCGTCTCTCGAGGATCTGAAGGTCATTGTTGAGAAGACGAGGCTCGGGAGGGTCAAGCTTGAGCGGTGAGTTCTACCTCTTCAGGGGCTGCCTCATTCCGACGAGATTGCCGTTCCTCGAGCGATCTTCTCTCTTCGTCCTGGACAAACTGGGAATAAGGCATGAACCCCTTCCCGGCGCCACCTGTTGCGTCGAGCCGATTGGCCTGAGGTCTCTCGCTTTGGATACTTGGCTCGTGACAGCCGCGCGCATGTTGTCGATCGCGGAGAGAGGCGGAAAGGATATCCTGACGCTCTGCAACGGCTGCTACGTTTCATTGAAAGAGGCCCGCCATGTCCTCGAATCCAAGGAGGAGAGGGACCGGGTCAATTCCATTTTGGATGAGGTCGGAATGGAATACAAGGGGACGGCCGACGTCCATCACCTATGCGGGACCCTAAAGGACATGGAGAGCAGGATCCGTTCTTTCGTCGTCTCTCCTCAGGAGAATCTCAGAGTGGCGGTTCATCCAGGGTGCCATATCGTGAGGCCGAGCGCGGTGACGAGCATCGATCCGCGCTTCTCGCCTCATGTCCTCTCGGACATCGCCAAGTGGGTCGGTTCGGAGGTCGCATACTCCGAAGACTGGCCGAAGTGCTGCGGTGGCGGCATTTCGGGGATCAGCGATGAGATCTCGGCTGGCGTGCTCGAAGACTCCGTCAAGGAATTCAAGGGTGCAGGAGCGAACACAATCATTACCCCGTGCCCCTTCTGCTTTGTGCAGTTCGACATCAAGCAGAAAGAGGGCCTTCCGGTGCTGTATATCTCAGAGCTGCTGGCACTCGCCTTCGGAGCCGCGCCCGAAAGTATCGGGATGAAATATCACAGAACGAAGGTCGTCGTCTAATCGCCCTCGAGCTACTCGGCCGTCTCCGCCGCCTTTATCGAAGTGATCTCCAAGTTGAAGTCTATCGCTTTCGCGGAGTGTGTGATCCATCCGAGGGATAGGATATCCGCGTGTTTCGCGAACTTGTGCACGTTCTCCGGGGTCAGGCCTCCAGACACCTCTATGAGCAGTCTGTCGTTCAGCTTCTTGACCGCAAGGGAGGCGACCTCAACCTTCTCGGGGCTCATGTTGTCGAGCATGATGATGTCGGCCCCGGCCTTAGCGGCCTCCACCGCCTGTTCTATCGTCTCGACCTCGACCTCGATCTTCTTTGTAAAAGACACATTCTTCGCCTTCGCTACCGCCTGAGTGATGCTTCCGACAACCCTCAGGTGATTGTCCTTGATCAGTATGGCGTCGTCCAGACGGTACCTGTGCGGATCCCCGCCTCCCATGACGACCGCCTTCTTCTCGTACACCCTGAAACCCGGCGTCGTCTTCCTGGTTGCTGCGATCTTGACGTTGGGGTTGAACCTCCTGCACTCCCTGAGAATCGCGTTGGTGGTCGTGGCGATCCCGCTCATCTTCATTAGAAAATTCAATGCGAGGCGCTCGCCCAGGAGTATCTTCTTCAAAGGTCCTTCGACGACGAGGACGTCCATTCCCTTCGACACCTTCTCACCGTCCCTGGTCATCGGGAAGGTCTTCACGCCGAGCTCGCTGAAGATCTCGATAGCCTCCTCGAGGCCTGCGAGAATCCCCTCCTCGTTGGCGGCGATCCGCGCGCTTCCCAGTTCATCCTTGATCAGGATGTCGCTGGTGATGTCGCCGAACCCCACGTCCTCCTGAAGATACTCCTCCATCTTGGTCATCTAGCGTGAAATGTTGCTATGTGAATATAAAAGTATTTGTTATCTGGCTAGATACCAACGCTGCCAGCTAGCATTTTTCTGGGACGTCCGAGACCTGTCCACGAATCGTCGTTCTGAGAACGACTCAGCGCTCGACGTCGAAGTATATTCTGAGCGCGGCTCTGTATTCGATTATCTTGCTGCCCTCGATCTTGCACTCCATCTCTCCCACTCTAGCCCACTTGATTCCGCGAACGCTCTTCGACGCGACGTCGACCGCGTTTTGTGCAGCCTTTGCGAAGCTTTCGTTCGAGATGCCCACTATATCAATGATCTTCTGGACCAATCTTACACCTCCAGACAGTAATGTGAGGGGGGCATACTTAAGCAGTTCCTTCGAATGCTGGCATTGTATGTTCACTTACTCAAGGACGTGGATGATGGCCGAGCGATTCCGACAACGTCTCCACGTCATACCATTGAAAAAGAAAATAAGGTCACTTGGCGTTACATGGCAACAATGAGCTCTCTCACCGGTCTCTTTCAGAAATTCTGCGAGGAGATGATGAAGAGGCTGAAGACTGAGCTCGGAAGGTTCTACACTGGAGGCTACATGAGCAAGTACCTTCCCCAGACCTGGGTCTTCAAGACCGAGAACGAGGTTTTCACGATTGTCATGGACAATGAAGGCAATGTCGTCCTCTCTGGCACTGAGAGCAAGACCCCCGACGTCAGGATACACACGACTGACATCACTCTCTCAAACGCGCTCCAGAGTAATGCCAAGCCAAAATGGCAGTGGCACGTTGCCTTCAACACGAGGAAGGGCGAAGCGGCTTACACCTACATGCGGGGCAAGTTCGGTCTCTGGGCCTGAGCGCCAGGAGATCGGGAATCTCAGTTCACAGTTCGAATTCCTCGCCAAGCTTCGGAAGAAAGACTTTGTGGTCCGCCTCAAGATCCTTCGCAAGCGCTTCTCTGTTGTCGCTGTGGCACAGGACGATCTTCTCCGGATCGCATCCGTTTATGAAGTCGAGCAGCTCGTTGTGATCTGCGTGAGCCGATAGGTCGAACTGCTGTACCTCGCACTTGATCTTCTCCTTGACGCCCAAGATGTTGATCGCACCTTCGTCGAGGAGCATCCGTCCGTTCGAGCCTTCCACTTGGTATCCCGTCAGCAGGATGACGTTCCTCGGGTCGTCCTTCAGCTCTTGGAGGTAACTGATCACCGGTCCGCCGTCGAGCATGCCACCGGTCGTGACGATGACATCCCCCTTCTTTGCTCTCTGTCTGGCTGCGGGAGTCCGCACCTCGTTGAAGCGGCTCCGCGCCCTCTTCAGGTTCTTCTCAGATCTCAGATACTCCGGTTGTCCGAGATAGAGGCTCGTTACGGTCTTGCCCATTCCATCAACCCACATGTCATACTTTGCGTCCCTTAGGATCAGCATGACCTCCTGGGTCCTTCCGACAGCGAAGCAGGGGATGATGGCTTTCCCTCCTCTCCCGACCACTTCCTTGATCTTCTGCAGCAACTGGTACTCTGTCTTCATGCGATTAGGGTGAAGTCTGCCCGCGTAGGTCGCCTCGATGACGAGGTTGTCGCACTTCACCGCGTGCGCTCCCCAGACGAGTTGTGTGTTCAACGTGTGCAGGTCCCCAGTGAAAAGCGTGACCTCTTCACCTCTTATCTCGTACATCGTCGCGCCCGGGACGTGCCCAGCGCTGTGCAACTGCACTTCGAATCCCGCGACGTCCATCGTCTCGCCGAACTCCATCGGTATGAAGTTCTTCATCGACGTCCTGATGTCCATGGGATCGAACGGACGAGGGTAACCCTCCGCGTCAGCCACCTTCAGACTGTCTTCTAGGAGGATCTGCGTGACGCTGACGGTCGAGGGGGTCGCCACGACCTCAGTATCGTATTTGCCGCAGAGCCACGGCATCATGCCACTATGATCGAGATGGCAGTGTGTCAGAAAGGCGTAGTCCACAGGTGGACTCGGTATCGGGTACGCCGGAGGCTTCGAGGGCCTCATACCGTATTCGAATAGCAGATTCGCATTCTTATGAGAGAGGAGCATCCCCATTCTTCCGACGACGTCCGCCCCTCCTAGGAACTTGATTTTCATTGTTTTCGACCTCTGTACTCTAGACTATTCTCCGATTAACTGGATAACGACCTTCCTGCTCCTTCCCTTGATGTCCAGCTCGACGAGCACGACCTGCTGCCATGTCCCGAGATCGGCTGCTCTATCATGGAACGGCACCGTCAACGACGCGCCCAGGAAGGATGATCGAACATGGGAGTGGCCGTTCCTGTCCCCCCACATGAGGTGGTGGTCGTACGCCGTGTCCTTCGGGATCAAGCGATCGAGGACTTTCTTGATGTCGCTTTGGAGACCGGGTTCGTATTCAATCGCAATCAGGGCAGCGGTCGAGTGCGGAACGAACACGCACGCCAAGCCGTTGGACATCCTCGAGGCGCTTATCGCCCCCCGAAGCTCGTCGGTGATGTCGACCATTTCACCTTCCTTTGCCGTCTTCACGGTGATGGTCTTCCTGAAAGTCTCCATGTTTTACCGGAATCGCTACTTTGTGATGGATATAAACCTTTTGCGGTGTGCCACGTGAACGTGGCGGGATGTGACATCGAGATCCTTTCCACAATCCAGATGAGTGAGTGCTCCTCACTGGGTAGTGGCATGGCTCCCGCGTCGACAAGCGGCGAGATCGACAATTCACATGACTCTGCATCGACGCATTCGAGAAAAGGATTAATATTCCGGGCTCAGATAATCTAGCCCGTGTCCGAGTTCGTTTCGGATATTCGATTGGCTCTGCATAGGAATGTCCTTCCGAACGACCGAGTGTGGCTGAGATCCGGTTTCAGGGTCCTGCTCATTAAGAAAGGGATTGACAAGGCCGGCAGTATCAACAAACTCGGTCGGGAGCTTGGCTATCGGTCAAAGGTACATCCCGGATGGAGCGTTCAGCAGATACTGTTGGACAAGCAAGCATTCCCTTACGATCGCCTGCATGCTCTCGCCAAATACCTAGGTTACTCTATGGAAGACGTGCTCAGATACCAGGCAAAGCCCGAAAGGGTGACCACCGAGAGCACACGAAAGGCGCTTCGACAGTACGGGCTCTGGTACTATATCCCGAGGTAGAGGTCGGACATTCTGTCTGTCCGAATGAAATGCATCTTCTTTCCGCTCATTATGATGGGTTTCCTTGAACTCAGTTGCACACTGGCACGACGTGTACCTCTTCTCCAAAAGAGATAAATACTACAATCGTCATAGGATACTTCCGTCGGACGTACGTCCGACCGAGGGGATGGGAGTGCTGTTCAGGAGAAAGCCTCGAGACAAGGACGAAGTCACCGACGATCTCGTGCACAGGAAAGTCTATCGCCTGGCCGAGACCTACGATGACAAAGAGGCTGCGATATTCAAGAAGCAGAAGGTGACATACAGCTTCTGGAGCGCGATCAAATATACGCTGATCCTTTCGTTCCTCTTGTGGTGGCTGCCCATCATCGGTCAGATGATTGCAGGGTACGTCGGCGGCAGACGGGCTGGCACGCCTTGGAGGGGAGTGATCGCAGCGATCATACCACTCGCAGTCATATTCGCCATCACCGGGGCAATGAGCATCGGGCTCATCCCGACGGTGATATTCGGGGTCAACATCGCTCCCGGCGCGATCTTCGGTTCGATAGCCGGTCAGATACCGATCATCGCCCCTTACATGAACTTCGCCGCTTCGTATTTGAATGAATTCGTGTCGCTCATGCAGTCCACGGCCTCTCTGAGGCTGGACAGCTATTTGATCACGGTTGCCTTCGCATACATTGGCGGAATTCTTTCCGACCAGACCAGGAGGGAATTGGAATATGTTTCTCACCATGGCAGTCCGAACACGACCGTCGTGGTGGAAGGCAACACTTCTCCGCGAGAAAGAGTCTCCCCTCGCCCCTCCTGGTCACTATTCCGCCAGCACTCTGCCCGGAACGCTCAGGTTCGACAAGCGAACTTCGGGGAGATGAGGTCTCTCGGAGCAGGCGCGGAGGCGGAGGAAGAAGAGATTAGGCCGCTTAGGTCGGTCCACAGAATGATCGACAAACACGAGGCAAGACAGTCCCTCACCCCGAGAGAGAGGAAGCAAATCGAGCAACGCGCTCACGCGATGGCGCAGCAGCAGAAGAGGGTCGAGAAGACCGTCCAGAGGAGGAACAACGGATTCTCTCAAGGACTAGTCTCCAGAGCCTCGAAGTCGAGCGGTCCGAACGGCCGGCATGTCGTCGAGAGGACGCAGACCGAATCAGGGGATTGGGAGTTCGTATAAGCATCTGGGTCACGCTTCTGGGGGATTCTCCCCCTATCTTTTTGTCACGGATTGAATTGACTCAATAATCACCGAGGACGATCCTTTGTGGTTGTCCTCCGTCACAGGGCGTCTTACAGCTACGACGTTCGGATAGTCGGTTGTGGTACAGAAGGATTTTTATACACCTACCCTTTTCCCAGCAAATCGGCGATAGAGAAATGTTCTGTTCGGAATGCAGGTCATTGATGTTCCCCAAGAATGGTGTGTTCAAGTGCAGCAAATGTGGAAAAGAGCAGAAGATGAATGGGGAGAACGAGAAGTTCACGACAAAGCTCAGGGAGAAGGAAATGGCGATCATCGACTCGAACGCCCCTACGCTCCCGAAGACTCAGGTCGAGTGTCCTAAGTGCGGGCACAACGAGGCCTTTTGGGTGCTTCGGCAGACGAGGGCCGCGGATGAGCCGGAGACCCGGATTTATCGGTGCACGAAGTGCGGTCATTCCTGGCGGGAATACTGATTCCAGTATGTTCCCCTATTAAGGAAGATTTATTATCGTATATGCGTTTACAGGAGTGTTGGGGGGAAACTGATGCTTCATGCTAAGGTGAAATCTGAGACTCTTAAAGGAATCGTTGATATTGTCTCCACCCTTGTTGACGAGGCAAAATTCAATGTCGCTGCTGACAAGCTCACTCTGAAGGCCGTCGATCCCGCGCACGTCGCGATGGTCAATATGACCATTCAGAAGGACGCGTTCGACGAGTATTCGGCGGACGAGACCGAGCTCGGAGTGGATTTGGACAAGATGAAGGAAGTCCTGAGGCTTTCCAAGGCGGGCGAGGTCATGGAGCTGGAGCAGGACGAAGAGCGCAATCGTCTCGTGATCAATGTCGGAAACATCACGCGCAGGATGAACCTCGTCGACACCACCGGCATGTCGGACCCAAAGGTCCCGAATATCAACCTCCCGGCGAAGGTCGCGGTGAACTCGGACGAGCTGCAGAAGGGAATAAAGGCGGCAGAGAGCGTCTCGGACCACATAACCTTGACCGCTTCGCCAGACGGCTTTGAGATGTTCTCCGAGGGTGAGACCGACTCGGTCAGTCTGAAGCTGCCGAAGGACCTCCTGGTATCGCTGGAGTGCAAGGAGAAGGTTCGCAGCCTGTTCCCGCTCGATTACTTCTCGAACATGGTGAAGGCGATCCCTGCTGGAACGGTCGTGACGCTCAGTATCGGAAGTGATTATCCCGTCAAGCTCGAATTCACGATGGCAAACGGAAAGGGGACGGTGGACTATCTTCTTGCGCCGAGGATCGAGAGCGACTAGAGCCTGAGGTCCTCGATTATCTTCATCTCTTGATCTGGCGCTTGGATAACGATCATGATCTTGTCCCTTATCCCGCACTTCTCTATCTTGTCCCTCAGAAGCTCGTCTATCTGGTAGATGCCTGCCGAGTTGTTCATCTTTATCTCTATCTTGACTGGTCTATCTTCGCCTTTCATGACCCGGACCTTGTCGATCGCCAGGGCCGAGACCGAATGGATGTTGACGCTTCCAGCCCTAAAGGGTATCCTCGCCCTCCCCTTCTCCATGTCGAGCGCGTCCGCCACTCTCGTGACCGCCGCCTCGAGTGTGAGGGGCGTGAACTCCGCGTGGTGAGCGATCATCGCGTGCATGGTCTCGACTATCAGTGTAGTGAGGGCGGGCTCCTGATATATGTCGGCAAGCAACCGCCTTATAATCGGAGGGGCCAGGATCAGCGAGAGCTCCTCGTGCTTGAGCCGATGTATCGAATGGCCGATGTCGTGCAGTGCGCACGCCAGTACGACGACAACCTCCGCGTCATCGTCCCTCATCTTGTGGTCCGTGACGACATTCGGCTTCTCCCCGCTTTCTATGAGGATCCGTAACATGTTCAGCGCGATTTTGGCGACAATCCTAACATGAGTCGGGCCGTGGTCGTTGAATCCCATCCTGTCTATCGCCGTGACGTTGGAAGCCCGCCAGAGAGCCATTGTCTCCTGGTCTTGATTTATCCTCTTAACGACCATCGCAAGGGTCTTGTTGCCGCCGTACGGTACTCCGAAGGGAACCGTCATCGGGTGATATATCGGACTGTGCCACTTAAATGCTAGCTGTTCCTGGTGAGCTTTTTCGAAGCGACTAGTCTGCTCGCACAGAAGGTTTTTAATCGCACCATGGCATTGTCCAATTCTCCCCGTTAGCGCAGTGAGGTGCGCGGCTTTGGCCAATTGCAGCGACGAAGACATCGATCTCTTGCGACAGAAGGCGAATCTCATCCGCCGGCATGTTCTTCGCATGACCTTCGCCGCCGGTTCCGGACATCCGGGGGGATCGCTTTCGTACGCCGACATTCTTGCTGCGCTCTATTTCAAGATCATGAACCACAGGCCCCAGGACCCTAAATGGGAGGACAGGGACCGGTTGGTGCTTTCCAAAGGTCATGCCGCGCCGGCGTACTATGCGGCGCTGGCGGAGAGCGGCTACTTCCCGGTGTCGGAACTCCTCACGCTCCGGAAGCTGGGTAGCCGGTTGCAGGGTCATCCTTCCCGGAACAAGACGCCGGGCGTCGAGATGTCCACTGGATCTCTGGGTCAGGGATTGAGCGTCGCGAACGGCATGGCGCTCGCCGCCAAGCTGGACAGGAGGTCATACCGCATCTTCTGCCTGTGCGGGGACGGGGAGATGCAGAGCGGCCAAATCTGGGAATCCGCGATGCTCGGCGCTCATTACAAGCTCGACAATGTTACCGCGTTCCTCGACAGGAACAGACTGCAGATCGACGGTCCCACGGAGACGATCATGTCGATCGAGCCGATAGCGAAGAAGTGGGAAGCATTCGGCTGGAACGTCATCGAGATCGACGGGCACGACATGAGGCAGATCCTCGATGCTTGCGATAGAGCTAGGGAGGTCAAGGGAAGGCCGACGATGATCATCGCGCACACGGTCAAGGGGAAGGGCGTCTCCTTCATGGAGAACTCGGTCCCGTTCCACGGCAAGGCCCCGAACGAGGATGAGCTCAAGCGGGGCCTCAGGGAGCTGGGTGAGGAGATATGAAGTGGGCCCTCGCCAGCCAGAGGAAGGAGTACGGCAAGGCCCTCGTGGAGATCGGGCAGTCCCGGAGCGACGTGGTCGTCTTGGACGCGGACCTTTCGAGCTCGACGCGAACGGGCGATTTCAGGAAGAAGTTCCCTGATCGGTTCTTCAATTGCGGCATCGCAGAACAGGATATGATGGGCACGGCGGCCGGGCTGGCGGCGAGCGGCAAGATCGTTTTTGCGTCCTCTTTCGCGGTTTTCGCGACTGGCAGATGCTGGGATCAGATCAGGCAGTCGATCTGTTATCCGAAGTTCAATGTCAAGATCGTCGCGTCTCATGCCGGGATTACCGTCGGCGGGGACGGCGCGTCGCATCAGACCGCGGAGGATATCGCACTAATGCGGACGCTTCCTAACATGACCGTCATCGTTCCCGCGGACGCGATAGAGACCTACAAGGCCGTCAAGGTCGTGGTCGATCGTCCCGGACCGTGTTACATCCGCCTAGGCAGGGTCGACTTCCCTGTTGTCACAACGGCCGATTCTCCGTTCACGATAGGCAAAGCGACAGTGATGAAGGAAGGAGAGGACGTCTCCCTTATCGGCATGGGCCAGATGGTGGCGCTGTGCTTGGACGCCGCCGGCGAATTGCAGAAGAAGGGCATATCCGCGCAGGTCGTGAACATGAGCACGATCAAACCCCTCGACGAGGAGACGCTGGCCAAGGCAGTAAATAGGACTGGCGGCATCGTCACCGCGGAGGAGCACAACGTCTTGACGGGGCTGGGCAGCGCCGTCGGGACCTTCGTCGCGGAGCATGGCGGGTGCTTGATGCGGAGGGTCGGAATCCCCGACACATTCGGCGAATCGGGTGAGAGCGAAGAATTGATGGTCAAATACGGTCTAACGAGCGCTAGGATCGTTGAGTCTGCGGAGGAAGTGGTCCGGAGGAAGAAGTAGATGAAGATATTCATCGACAGCGCGAACATCGAGCAGATCAGGGAAGTGAACAGCTGGGGAATTCTGGACGGCGTGACGACGAACCCGACTCTAGCAGCGAAGGAGAAGACGGACTTCGACACGCTCGTGAGGCAGATCTGCGAGATCGTCGACGGCCCGATAAGCGCCGAGGCCATCAGCACGAAGGCCGATGATATAGTCAAGGAAGCGAGGAAGCTCGCAGCCGTACACAAGAACATCGTTGTCAAGATCCCGATAATGGAGGAGGGTCTCAAGGCAACGAAGGTGCTGTCGAAAGAAGGCATCAAGGTCAACATGACGCTCGTCTTCTCTCCGGCTCAGGCGTTGCTGGCATGCAAGGCCGGCGCCAAGTACATCTCGCCTTTCGTCGGGCGCTTGGACGACGTCGGCCATGACGGTATGGAGGTGGTGGCGCAGATCCTCGATATCATGGACAACTACGACTTCGACGCCGAGATCATCGTTGCCAGCGTCCGGCATCCCGGCCACGTGATCGAGGCCGCGAGGATGGGGGCGCACATCGCCACCGTCCCGTACGACGTCCTGAAGAAGATGTTCAAGCATCCCCTTACGGACGTTGGGATCGAGAAGTTCCTGCAGGACTGGCAAAAGGTCGCGAATCGTTGAAGCCAGCAATCGGAGTTCTTCATCACTCGTTTCTGCTTGGGAGAGTTACAGATAATGGAGCCAGAAAGCCCACGAATTCATCTGTGGGATGAATGGCAACAAATCGTTTTAATCCAGAAACGCATGGAGGAACGCAATGTTATTGGCATACAAACTGAAGCACGGCAGGGACTTCAGCGACGAACTGGCGAAGGCCAGAAAGGTCGCTGAGTTCGCGATCCAAACTCGTAGCCGTAGCTCTGCCGATGTCAAGCACATCGGACTCAAGTCAGCCATTGCCAATCAAATTCTTAGGAAATATTCCAGCGACCGAAGGGCCGGGAAGGTCAGGAATATGGTCTTGACTGTTCCTGGCCAGAGCATTAAGTATGAGACGGAGAGTCGCATCATCCGAATCCCCTGCTTCAAACTCTGCCTGGATGCAAGCCATCTGCCTCTGTTCGATAAGATCAATCAGGTCGAAGTAGACAAGGAGTATGCCTGCGTCTCCGTCACCGCCCTGGATGCTCCGATGTCGGATGTCGAGGGATTCATCGGCGTGGACCGGAACACGACAGGTCATGTTGTCGTTGCCGCCAATCCGGCGACGGGCAGAGTGTGGAAGCTCGGGAAGGAGTGCCAGCATATCCACGAAAAGTACCAGAACATCCGCCGGGGCCTTCAAAAACAGGGCCGATACAAGGAAGTCAAGAAATTAAAGAACAGAGAGAGCAGAGTTGTCAGGGACATCAACCACAAGATTGCGAAGAAAATAGTCGATGTCGCCGTCCAGAACGCTTGCGGCATAAAAATGGAACAACTGGACGGCATTAGGAACAGCCGCAAGCAGGCTTCGTCGTTCAGGCACTCGCTGAACAGTTGGTCGTTCTATCAACTTC
>Ga0315282_10003116_pt1 | contig 29861 bp, 29 predicted proteins | sample YL17G07_20_MG_FD_203693 | JGI IMG/M metagenome (GOLD analysis project Ga0315282, IMG submission 203693) | Sediment microbial communities from Yellowstone Lake, YNP, Wyoming, USA - YL17G07_20 | ecosystem: Environmental > Aquatic > Freshwater > Lake > Sediment | place: USA: Wyoming | collected... | reverse complement strand
CTTGAAGGTATTGGATCCACGCCGGATGGCGACCCCAGTTCCACTCGATCCGGGAACGGGCCCTGGCGGACCAACAGGCCACCCGCGCTCAAGTCGGGCCGGGCCACAGGAGAGACCCGATGAAGTCTCCTACCGTCCACCGATTGGCTGCAGGGGCGCTGATGCTGGTCGTGGCGTTGGCGGGCTGCGGTCGCGGCGGCGCTGCGAACCAGGCCAAGACCGAAGAGGCCCAGGCCAAGCCTCCCACGGTCAAAACGGCCCTGGTCCAGACACGCGACCTGGCACAGACGGTGGACGTGACGGGCGAAGTCGTGGCCACGGACAGCGTGGTCGTGAGCGCGACCGTCGAGGGGCCGATCGCATTCTTCCCCTGGCGTGAGGGTGACCGCGTCGGCACCGCCGGTGCCAAGCTGGTCGTCATCGACCGGGCGATTTACCAGGCGGACGTGCAGGCCGCGCGGGCGGCGCTGGAGGCGGCCAAGGCAAAACTGGCCGATCTGAAGGCCGGCACGCGGCCGGAGGAAATCGCCCAGGCCAGAGAGGTCGTGCGGAAGCTGGACGAGGCGACGGCCTTCGCCAGGACCGACCTGGAACGGGTGACGACGCTGGTGACGAGGGGGGGGTTGCCCGGCGAGTCATTGGACAAGGCCAGGGTGACCCTGGTGGATCTGCAGAGCCAGCTCGAGGCGGCGCGACAACGCCTGGCGATGCTGGAGTCCGGGCCCACCGTGACCCAACTGGCCGTCGCCCAGGCCGCGGTGGATGAGGCGGCCGCCCGGCTGAAGGTCACCGAGGCGAAGCTGGCCGAGTGCACGATCACCGCCCCGTTCGCCGGCATCATCAGCCGGGTCCATGTGCATGCGGGGGACATGGCCGGCATCAAGGCCCCGCTGCTGGAACTGTTCGACCCGGCGTCACTGGTCGTCCGTTTCGCGGTGCCCGAGGCGCAGGCGTCGATCCTCCGCGCGGGCCTGGGGGTCAGCCTGCAGTTTGACGCGATCCCCGGTCGCACGGTTTCCGGCAAGGTCAGCCGCGTCTATCCGGACCTGGATCGGCGGATGCGGACACGCACCGCCGAGGCGGTCCCGACTCAGTCGGTGCAGCTCATGCCCGGTATCTTCGCCCGGCTCAGGCTCACCCTTCGCTCGGCGCCGGGTGCGACCGTGGTACCCGTGGAGGCGATCCTGCGCACCACGGAGACCGAGGCAAGCGTCTTTGTCGTCCATGACGGGAAAGCCCAGCGCCGGCAGGTCCGGACCGGGCTCAGTGACGCCGGCCTGGTGCAGGTCCTGGAAGGGCTTGAGCCGGGCCAGCAGGTCATCGTCGGCGGGCTGGCCAAGCTGAAGGACGGAATGGCGGTGAGCGCGAGTCCGGTCGGCGGGAAGACCCCTCCTGCGGGCGCGACGCGCCCGGCGGAGGCCAAGTCATGAGACTGACAGGCTGGACCGTCCATCACCGGCTTGCCACGGGCGCGATCGTCCTCACGTTTCTCGTGCTCGGGCTCTACGGCCTGATCCGCCTTCCGGTGGATTTCCTGCCCGGTATCACCTACCCGCTGATCAGGGTCCATATCTGGTGGCGTGGGGCGACCCCGGAGGAGATCGACAAGAGCCTGGCCGACCCCATCGAGCGCCAGATGGCCACGGTGGACGGCCTAGACTACCTCGAATCCTCCTCCATCGAGGGCCTGTACACCCTGCAGGCCAACTTCAAGTACGGCGTCAATGTGGACGTGGCCTACCAGGACGCATTGGCCGCGATGGCCCGTGCGGCGCGCACCCTCCCCAAAGACATCGACCCACCGCTGGTCTTCAAGGCCGACCCGTCCCAGCTCCCGGTCCTCCAGCTCACCATTGCGTCCGACCAGTGGGACCTGGTGAAGCTCCGCGACTGGGCGGACAAGTGGCTCCAGGACCGACTGATCGCGGTGCCGGGCGTCGCCGGCACCGAGCTTGTCGGCGGCCTGAAGCGAGAGATTCGCGTCCACATCGACCCGAACGTGCTGGAGAAACACGGCCTGACCCTGGCCGGGACGATCAAGCGGATCGACCAGGAGAACGTCGAGCAGTTCGGCGGTCGGGTCACCCAGGGATCGCGCGAGTTCATCGCCCGCACGACGGGAGAATACGCCTCGCTCGACGACATCCGGAATGTCCTGATCGCACGCCAAGGCGGTGCCAAGGTCCTCCTGGGCCACATCGCCACCGTCGCAGACGGCCATGAGGAAGCTCGCGTGATCACCCGGTTCAACGGTCGGCCGGCCGTGAAGCTGAGCGTGCTCAAACAGGCCGACGCCAACACCGTCGAAGTGGCCAGGGCCGTGGCCCGCCGGATCGAGGAACTCAAGTCAGTCATGCCCGACCACCTGCGGTTCGGGGTCGTGGAAAACCAGGCGGATTATGTCAATGCGGCGCTGGCCGGCGTCCGCAACGCTGCCTTCGAAGCGGCGATCCTCGTGGTCCTCGTCATCGCCTTCTTCCTGGGGAGCTGGCGGCAGGTCGTGGCCATGATCTGGGCGCTGCCGGTGACCTTGCTGCTCAACTTCGGCCTGATGAAGCTGGCGGGCTTCTCCCTGAATATCTTCTCCCTCGGCGGACTCGTGATCGCCATCGCCGTGGATCTGGATAACTCCATCATCGTCATCGAGAACATCACCCGTCTGCGCCGGGAACGTCCGGACGTCACGCTTGGTGAGCTGGTGATCACGGCCACGTCGCAGGTTGGTCCCGCCGTCGTGGCCGCCACCCTCTCGTTTCTCGCGCTCTTCCTTCCATTCCTGCTGGTGCCCGGAATGGCGAGTCTCCTGTTCCGCGAGTTGATCCTCGTCATCGCCGGAATCATGGTCATCAGCCTCGTCATGGCCATTGCGGTGACGCCGATTGCCATGGCCATCATCCTCGGCGGGAAGGGCGTCCACGCCGAACGGCTCAACGTCTTTGAACGGATCGTCGAGCGGGTCACCGGCCTCTACATCGGCCTGCTGGAGAAGGCCCTGCAATGGCGGTGGGCCACCGTGGCGGTCTTCGTGACGCTCGTGGTGCTCGGAGGCGTTCTGCTCCCCCGTCTCGGCACGGAGTTCCTGCCGAAGATGGACGACGGGCGGATCATGGTCAAGGTCCGATTGCCGACAGGCGCGGCCGTGGGGCAGACGGATGAGGCACTTCGACGGCTCGAAGCCGCGATCGGAAAAGACCCGGTGATCCAGAGCACCTTCACGCTGGTCGGCGGCAAAGTGATGGGCCTCGCCACGTATGAGGTTGCCAACGAAGGGGAGGTGGACCTGCAGCTCGTTCCGCGCCATGCGCGACGCGTGACCACCGATCAGTACATCACGCAACTCCGGGAACGATTGGCGGGGGTGCCGCTGCCGGCGGGCAAGGCCATGGTGACGCAGGCGCAGGTCAAGGGCCTCCACCGCCTTGGCCAAGCCGACATCGAGGTGAAGATCAAGGGCCAGGATGTGGAGAAGTTGTTCGCGCTGGCCAATCGGGTCTCGCAGACCATGCAGGGCCTCACGCACTTCAGAAACGTCTACGTCTCCATGGACATGACCAAGCCGGAATACCAGGTCCAGGTGGACCGCGTGCGTGCGGCGGAGCTGGGTCTGACGGTGGCGGATGTGGCCGGCACGGTCCGCGGGCTGGTGCGTGGCGACGTGGCCTCGCGCTTCCGCGACGGCGACTACTACTACGACATCCGCGTCATGATCCCGGAGGAGAAGATCGCCTCCCGCCGGGACATCGAGAACCTCGTGCTGAACACCGCGCAGGGAGGCTATCTGCGCATCCGCGACATCGCGCAGGTCAAGGATGCCGTCGGCCCCGTCGAAATCGTCCGCGAGGACCAGGTGAAGGAGGTTATCGTCCGTGGCGATGCGGCGGGCGTGAGCGTGGGGGCTGCGCTGCAAGAGCTGCAGGCATCCCTGGCGACGCTGGAAAAGCCGGTCGGCTACGAGTTCGCCTACGGCGGCCAGGCCCAGATGATGGCCGAGACCGCGCGGACGCTGCTGACGATCCTCGGCTTCGCTCTGTTCTTTGCCTTCATCGTGCTGGTCGTCCAGTTCAATGATCTGAAGCTTCCCCTCTACGTGCTGGCCGGTGTTCCCGTGTCGCTCACCGGCTTGGTGATCCTGCTCTATCTCACGGGCATTCCCCTGGGATCCACCGTCATCATCGGCCTGCTGGTCGTCGTGGCGGCGAACGTGATGGAAGGGGTGCTGCTGCTCAACTACGCGGAGGAGATCCGCAGCGGCGAACATCGCACGCCTCTGGAGGCGGTCGTGCAGGCGGCGCGCATCCGCTTTCGTCCCCGCATGATGACCGCCACCGGGGTGCTGGTCGGCTTTCTGCCGCTGGCCCTGAACCTGGAGGAAGGCGGGGACATGCTCCAGCCCATGGCGGTTGCAGCAATGGGGGGCCTTTCGGTCACCATCTTCGTCGCCCTGTTCCTGGTGCCGTGTCTGTACGTGATCTTCAGCCGGTCGAAAGAGGCGACCGTATGAGTTGGTTCCCGGCTCGGAACGTCCCCCCGGGACAGCCCCAATTGTCTGCGAGAGCCCAACCGGTCGCGGGGCCTGTAGGAGCCTCCATCCGCCCGGGGCAATGGCGGAAGAAACTGGCTCCCGCCGGGAGGCCCTCTCCGGATGCGCTGCCCCATCCCGAGCGCTCCTTGACGCGGGCACACCGGCTGAATTAGTATTTGGGATGATCTGCACCAGTATGTCGGTAGAGACAACGCGAGGTTACCCCCTATCATTGCGACCTTGCCCTCCTCACGGCGCTCCCGGGCCCCATGCTCTTCGCGCTGTCAACGCAGGCGTGGCAGACGGGGTTCGCGGCGAGGGCACACGCTGTATTCGAGTTCACGGAGCGGAGACCCCTCCGGACCGTCTACAATAGTAGGAGGAACCGGCATGCCAGAGAAGCCACACGCGCGCGTCTGCTCGGCCCCGCTGTTTGCCCCGGCCTGTATGAGCCGGGAGGGCGCCTCCGCCTGCTGCGTGGTGCTGGACAGCATCACCGACGGCGTGTTCGCCGTGGATCGGGAGCAGCGGGTGGTGTCCTTCTTCAACCGGGCGGCTGAACGGATCACCGGGTTCAGCGCCGAGGAGGCGCTGGGCCGGCATTGCTTTGAGGTATTCCGCTCCCGGGACTGCCAGACCCGCTGCCCCGTGGAGCGGACCATGACTGCCGGCGAATCGGTCGTGGATTTCCCCTCGGTGATCATCAACAAGGCCGGGGTCGAGGTTCCGGTCAGCATCGCCGCCGCGCCGATCCGGGATGAACCGGGGGAGGTGATCGGCGCGGTCGAGATCTTCCGGGACCTGTCGGTGATCGAGGCCCTTCGAAAGACCATCTCCGGGAGATACCGTTTGGGCGATCTGCTCAGTAAGAATCCGCGAATGCAGGACATCTTCGAGATCCTGCCCGAGGTGGCGGAAAGCGACAGCACCGTGCTGATTCAGGGGCCGAGCGGCTCCGGCAAGGAGGTTGTGGCCACGGCCATTCACGATCTGAGCCATAGAAAGGACCAACCATTCGTCAAGATCAACTGCGGAGCTATCCCCGACACGCTGCTCGAATCCGAGTTGTTCGGCTACGTCAAGGGGGCCTTCACCGACGCCAGGAAGGACAAACCGGGGAGGTTCGTGGCAGCGAATCACGGAACATTATTCCTGGACGAAATCGGCGATATGTCCCCGGCGCTTCAGGTGAAGCTGCTCCGAGTGCTCGAAGAAAAGGCGTTCGTTCCGCTCGGTGGAACCACCCCAGTGCGCGTTGACGTGCGGGTCATTGCCGCCAGTCACAAGGACATCGAAACGCTGGTGGCGGCCGGGAGCTTTCGCGACGATCTCTACTACCGGCTGAACATCATCAAGATCGAGCTGCCGCCGCTCCGGGAACGGAGGGAGGATATTCCGCTTCTGGTCGAACACTTCCTTTCCCGGTTACGTTCGGTCAAAGGGAAGAGCGTCTCGGGCGTTTCGGCCGAAGTGATGGATCTTGTCATGAACTACGACTTTCCCGGAAATGTCAGGGAACTGGAGAATATTCTGGAACATGCCTACGTGCTGTCCAAGGGGCCGATCATCGAGAAGGGACATCTGCCGCTGGATTTCTTGAAGAAAACGGAAAGAGGCTCCCCCGCCGCGTTCCCGGCGAAGTTGGTGGAAACGGCCGAGGCGCGAACCATTCAGGACGTCCTGCAACGGCACAAAGGCTCCCGGGTCGCGGCCGCAAGGGAGTTAGGCGTGAGCCGCGCCACGCTCTGGCGTAAGATCAGGAAGTTCCACCTGGATTGATGGCGCTGGAACACGCACACCGTCCCGCCGTTTCATAGTTGAAACGCCGCCCATGAGACAGTCTCACTCCTGCCGCATCGTCTCCGTCTCCTCGCGTGATGCCACGCCCATAATCCGCTGATTTTGCTCGGCATAGTCCTTGATCGCCGGACCCGTTCGAATGGTAAGCAAATTGCTTCTCATCGACAGCGATGGGGATCAATGGGCGGACGGATGGAGGGGTAGGCAGATGACGATAGCCATTCCAGTGTTTCGGAAGCGAGTCTCCCCCAATTTCTCGACGGCTCCTGAACTGCTTGTCGTTCAGAGTGACGGACACACCATCTGGTCAAGGATGCGAATCTCGGTCTCGAAGGCTTCTCTGGCCGAGCGGAAAAGGCGACTGCTGGCCCTGGGGGTAGATACCCTGATCTGCGGTGGAATGGACAGGATGACCCAGAACTGGTTCGAACGGCGGAAGGTTCGCTTGATTACCAACATCGTGGGCGACGTGCAGGAAGTTCTGTCCGGGATAATGGGCCTTCGGGAACGGCTGGTTGGCCCTGCGCCGAACACCGCGTAGTGGGCTGTGCCCGTCGTCATGAATCCGGAGTACCGAGTCACGCCGGCCCGGGCGTCCGGGGAAGAAGAGGTTATCTGGGAACGCGGCGGGTGGCCTGGGATCCTTCGGCGCCTCCGACACAGGAGGGGCGACCATGGAGAAAACACTGGTGGGGCTCACGGCAAACGGGATTCTGGTGATCCATGCGGGCTGGGTGGTTTTCCTGGTGGCCGGCTTCATGCTGGTGCGGGGGCGCCCCTGGGGCGAACGGGCGCATCTGAGCGCGCTGGTGGTGACGCTCACGCTGGACCTCAGCGGGACCCCTTGTCCGCTGACCGTCGCGGAAACCGCCCTGCGGATGCGATGCGATCCGGCGGCCGTCTACCAGGGCTCCTGCATCCCGCATTACCTCGGGAGCCTCTTTCCCCAGATGCCCTGGAGTGCGGTGCAGTTAGGGGGCGAAGTGCTTCTGGTGGTCCTCGCCCTCTGGTGGTACGAGCGGATCCCCCGAGGCCTCCGGCTCGGCCACCTGACCCGAGCGGCATGACGGGCCGGCAGAGCGCCGACTTCGAAAGGAGACGATGCCGATGCGAATGGGCCGCGTGATCGGTCCGGCGGCCGGCCGAAGCCGGTGACGGCGGTGTGCGAGCGCCAACCTAGCAATAACAACAGGAGGTGGACCATGACAACCAATGCAGCGACGGCCGCAGCGACAGCCCCCCCAGCAGCGTGGTGGCGCCGGCAGCTTCCCACCGCGGTGCTCCTGCTCATCATGATCGTTCTCGCGGCCTGGGCGCTGGCGACGGGCGCGGGGACGGCGCCCGGGGTCGCGCCCATGGACGGGCCGAAGGGCGTCGCGCTCGTCGTCATCGGGTTTCTCGCCGGCCTGCTCGGGGGGCTGATCGGCACGGGCGGGTGTAGCGTGATGCTGCCCATCATCCACTTCTGGATGGGGTATCCCGCCATGATCGCCGTCGGCACCACCCTCTTCGCGGTCTTCTTCACCGCGACCTCCGGCGGCTATGGGCATTTGCTCCAGCGCAACCTGGACGTGCGGGCCTTCTGGTGGCTGGGGGGCAGCGGAATCGCGGGCGTGTTGCTCGGCTCGTGGCTCTTCCTCCTGCTTGCGGGACAGGAGATAGTCTTGGGGTTGATCCTCGGCGTGATCTTTCTCTGGCCGGCCATCCGGATGATCTACGAGGGCCTGTTCCAGCGCGCCATGCCCAAACGGGAGGGCGCGGCGATCCCCGGGGCGGCGTGGGGGATGGCCGTGTTCGGGTTCGCCGTGGGGATCGCGACGGGCATCGCCGGCGTCGGCGGCGGCTACGCCTTGGTGCCCGGCCTGATCTACCTCTTCGGCGCGCCGGTCTACATCACCATGGGCACGTCGCTGGCGACGATGATCCCGCTGGCGGCCGTGGGCGGGGGGATCAAGCTTGCCCAGGGCTTCGTGGACCTGGCGACCGGCCTCGTGCTGGGGGCGGGCACCATCGTCGGCGCGCAGGTGGGCGCGGCCATCATCAAGCGCTTCAAGCCCGCCACGCTGAAGCTGATCTTCGGCCTGTACTTCCTGTACGTGGCGGTCAAGTTCATCACCGGCTTCTTCGGAGTACATATCTGGTGATCCGGGCTCGGGCGGCCGGAACAATCGGATGGACGGGACCCATGAAGCGAGCCGACGCGGTGGGAAAAGAAAAAGCGGGTGAACCCGAAGGCATTCCGCGTCGTCGGATGGAAGCTAGAAGGACGCAAGCGCCCCGCTACGCCGCCGACGCCGCGGGTGGGAGCCGCGGCCATGAATCGGCGGAGGATGGGAGGGACGAATGGCCCGCATTCGATTCCAATTCCGACAGGCCGGCGCCTCCAGCGTGAGGCTCGCGGGCGACTTCAACGGATGGAGCACCGTCACGCATCCGATGGAGGAGCAGGGCGAGGGCCTCTGGACTCTCGTGGTGGACCTTCCCCCCGGTCGCCATGAGTACAAGTTCCTCGTGGACGGCCGCCAGTGGTGGAACGATCCCGAGGCCCCCAAGGTCCCGAACCTCTGGGGGAGCGAGAACTCGTGCGTGGAGGTCCGGGAGGAGCGCCCGCCATGAGCCGCGCCGTTGACTTCACAGGGATTCGGCAAGTCTCTCGTGATTGCCGCCGCCCGGGGCACGGACGCCTCGAGCGTGCGTGCACTCGGGCCCGAAAACCCGGGAGGTAGACACGTGGGCCGGAGATCCATAGCGTATTTTTCCATGGAGATAGGGCTGGAGGGGGGCATCCCCACCTACAGCGGCGGGCTGGGCGTCCTGGCGGGGGACACCCTGCGCGCGGCCGCCGACCTGAAAGTCCCGATGGTGGGGGTGACCCTGCTCCATCGCAAGGGCTACTTCTACCAGCGGCTCGATGCCACCGGCTGGCAGGCCGAGGAGCCCGTGGAGTGGGTGGTCGAGGATTACCTAGAGGAGCTTCCCCAGCGGGTCTCCGTGACAATCGAGGGGCGAGCCGTCCGCCTCCGGGCCTGGCAATGCGAGGTGAAGAGTGTCGCCGGCTTCAGGGCGCCAGTGTTCTTCTTGGACGCCGACCTTCCGGAAAATGCCGACTGGGACCGGTCGCTGACGCACTACCTGTACGGTGGGGATGCCCATTACCGCCTCTGCCAGGAAGCCGTGCTCGGCATCGGCGGGGTGAAGATGCTGCGGGCTCTGGGCTACGAGGACATAGACCGGTTCCACATGAACGAAGGACACGCCAGTCTCCTCACGCTGGAGCTTCTGGAGGAGGCGGCGCGAAAAGCCGGCCGGCGCTCCCCCACGCCGGAGGATATCGAGGCCGTGCGGAAGCAGTGCGTCTTCACGACCCACACCCCCGTCCCGGCAGGACAGGATCAGTTTCCCATGGATCTGGTCAACCGGGTCCTTGGGCCGAGGCAGCTCTTCCACCTGGACCAGATGAAGGGCATCTTCTGTTGCGACGGGGTCTTGAACCTGACCTTCGTGGCCCTGAACCTCAGCCACTATGTGAATGGGGTCGCCAAGAAGCACGGGGAAGTCTCGCGCCTCATGTTTGCGCCCTACGTCATCGATTCCATCACCAACGGCGTCCACGCCGCCACCTGGACCGCCCCCGCGTTTCAGCAGCTCTACGACCGATACATCCCGGGGTGGCGGGAGGACAACTTCAGCCTCCGCTACGCGCTGGCCGTCCCCGCCCGAGACGTGTGGGACGCGCATACCCATGCGAAGCGCGAACTCGTCCAGCACGTGAACCGGGAGACCAACGCGGGCCTGGATGGAGATACCCTGACCCTCGGCTTTGCCCGACGCGCGACGACCTACAAGCGCGCGGACCTCCTCTTCCAGGACGTGGAGCGCCTCAAACAGATTGCGGCCCGGAGCGGTCACTTTCAGGCGGTGTATGCCGGGAAGGCCCATCCCCAGGACCAGGGCGGCAAGGAGCTGATCAAGCGGATCTTCGGCCTGAAGGAGCTGCTCAAGCGGGAGATCAAAATCGCCTACCTCGAAAACTACGACATGGAGCTGGGGCGATTGATGACCTCCGGAGTGGACGTGTGGCTGAACACTCCCGAGCCGCCCCACGAGGCCTCGGGGACCAGCGGGATGAAAGCCGCGCTCAACGGCGTCCCGAGCCTGAGCATCCTGGACGGCTGGTGGATCGAAGGCTGCATCGAGGGCATCACCGGGTGGTCCATCGGGGACCGCGGGGTGGAGCCGGGAAGCCGGGGCGACCGGTCACGGGACGCCGCAGCCCTGTACGACAAGCTGGAGCGGACGGTGATCCCCACCTTTTATCGGGAACGAGATCGTTTCATCGAGATGATGCGGCACGCGATCGCGCTCAACGGCTCGTTCTTCAATGCGCAGCGAATGCTCCAGCAGTATGTGCTCAAGGCGTATTTCGCCTAGCCCGCCTGGGAGCGGATTCGAAGGGTGACGGCAAGGTGCATGCCTCCGACGGCAGGGATCGCGGCCGAGATCCAGCGACCGGAGCTTTCGAAAGGAGAGTGCCATGAAGACCGCAGCAATGCTCGACGAAAAGAATCTTGCGCATCGGATTATGGACGGAGGTCTCCACCTGGCGCCGTCACTTCTCGAGCAGGCGTTCCTTCGCCGGAGTCTGCGCGGCCTGGTCCTGAGAAGGATCGAGCAGCACATGGTTGGCTGGGTGCAGAGCAAGAAGGGCCTGCAGTGGCCGGCCCCTGCTCAGGTGGTGCAGGATCAGGCCGATATGCTGCGGGCGATGGTTGCCTCTGCCGGGAAGGCCCTGGACCGCGGGCAGATCTCGCACAAGGTTCTCCGGGGGTTATTGCGGGCGTTCCTGGTCAATGTCGCCTTGCGGCACGACGACAGCGCCAGGCGCGCTGCGCAACGCTTCGCGGGCAGGCATGGCGGCCAGCCTGCTCCGTCGTTTCTGGTGATCAGTCCGACCAATACGTGCAACCTGCGCTGCACCGGGTGTTACGCCAGTTCGGGGCCGGCCAGCGAACGGCTCGAATGGGACGTTTTCGACCGGATCGTGACCGAGGCCAAAGAGGGATGGGGCGTTCGGTTCTTCACGATCTCGGGCGGCGAGCCGCTGACGTATCGGTCGCAGGGCAAGCAATTGCTGGACCTGGCCGAGCGGCACAGGGAGTGCTTCTTCCAGATGTACACCAATGGCTGCTTGATCGACGAGCAGACGGCGGAGCGCATGGCCGAAGCGGGCAATCTGATTCCCGCAATCTCGGTCGAGGGACTGGAGGATCGCACGGACGCGCGGCGCGGCGCGGGGGTCTTTCAAAATATCTTGAGGGCCATGGCCAATCTGCGCCGGGCCGGCGTTCCGTTCGGCATTTCGATGACCCCGACCCGGGACAACGCCGAGGAGGTCCTGTCGGATGACTTCCTGGATTTCTTCTTCGAACAACAACAGGCCGTCTTCGGGTGGCTGTTTCAATACATGCCCATCGGCCGCGGCTTCACCGCGGACCTGCAGGTCACGCCGCAACAACGCCTGTGGATGTGGCGGCGGACCTGGCAGATCATCCGGGAACGGAAGATCATGCTGGCGGACTTCTGGAATTGCGGCACGGTGTCCAACGGGTGCATCGCGGCGGGGAAAAGCTACCTGTATATCGACTGGAACGGCAAGGTGATGCCGTGCGTCTTCGTCCCGTACGCCGCCGCCAATATCCACGACCTGTACGCGCGCGGCGGCAGACTGGACGACCTCTACGACCTGCCCTACTTCCGGGCCATCCGCCACTGGCAACGGGACTACGCGTTCGGCAAGGACGGGGACCGGCGGTACGGCAACTGGCTCCTGCCCTGCTCGCTCCGCGACAACTATGCGATGGGTCGGCGACTCATCGAAGAACACCAGCCCGAACCGGAGGACAGTGCGGCGGCCGAAGCCCTGCGGGATGAGAATTACCGCGTGCGGATGCTGGCGTATGACGAGCAGCTCCGGCAACTGTTCGATCCCATCTGGGAGCGGGAGTACCTCCAGACACCGGCCGGAGTGGAGGCGACAGGGCGCCTCGACTCTCGAGGCCGCCTCTCGCGCGTTGCATCCGGTGCGTCGGCGGAATGATCGGGGAGGAAAGACCAGAGGAAAGGGGATTCGAGACACGGGCGGGAATCAGAGACAAGATGGATGCGTGAAATGCCCCGTGTCTCCTGGTAGAATTGGCTATGCAGAGCCTGTACGCAAGCATGGTAATGCGCTTGAGCAAGCGCTCACCTGAGCGTCTGCTGCGGTGGATTCGCCGGATGCCGACACCGGTGGTGCGCGGTCTGCGGCGAGCGGCGCTGCGCCGGACGGTGCGGCTGGCCGGCCGGCGCTCGACATTTTACCGGGACAAGCTCGCCGCCCTGGGGATCGCGCCGGACCGCGTGAGGAGCCTGGCGGATCTCCGGGACTGCTTCACCACACCCGAGGAACTGCGGGGGGCGGCGCCCGAAGACCTGCTGTGCGGAAGACCGGAGCTGGTCATTGAAAGCTCCGGGACGACCGGTCGGGTCACGCGGATTTACCTGTCCCACGCCGAGCTGGAATCCGCCGCCCGGCAAGCGATCATCTACCTGGCGGTGCTGGGGATCGGCCCGGAGGACCGGATCCTGGGCGCCTTCGATTATTCCTGGGGCCTGGGGGGACAGTACACCCAGCGGATCGTGGCGCACAGCGGTCTCTTCGGAGCCTGCCCCGGCCTGGTGGATCCCCAAGAGGCGGTGGAGCGGCTGCAGCTCTATGGGTTCACCGTGATCATCGCCGATCCCTTCTGGCTGTCGCGCTTCACCGAGATCGCCATGGCGCAGGGGATCCGGCCGCCCATGAAGGCCTTCCTCTCCGGCGCGGAACGGATGACCGAGCGCCTCCGGGGTCTGATCGAGGCGTACTGGCGGGCCCCCCTGTACATGACCTACGCCAGTACGGAGCTGGGAGCGGGCCTGGGGGCGGAGTGCCCGGCCAAGGCGGGCTATCACCTGAACGAATACGATTACGCCGTCGAGGTGGTGGACCCGGACGAGGAAGGGTTTGGCGAGGTCGTGTTCACGACGCTCACCCGGACGGTGATGCCCCTGATCCGCTACCGGACGCGGGATATCGCCCGGCTGATCCCGGAGGCCTGTCCGTGCGGCCTGCCGTTGCGCCGGCTGTCGGCGATCCGGGGCCGCAGCGATGAGGTGATCGCTTGCGTCTGGGGGAATGTCCATCCCGACCTGTTCGCCGACCTGCTGCAGGGCGCCCCCGGCGTGGGCGACGAGTGGCAGGTGGCCCTGTGCCAGCGGGGCCTCCGCCCGGTCTTTGAGTTCCGCCTGGAGATGGGAGGGGTAGGCCCCACCCAGGAATCGGTCGGCTCCCATATTCGGGCCCGGCTGGCGGAGCGCTACCCGGCCCTGTGGGCCAAGACCCAGCAGCAGATGTGCGACATCGCCGTCCAGTTTGTGGCGCCGGGGACCCTGCGCACGAGCCGCAAGCTCCGGCGGCTGGTGGATGAGCGGGAAGGGCCGCCCCCGGCACGGTAAGAAGGGGAGACCTGGCGACCGCGCGACCTTGGCAATCAGGCAAAAAGGGATTGCTCGTGGATGTGCTTTACTTCACCCCTCTCATTTTCTTTTGCGTAGCGTTTGTATTCTCTATGCTGGGCCTGGGAGGGTCTCAGCTCTACATTCCTTTCCTCTATTGGATGGGTCTTGATTTCAAGATTGAGGCCATTCCTCTCGGGATGTTATTGAATGTAGTGAACAGTGGCACAGCGGCAATAACCTATACGATCAAGAAGATGGTTCTTTGGCAAGCGGCTTTGCCCTTTGCCGTTACTATGCTGATTCTTCCCCCGGTTGGAGCATGGCTCAATGCTCAGATTGCCACCAAGCCGCTCATTGCTTTCTTTGCGGTCTTCACTGCCGCAGCAGCAACCCTCATGCTTTCTGGCTGGAAACCCAAAAAGGGGGAAATGTCCTCAAAGGGGCGCATCATTCTTGGGCTGTCCGCTGGGGGTATTTTGGGACTGATTGCCGGCCTTATTGGGCGCGGTGGAGGCTCTTTTATTGTGCCCTTACTTTACATCGCAGGGTTAGAGCCAAAAGCCGCTGCGGCCACCTCCGCATTTGTGGTCACCTGCTCGGGCGTGTCGAGTTTCATTGCGCTCCTGGCTATAGCGGCAAGACCACGCTGGGTCATTTGGGCAGGTTGCGTGGTTGCTGTGTTCCTCGGTAGCGAAATCGGTTCTCACGTTATGGCCGAGAGACTCAAACCTAGAGGAGTCCGCATTATATTTGGTACTGCGCTCTGGGCAGTCGCACTATTTCTCTTTGTTCACGATGTGCTCTTGAAGTGAGGCAAACGACGGAAGGTATATGCTTAGGCGGGACCCAAGTGCCGGGTGAGGGACGTGGGCGGGAGGTGCGCGCATGCGGGTCTTGTTGGTGCAGCCCAATCAAGAGCGCACGAGAGGGTTCCAGCGGATGGCCTGCCTGGAGCCGCTCGGGTTGGAGACGATTGCAGGCGGCCTCTCGCCTCGGCATGAGGTGGGCCTCGTGGACCTGCGCGTGGAGCCGAACCGATTGGCGGCGACCCTGACGGCCTTCCGGCCGGCTGTGGTGGGCATCAGCGCCAATTTCACGACCGACACCTACCAGGCGTTGGCGGTGGCAAAGGCCGTCCGGGAGCTGGCCCCCGAGACATACGTCGTCGTCGGAGGAAATCACGCCTCTTTGCGGCCCATAGATTTCCACCATGCTGCGGTGGACGCCGTCGTGCTGGGCGAGGGCGAGGTCACGGCGCGAGAGCTGGCCGAGTGCCTGGCGGTTGGCGGCGATCCGCGCCAGGTATCTGGCCTGGCCCTGAACCGACCCGGCGGACAGTCTTTCACCAGGGAGCGGCCCTTGGTGGAAAATCTGGATGCCTTGCCGTTGCCGCAGCGCTCTCTGTCCCAAGGCCACAGGCGCCTCTACCACCTCGTCCTCACTCGCCCCCTGGCTCTGGTGGAGACGATCAGGGGCTGTCCCTATCGGTGCCGCTTTTGCGCAGTATGGCGCTTCCATCGGGGTGGGGTGCGCCGCAAGAGTGCGCATCGGGTGGTGGAGGAACTGACGCAGGTTGAGGAGCCGAACGTCCTGTTCACCGACGACAACTTCCTGAGCGATATTCCTCGCTCCCGGGAGATTGCCCGCCTCATCCGTGAGCGGGGCATCCGGAAGCGCTACCAGATTCAGGCCCGCAGCGACGCCATCGCCAGGCACCCAGAGGTGATCGCCGAGTGGCGGGACGTGGGGCTGGGGACCGTCTTCATCGGCTTCGAGAAGCCGGTTCAGGCGGAGTTGGAGGCGGTGAACAAGCGGAATACCGTTGAGAACAATGAGAAAGCCCTCGCGGTGTTGCGGCGGCAGGGCATCGAGCCAACGGCTTCTTTCATCGTGGACCCGGACTACGGACAGGCCGAATTTGCCGCCTTGCGAGCGTACGTGGGCCGTTTGCGATTGCAGTGGCCTACCTTCACCGTCCTCACCCCATTGCCAGGGACGCCGCTGTTCGAGTGCATGAAGGAGCGGCTTACCACCAGCAGCTACGAGCTCTTCGATCTGCTGCATGCCGTAGTGCCCACCCGGCTCCCCTTGCCTGAGTTCTACAGGGACCTGGCCGCCTTGTGGCGAAGCGCGTACCCGCCCTGGAGGCAGCGACTGGCCCGGGTGTTCTTCGCCCTACGGGATCTGCTCTCCGGGGATGCGACGTACGGGGGCTGGCGGGACGCGCTCGCTGAGATTGGTTGCCTTACGAATGCCGCCGCCTATCAGGAGGGAGCGGCCGGATGTACGAGGCGCGGACATGCAGGTCATCTTGACCGCCGATGATTTCGGCCGTTCGGCCGCCATCAATGCGGCCGTCCTCCGGGCGCACCGCGAGGGGGTGCTCACCAGCGCCAGCCTCATGGTGGCTGGGGAGGCGGCAGAGGAGGCGGTGGCCCTGGCCCGGGAGACCCCCAGCCTGGCCGTCGGACTGCATCTGGTCGCGGTGGACGGACCGACCGTCCTTTCGCAAGGAGAGATCCCGCACCTGGTGGACGAATGGGGACGGCTTCCCGCCGACCCGGTCCGCTTGGGCCTGCGGTATGTCGCGAGCGGTACCGCGCGAAAGGAATTGGGGAACGAGCTGGCGGCGCAATTCCAGCGGTTCGTCGCCACCGGCCTCCCCCTCTCGCATGTGGATGGGCACCGCCACATGCACATGCACCCGGCGGTGTTCGCGATGCTCCTGCCCCTGGCACGGGAGTACGGCGCACGGGGCATCCGCCTAGTGCGGGAGGACCTCTGGCTGGGCCTTGGGGAGGATCAGGCCCGTCCCCTGACAAGCGCGTCCTGGGCCATCACCTTCGGCCTGCTCTCCCGCTGGGGCGCGCGCCGGCTGCAGAATTACCCCCTGGCAGTGACGCGCCGGGTCTACGGGCTCATGCGAAGCGGACAGATGACGGAAGCGTACGTCCTGAGGCTGCTCACGCACCTGACCGTGCCGACGGCAGAGGTCTGCTTCCATCCGTCCACCACGGCGGAGGAGGCCTGGGGTCCCAATCCCGGCGACCTGGCCGCGCTGCTCAGCCCCGCCGTGCGTCGGCTGATCGGCGAGCGGGACATCCGCCTTGCAACCTATCCACTCCTGAAAGGGGTGTGAGAGGCCATGCTGGTAGGGATGCTGGTGGCAGTGCTGGTCGCGAGCTGGATCTACTGGCTGGTGGCGTGGTGGTCGCTTCGGGCCTTCATTCGGTCCCGGCCGTCACCGCCCTCGGAGTTTACGCCCCCCGTTTCCATCCTCAAGCCCACCAAGGGCGTGGACCCTCAGGCGTATCAGAACTTCGCCAGCTTTTGCCGGCAGGACTACCCGGACTACGAGGTACTCTTCGGCGTGGCCGATCCAGCCGACCCCGTCATCGAAGTCGTCGAGCAGGTGCGGCGCGATTTTCCCTCTCGCTGCATTCGGGTGCTCGTCCTTCCGGCCGCCGGGATGAATCGCAAAGCCAGCCTTCTGCATGCCCTGGCCGGGCGTGCTCGCCATGACGTTCTGGTCGCGAGCGACAGCGACATGCGGGTGGAGCCCGACTACCTGACGCGGGTGGTCGCCCCGCTGGCCGACCCCCGCGTCGGCCTGGTCACGTGTCTCTTCCGCGGAGAAGCCCCGGTGACCTTGACCGCCCGCCTGGAAGCCCTGTACATGGGCGCCATTTTCCTTCCCTGCGCGCTCGTCGCGCGGACGCTCCTCGGCCTGCCCGTCGCCTTCGGCTCCACCGTGGCCCTCCGGCGCGGCGATCTGGCCCGGCTGGGCGGCTTCGCCGCCCTGACCGACTACCTCGTGGACGACTACCAGTTGGGGGAGCGGGTGGCCGGCCTCGGGCTCACGGTGCACCTCTCCGACTACCTCGTGGACTGCGTCCTGGGCTCCACGACGTTTCGGGAGCAGTGGGACCGGATGGTGCGCTGGATGCACTGCATCCGGGTGAGCCGACCCCGGGAATACCCGGGCCTCCTGCTGACCTTCAGCACGGCGCTGGCCTCGCTCCTGACCCTGGCGACGGGCTTTGCCGCCTCGGCCTGGCTGGCGCTGGCCGTTTCCCTGGCGCTCCGCTGGCTGGTCGGCTGGCTGGTCACGGGCTACACCCTGAGCCGGGCGGCGCGGCGGTGGCTCGTCTGGCTGCCCCTGATGGATCTGCTGACCGCCCTGGCCTGGGGCACCGGCCTGGTGGGCCGACGTGTGGTCTGGCGGGGGGAGACGTTCACCCTGTCCCACGACGGTCGCCTCGTGCCCCTCGCGGCGGAGGAGCTGGGTACCGCGGAGGGGCTCCTGCCCCTCCGGCCGCTGGTCCGGCGCCTGGACGCCTACCTCCGTCGGACCTACCACGTCTTCGAGTTCAGCCACAGCAGGGATTGCCTGTTCCGGCTGGCCCTCGGTCAGAGCGAGGAAGAGGTGATCCTGTCCGACGGCACGATAGTTCGCCGCGGGGAGCTGGTGGGCGAGCTCCACCTGTGGAACGAGCACATCCCGCCCCTGGGGGACCGGCGATCGGACCTGGCCTGGGCCATCACCTTCCGACGGCAACTGGGCCAGTCGCTCCGGGAGGTCGCCGCCTACATCCGGACTGACCCGCGCTTCGAGCGGGTCCAGGCCTTCCGGGGAGAAGAGGCGTTCGGCAGCCGGTACGCGCCCGTCCGCTTGGCGAGGATGGCCGAGCGTTGGGGCTTTGATCTGGTCCGCCGGGACGGGGCAGCGAGGTGGTGGCGACGGTCCGGCGACTTCTGGGAGAACCTGTATGCGACATGGCTGATCTGGGCCTATAACCCCGCCAGCCTGCACGAGAGCCGCACGTGGCAGTTCCGGCGCGACCAACTGTGGATCAGCCGCGAGACGCTCTGCCGCCGTTACGGCGCGGCGGCCGCGGCGTCCGCGGCCGGCCGCAAGGTCCGGCGCACCTCCTCCCCGCGAACCCAGGCCGGCCTGGCCGAGGACGCGCCCCAGACGGCCCCGCAGGGGCTGTGACGTGGCGGGGCTTGAATTTCCGGCCGCCCCTTCTGATCGGGTTTTTCCCGCTGCGGAGCACCCGCTCTCTCGGCACGGGGAGCCGCGCTGCGACGCTGGACCCCCAGCCGGGGCCCCTGCACACGGCCGACCCATCCCGCTCCGACGCCCGGCCGGACGCCGGGCCGCGCGCCCCTTGGGAGCGGTGCACGGCGCTGAAGGATCAGTGAGCATGCGCATCCTCCTGGCCGGACAGACCTACGACCCTCCGGTCAACGGGCCGGGCGTGTTCAGCCGGCAGCTGGCGGAAGGGTTCGTTCGCGAGGGACACCAGGTGCTGGTCCTCACGCCGTCTCCCCGCCTCCGGGCTGTGGGCCGGCTGCAGCACGGCGTGCAGATCGAAGGTGTCCCCGCGCTGCCGCTGTTTCCGCCGTATTCCGACGTGCGCGTGAGCCTCCTGTCCGGCCCGCGGGTGGGCCGCCTGCTGGACCGCTTCCGGCCGGATGTCGTCCACCTCCAGGATCATTACCCCCTGTGTCGCAGCGTGCTCGCTGCGGCTCGACGACGGGATGCCCCGGTCCTGGCCACCAACCACTTTCTGCCGGAGAACATGCTCCCATACATACCGCTGCCGGAGTGGTGCCGGCCGCGCATCGAAGGCCTCCTCTGGAAGACGGCGCTGGACGTCTTGAACCGGGCGGATCTGGTCACCGCCCCGAGCCGGACGGCAGCCGAGATCCTCCGGGAGCGCGGCCTCCGGGTCGAGGTGCGCGTCGTTTCCTGTGGCGTGGACGTGCAACGCTTCGCGCCGGACCCGGGCGTGGACCGGCGGGGGGTACGTCGCCGCTATGGGCTGGATCCCGAGGCGACGCTGTTCCTGTACGTGGGCCGATTGGATCGGGAGAAGCGCGTGGAGATACTGCTCCACGCGCTCACGCGCCTGGATCGGGGGGATCTGCAGCTGGCGGTGGTCGGCCAGGGGCGACACCGAACGGCGCTCCTGGCCCTGGCGGTGAGGCTGGGGCTGGCCCGGCGCGTGGCGTTCCTCGGGTACGTGCCCGGCGGGGATCTCCCGGCCCTCCTCAGCAGCGCCGACGTCTTCGCCATGCCGAGCGACGCCGAGCTCCTGAGCATCGCCACGCTGGAGGCCATGGCCTCGGGCCGGCCGATCCTGGCGGCGGACGCCCGGGCCCTGCCCGAGTTGGTGCGGCCGGGGGTCAACGGGATTCTCTTTCGACCCGGCGACATTGAGTCCGCCGCCCGGGGGATCGCGGCGCTCGCTGACCATCGGGAGGGGTGGGCCCGCATGGGTGCCGCCAGCCGCGCCAGGGCGCTCCCCCACGATTGCCGGGAGACGCGGCGGCGCTACCTGGAGCTGTACGGGTCGCTGCGCCGCTCGGTCGGTGGTGGCCCGCCGAGTCCGTCTCCGGACCGAAACGATCCCGAGGCCCCCAAGGTGCCAAACCTCTGGGGGAGCGAGAACGCGTACGTGGACGTTCCATAGCCACGGAGGTCCTGCGCAGGAATGCCGCCGCGGGACGATGCGAGTCAGTCACCCGGAGTGAACCACCGCTGCCCCCGGGGGGGCTGCGCGGTGAGGCCGTGAGGGGTCGGTTCGCGATACCTGGGGCTGAATTGGCATTCGTGTTACGATCATACCCTGAGCCGGCAGGGGTATCTGAAGGGCAGGCCCTATGACGCGCGTCGGCATAGGAGGAGAAGAACATGGTGAATCCGAAGGAATTCCTCGAAGTCGGACAGAAGTTCCACGGGCACAAGTGCCCGGCGATGCCATTGGGGTTGCGGGTGGGAGCCGCGGCCATGAACCGGCTGGGCGTCGAGCGGTCGCCGGATGCCCAACTGGTCGCCCTGGTGGAATTGGGCGAGGAGCACTGCGCGACCTGCTTCGGCGATGGCATCCAGGTGATCACCGGGTGCACGTTCGGCAAGGGCAACATCAAGAAGCTCAACTACGGCAAGTGGGGTCTCACCCTGATTGATCGCGCCAGCGGGCGCGCGGTGCGCGTGGTGCCCAAGGCCGAGGCCATGCTGGCCAACAAGCAGACCGAGTTCTTCTCCCAGTATCGCGAGAAGGGCATCCCGGCGTCGAAGGTCCCGCCCGAGATCGTGGAGCCTCTCATCGAACAGGTCATGAACGCTCGGGATCATGCCCTGTTCACCGTCGGTGGCCCGTTCGACTACCGGCTCCCCAGGAAGGTCCAGTCCTTCGTCAGCTTCGTCTGCGACCGTTGCGGGGAGATGACGGTGGAGGGCTACGGGCGGCCGCTGGGGGACAAGAAGGTATGCATTCCTTGCTACGAGGAGGCCGCCCGGGAGCGGTGATCGTCGCTCCCACCTGCTAGAGGGGAAGGAGGTGCGGCGTGCGGAGCCTGATTGTCCTGGCCATCGTGCTGGCCGGGCTTGGGGCGGCCTTTCTGTTCGTGCCGTTCTTCCACCGGATGGGCGTGCCGCTGCGCGAGGCCATGGTCACGGCTCTCTTCCGCAATGCGATCAGCCTGGCCTTCACCCCGGCGATCCTGATTCAGGGCGGGATGGTCCGGTTCCGGACGATCGTCCCCATTGTCACCGCCGCCGGGAGGGTGAAGGTCTCGAAGCTGTCGGCCGAGGGGCTTGGGCTGCGCGAGGTGAGCCAGCGTTTGGCCGCCCACCTGGCCCGCCGGGCCGCGGAGGAGCGACAGGCAGTCCATGGCGGCCTCGCATTCCCGCTTGCGGAGTCACGCCAGGAGATCGCCGCCCAGATCGGGACCGTCCGCGAACTGGCGTCCCGCCGACCCAACTTTTTCGACCGCCAGTGCCACTATACTGGTGATGGCCAAAAATCATGAACCAGCGTGAAATGGTGAAGCCAGGGGACCTTGTTGCCCGGGTGCAGGCCGGGGACAGCGCCGCCTTCGGCGACCTCGTGCGCCGGTACCGGGGCCTCGTGTTTGCCGTGTGCTTCGAGCGGACCGGGAGTTTCGCGGACAGCGAGGAGCTGACGCAGGAAGTCTTCCTCGCCGCCCACCGGGGCCTCACATCCATCCGAGAGCCAGAGAAGATTGCGGCATGGCTCCAGGGCATCGCCCGGAATCTCTCCAGGATGCACAGGCGCCGACCCGAGATGGAGGTTCTGCTCATGCCTGACCAGGAGGCGGCGGCTGGAGGGGGTATGAGCGCGGTCCGCTCCCTGGAGCTTCAGAATCTCCTCCGCGAGGCGCTCCTTGGGGTCACGGAGCGGAGCCGGGAAGTGCTCTTGCTCCACTATCTGGGCGGCTACTCCTACCGGGAGATCGGCGCCCTCTGCAGCCTCCCCCTCCGGACCGTCCGGAGCCGGCTGCACGAGGGGCGGGCCCAGTTGAAGTCCCGGCTTCTCGCAATCGTTGCCGAACTGTGCGCGTGTTCTCGGAGCAGCGAGCACACCGCGCAGTGCGTGCTGGAGCGCTGCGGGCAGGAGCCGTGCGCCTGCGTGTCGCGGCTCTTCGCGGAGTGACAACGTAGCCGCTGTTGATAAGGAGGACAGCCATGAGCAAGCCCAAAACGACATGTCAGAAGCCGGAGGAGTTGAAGGGGACGCCGCAGGACTGCTCCCCGGAGCAGATCAAGAAGTGCCACGGCGCGGAGAAGGATCATCCGTGCGTGCCGGCCAACAAGAAGCAGTGACCTCGCTGGGAGACCCGCCGGCCATCGAGGTGGAGGGGCTGGCGAAGCGCTTCGGGGACGTCACGGCGGTGGACGGGATTTCTTTCGCGGTCCGCCAGGGTGAGATCTTCGGCTTCCTCGGCCCCAATGGCGCCGGGAAGACCACGACCATCAACATGCTCACGGGCCTCGCCCGGCCCTCGGGCGGAACCATCCGGTACTTCGGCCGCGACCACACGAGCAGCGTCAAAAGCGCCCAGCATCTCATGGGGGTGGTGCCGGACGAGAGCAACCTCTACCCGGAGTTGGACGGGTTCGAGAACCTGTGCTTCTGCGGCGCCCTCTACGGCATGCCGCGCCCGGAGCGCGAGGCGCGGGCGCGGGACCTCCTCGAGACCTTTGGCCTGGCTGCGGTCGGGTCGCGGCGCTTCGGGCAGTACTCCAAGGGGATGAAGCGGAAGCTCACCATCGCCGCCGGGATCATGCACCGCCCACCGGTGCTCTTCCTGGACGAGCCCACCACGGGCATTGACGTGGCCAGTGCCCGACAGATCCGGCAGCTTTTGGCAGGACTCAACGCAGCGGGAACGACGATTTTTCTGACCACGCACTATATCGAGGAGGCCGAGCGGCTCTGCGACCGCATCGGTTTCATCGTGTCCGGGCGCATCGTGGCCCTCGACACCGTGGACAGCCTCCTGCAGGAGGTCAAGGGCCAGCATGCGGTGGAACTGCTCCTTAGCGAGGAGCGCACCGCGGCCTGTGCCGAGATTTCGGAGGCCTTCCCCGACCTGCGCTGCCAGGCCACCGGGTCCCGGCTCCGCCTCATGTCCCCGAAGCCCGTCAGCCTCTTTCCGCTTTTGCGCTTCCTGGACGAGCGCGACGTGCGGGTCTTCGAAGCCCGCGTCGTGCGGCAGTCCCTGGAGGAGGTCTTCGTCCGGGTGACCGGGATCGGAGTGGACGAGATGCGGAAGGAGCGGGAGAAGCAAGGGGCGGCGGCATGAAGGCCTGGATTGCGTTCGGGCAGATCTTCTGGAAGGATGTGCGGACCTACTACCTGAAGCCGCCCAACGTGAGCTGGGGGCTGCTGTTTCCCCTTGCCTGGACGGGGATGTTCTTCATCAAGTCGGGCTCTGGCCTGGAGACCATCCCGGCTCTCCTGCCCGGGGTGGTCGCGATTTCCATCCTCTTCGGCACAACCTCCCTCCTGGCCGTCACCGTCACCTTCGAGAAGCGGGGGCGCTCCTTCGAGCGGCTGCTACTCGCGCCGATCCCACTCGAGCTGCTCATGCTCGCCAAGACGGCGGGGGCCATCCTCTTCGGCGTGGCCAATGCCTTCGTTCCCATCCTGCTGGCCGCCCTGCTGACCAACCTCGGGGGCGTGGCCTGGACCAGTTTGATCCCTGGGATCGTCCTGATCGCTGTGGCCTCCACCTTCCTGGGCCTCTTCGTGGCGGTGGCGGTCAAGGAGGTGTTCGAGGCGCAGACCCTGTCCAACTTCTTCCGGTTCCCGATGGTCTTCCTGTGCGGCCTGTTCTTCCCCATCGCGCAGCTCCCCGGGTGGCTCCGACCGCTGTCGTACGTCCTGCCGCTGACCTACGGGGCGGACATCCTCCACGGCGCCGTCCGCAGGGCCAATACGCTCCCCCTCGCGCTCGACTTCCTCCTGGTGGTCGTCTTCTGCGGCACGCTGTTCTTCCTCACGCTGGTCAACGTGAAGCGGAAGTGGATCCTGTGAGCCCGCGCCCCGCGCTCGTACAGGCGGGCGCGTGGGCGGCTCCGCATCGGAGCCACAGTGGGCGGCCTCACGGTGAGCACCACCCTCACCGCAGGGAGCCCCACGACCGGACGGGCGTGTATGGCTTGGACCACCAATCCCGCTCGCTCCCGAGGTTAACACGCCATCGCGAACTCCCCCATTTGGCCTCCGAGCCGAACTCGATGTCCTCGTGTCGCGCTGTCATACCTCTCTCACCGGCCAGTCCAGCTCCGCGCCCATATGCGCCGGCCACAACTCCTCCCCGAGGAGCGGATGCGGCGATCCGATGCGCGCCGCGGCTCCCGAGAACCGGGGACGCCCGACGTCCATCGGCACCAACACTGAGTCGTCCCTACGCCGCGGGCGATCGCCGTTCCCGGAGCACGCGGGGTGAAGGGCAGTTGCTCCGGAGGGCCGGCTGAGAACCCGGACCGCCGGCTGCCGCCACGGCATCCCTCCTCCGGTACCACCAGGGAGTCGGATCTCCCGCGCCAGGGAGGGCCAACTTCAGGTGCAGAATCAGCAGCCGGTAGTGCCGGATCCGCACTTCCCGCCCCCTTGTCCTCGCGCATGACGCGGAGCAGCCTGCCCCCAAACCCTCGTAACCGAGCCTCAGTGTTGAACCCGCGCCATCGGTCTTTCACCCCCTATCGCCGATGTGGGGATGGCACGAACCCTGCTCTCTTCCTGGTCGGATGTCAACTGCAACGACCAGCGAAAAGGAGGGACGGCGATGAAGAAGACGGTAGTGGCAGTCGCGTTGGTGGGGGTCCTGGTGCTGGCGGCTTCAGCCGCCCTGGCGTGGGGACCCGGATGGGGCCGAGGCTATGGCTACGGGTATGGCCCGGGCGTGGCCGCACCGAACCTGAGCGCCGACCAGGTCGCGAAGATCCAGAAGATCCAGAGCGACCGGTACACCGAGGTCGCCAAGGTCCGGAACGAGCTGTTCACGAAACAAACCGAGCTACGGGCGCTCTTCCGCGAGCCGGCCCTGGACCAGGCCAAGATCGCGGCGAAGCAGAAGGAAATCGCCGCTCTTCAGGCCCAGTTGCAGGAGAAGGGGCTCGCCACCCGGACGGCGGTGGCCGAGGTGCTCACTCCTGAGCAGCGGGCGCAGCTCCCGACCTATGGTCCCGGCATGGGTCCCGGGTTCGGGCGCGGGATGGGCATGGGCTACAGCCCCCGGATGGGGCTCGGGCCGCGGTGGTAGGTAGAGGGGGAGCACGCCGGAGGGGATCGTTCCCCTCCGGCGAGGCCGTGTGAGGGCAGCAGATCAGTCAGGGCGAGTCGAATGAGTTTCCAACCGGTCTGGGAGAAGGAGCCTTGCGAGATGGAAGCCGCCATCAAGTGGATCGCGCAGATCCCTCGCGAGGAGATTCCGTGGTACCCCACGGTAAGTCCGGATGCGTGCGTTGGAAACCAGGACTGCATTGCCCTCTGTCCGCAGGATGTGTTCCGGTGGGACCCGGAGGCAGGTCACGTGGTCGTTGCGGCACCGTTCAACTGCGTGGTGGGGTGCCGTGAGTGCGTCGAGGTCTGTCTGAGTCAGGCGATCAGTTTCCCATCGGTCGAAGAGTGGCTGGCCGTACTCCACCGGCTCCAAGCCAGAGTCCAGGAGAACATTCAAGCCTCCTGACACCAGGAGATTACCCGGTACACCCGACAGGCCGGCGCCGCCGGAGTGGCGCCGGGAACGCCGAGGGGAGGAAGTGGAAATGAAGAAGATTATGGTGGCGGTCGCAACGGTGGCGATTTTGATGGTCGCGGCATCGGTCTTCGCGCAGGCGCCGACGGCGCCGGCTCTCAGCGCGGAGCAGATCACCAAGATCCAGAAGATCCAGGCGGATCGCATCGCCGAGATGGCGAAACTCAAGACCGAGATGTCGGCGAAGCAGTTGGAGCTGCAGACCATGCTCCGCCAGCCGAATCTGGACCGGGCCAAGATCGAAGCGAAGCAGAAAGAGCTTGCCGGCCTGCAAGCCCAGATGGTCGAGAAGGACCATGCGTATCGGTTGAGCATGGCCGAGGTGCTGACACCCGAGCAGCGGGCCCAGCTTCCCGCCTTCGGCAGCCGGATGCCTTTCCGAGGCGGCCGCAAGGGTGGCCTGGGATTTCGCTGGTAGCGAGAGCGCAGTCGGGAGGCCCCGTGCCTCCTGGCTGCGGCTGATCTTGATGTACGAGTTCCGGGGCACGGCCAGGAGGCTGCCATGGATACACTGAATCAGACTATTGAGTTGGCGCTCTGGGCGATCACGTGTGTGGGGCTGCTTCTCGGCCTGCTCCTTCGGATTGGGGAAGTCATGTATCGCGTGATCTCCTGGGGTCGGCGCGCCTGTTTTCACGGCCGATTGGTCCGGTCGCGGACAATGGCCCTCGTGCTCGCCGGTATTCTGGCGGCGTCGCTCACTGTGCCTGTCCCGGCCCTTGCCGGCCAGGGCTGGTGGTGGGGGTCTCCGATCAATCCGGGGTTTGACCGGAACACGGTCATCCAGGTGACCGGGACGGCGACCCAGGTGGACATCGTCACGCGGAGCGGCCCCTCGTCCCTGCGCCTGGACACCTCGGGGGAGAGCTTTACGGTGATGCTCGGGCCAGGTTGGTACCTGGCGGAGATCCATGCCGACATCCGACGGGGCGATCCCCTCATCGTCGAAGGGTCCAAGATGATGGATCGCCGGGGCAACCTGTACCTGGTGGCGGCCCGGATTACGAACCAGCGGACTGGCGCGATCCTGGGGTTCCGCGACGAGGCGGGTCGGCCCTTGTGGATGTCCGGCGGGCCGTCCGGGCGGATGCGGCCGTAGGGGGTGGGCTGTGGGACGCTCGAGGCGACTGGCAGGCTTCCTGGTCCTCGGACTGATGCTATATGCGCTGGTCGGGTGTTCCCTCTTCCCCGTCCCCAGCCGATCAGACATGGAGTCGCTGCGGGCACGCGTCCAGGCTGTGGACTCCCGCCTCCAGGCCATCGAGTCGGCCCAGGGGCAACTCAAGGGGGTCCTGGACAGGGCCCGGGCGGCGATCGCCTATGTCTGGGGGACCTACACGTTCGTGGATCCCGAGGGGCGGCCGCTCCGCCACGTCCTGAATGACGCAGGCGAGCCGATCGCGGATGCCCAGGGGGTGCCCCTGGTGGATGTGACCGGGACCGGGGCCGTCGCCGTGACGAACTACTGCGGAACAGGGTTCCTGGTCGGGAGAACCGGCGAGCTGCTCACCAATCGCCACGTCGCCGAGCCCTGGTGGGAGGATGAGACGAGCGCCCCGCTCCTCGCGGCAGGCTTTCGGCCGGTGTTCCTCCGGCTGCGGGCCTTTTTCCAGAAGCACGCCACCGGGGTTCCCATCGAGGTCCTCCGGGTGGATCCAGACCAGGACGTTGCCCTGGTGAGGACGATCGGCTGGACCCCGACCAGCGAGCCCTTGCCCTTGCATCCCGACCCCGATGCTCTTGAGGACGGGCAGCCCGTGATGCTCATCGGCTTCCCCACGGGCCTGGACGCCATCATGGCCAAAGTGGAGACGCCCGAGCGGGTTGGCATCGAGTCCACGACGGGCGCGTGCAGCTATGCGACGGCCGAGCGGTTGGCCGAGCTTCACCGGCTCCGGCCGACGGTCACCGGGGGCTTCCTCTGGGAGGCGCTGCCGCATATCGTGGTCTATGATGCGCGGACGAAAGGGGGCGGAAGCGGCGGCCCGCTCCTGGATCGGGAAGGCCGCGTGATCGGGGTCAATGCCGCGTACCTGCCGGAATTCCAGGGCGGGAACTACGGCGTGCCGATCCGATTCGGCCGGCTCCTCCTCGAGGGCGGGGGGATCGTCGCGAACGCGCCGACGCGGGAGACACCGGAGCTGCTGGTGGGAACTCCCGCGCCGAACGAGGCGCCCATCGCTTCCTGCACGGCCGAGGGGTCGGCGCAACGGAAGCGGAGGTAGGATCATGTGGGGGGTATGGTGGCCGAGGGGTTGGCTGATGTACTGGCTGGGCTGGCCGCTGGGCCCGCTGGTCATGGTGGGCTTGTGGGCGGTCCTGATCGTAGCGGTCGTTGTCTTCCTCCGGCGGGTGGGCCGGGCGTCGCCGGCCGGATCGGACTCCGCCCTGGAGATCCTCCGGACCCGCTACGCCAGAGGGGAGCTCAGCCGGGAGGAATTCGAGACGATGCGCCGGGATCTGATGGCGCACTGATTGCGAGGAGAGTCGTCGTGGGTGCTGGACGCAGGTGGCTCTGGATTTCTTTGCTGATCGTGGCCCTCGGTGCCGCCGGGGCGACAACCTGGTATGCCCTCAGGCGACCACCCTCGGCCAGCGGGCCCGCGACGGCCGTCGTTGCGCGCCGCGACTTGAGTGCCACGGTGACCGCCACGGGGACCATCAAGGCCATGGTGGGAGCCGAGGTGAAGGTGGGCTCCCGCATTCCCGGTCGGGTGGAGGAGCTGGCGGTCCAGGTGGGGGATCGAGTGAAAACCGGCCAGGTGATCGCCAGGCTGGAGCAGGACGACCTCCGCGCCGCTGTGGAAAGAGCCCGGGCGGATCTCGCGGCGGATGAGGCCAAGCTTCTTACGGTACGGAACGGGGCGCGCGCCCAGGAAATCCAGACGGTCGAGGCCGCCGTCCGGCAGGCGGAAGCGAACCGCCTCCTGGCCCAGGTGAACCTTGAACGGTACGAGCAGCTTTACCAGGATGGCGGGATTGCCCTTCAGGTCGTGGACACGGCTGCCCGGGACTACGACGTGGCGAGTGCCCAGCTCCGGTCCGCCCGGGAGCAGCTCAGCCTGACGCGGGACAAGTACACGGCCGAGGACCTCCAGTACGCCGAGGCGCAGGTGCAGCAGGCCCGCGCCGCCCTCCGCATCGCCGAGGCGACCCTGGGCTACGCGACCATCACCGCCCCCATGAGCGGTGTCGTGGCCTCTGTGTCCACCCAGCAGGGCGAGACAGTGACCTCGGGGAGCGCCGCGGCGCAGGCCCCCACCTTCGTGACGATCATTGATCTGAGCCGCCTCCAGGTAGACGCCTACGTGGACGAGACGGACATCGGCAAGGTCCACGTGGGGCAGGAAGCAACCTTCAGCGTGGATTCCTTTCCGGATAAGGAATTCAGCGGCAAGGTCACGGCCATCTACCCCAAGGCCCTGATCCAGCAGAATGTCGTCACCTACGACGTCGTCATCGCCATTGACAATAGGGAGGGCTTGCTCCGTCCCGACATGACGACGAACACCACCATCACCGTCGCGAAGCGGGAGAAAGTTCTAGCCATCCCCAATCAGGCTGTCCGCCGCGAGGATGGGGACAGGGTTGTGTTCGTCCAAGAGGGGGATCGGCTGGTCCGCCGTCCGGTCAAGACGGGGTGGAAGGACAAGACGTACACCGAGGTCTTGAGCGGGCTGAAGGACGGCGAACGGGTCATCGTGGGCGAGGTCGAGAGCGGGAAGGCCCCGACCAAGGGGACCCTGCCTCCGGGGGCGAAGTGAGCTGGTTTTTGCGCTGCCGCGCAAAAACCAAATAGAAATACATCGGGAATCCCTCAAGGGAAAGGAACGAAAGAGAATGATCAGAATGGATGGGATCCAGAAGACCTACCGCGTGGGCGACGTCGAGGTGCAGGCCGTGCGTGGCATCTCCCTCCATATCA
>Ga0315282_10003115_pt1 | contig 29881 bp, 33 predicted proteins | sample YL17G07_20_MG_FD_203693 | JGI IMG/M metagenome (GOLD analysis project Ga0315282, IMG submission 203693) | Sediment microbial communities from Yellowstone Lake, YNP, Wyoming, USA - YL17G07_20 | ecosystem: Environmental > Aquatic > Freshwater > Lake > Sediment | place: USA: Wyoming | collected... | reverse complement strand
CATCAATCCCTAAAAGAATACGACACGCCTTTTGAGGCTTACCGGCAGATGAGGATGGCCGCGGTATGTTAAAGGAACTACACCTAAAAATAAATCCAACTTTGGTCTTGACAACTAGACCACTTCATACAACCAGCTCATCGAATAGACGACGATCTCTTTAAAACCGCTCGGCTTCTCCCGGACGCAATAACAGCGGTCATTCTTGAGGACGACATCATAGGATCGTGGCTCCATCAGATACCGGGACAGGTCATTGTATCCCAATCCCGCCCGCAGTATCCAGACGCCATCCACGGAGATGACGTCGCATAAATTGGTGCCGGAGGCCATCTCTGTCTCAAAACGCGCGATATATAGACGCCCAGGGTCATCCGAGAAAAGGCTAAGAAAGGGCGGAAATAAACCTGGAATCCTAAGCCTTCGAACGGGGTGACTTTGAGGGGCGCGGGCGAACAGCTCTACACGGGATCCGGGCGAGATTTTCACGGGCGTGAACGGAACGCGGATCTTGCGTTTCAGGCGGCCTTCGAGATCATAGACCGAGATGTCGTTTCCTGCCTTGCCCCAGCCGACGTAGATGGCCGCCTTCGAGACGCCAATAACGGGCTTCTCGAGGAAGATATTTTTATATTCCTCAGGTTCCTTAGAGGCGTCGATCTCCACGAGATCCTTGATCTTCTGAAAATCGGGGCCGAAAAGACCAGTGGCGATCATCTGGATCTTCTGATCCTCACGTAGCGATAAATAATAGGCTAAGATATTTCCGTTTTCCAGGAGCCATATCCCCGTTTGAGGCACGAGAACGATCCGGGGAGGGAATTGGAGTTTCTTTGTCACGACCAGCCGACCTTCAGAATCGAGGAAAGTAAGGCTATTGGCGCTTCTGTTGAAAACAGGGATCTCGTCCTTTGCTGTAATCCTCAAGTAATACGGGGACTGGATCTCTCCAGGTCCTTGTCCGATCCTGCCGAATGACTTCAAGAAGTTCCCCCGATTGTCGAACTGGAAGATTAATGGATCCCGGCCCTTCGGCCGCTGACAGACATAAATCCGGCCTCGCGAGTCGGCGTCGACGGCGGCGACATCCGAAAGCCCGGCAACAGACAGAGCTTCACTCTCTGTGTCGATCCGAAATTCCTCGTGGAGAGAGAGGGCGTGCGGCTCGCCCTTGATCGGATAGGGCCCAGTGTCGTTGACGACGACCTCAATGCCATCCTCTACGATCCGCCTCGGCCCTTCGACGCGTGAAGAACAGGCTGCCAAAAACAAGGTTGCCAAAGCGATAAAGACGGATTTTTTCAATTCTCCCATCTCATACCGCGCTTGTTCGGACCTTTTCCTCAAGGAGCGATAGTAAATTTCTTTTCTTTCTTGTTTTTAGGCAGGTCCCCCTGCGAAAAAATCATATTCCCGGCTGCCGCTCGATGTCAACCTATATAACTCAGACCCCTCTCTCTGCCCGCCGTGGGGACACCACGGGGATAAAATCGCAAAAGATGGCTGAGTTTAAGTGAGAAATCCTAGAACTCCGTTCGTCTTTTCCAATGAAGCGTTTATCGCTTTTAAGCGTCGTATCAGAATCGGGAGGCTGGGCTATCCGGCCTCCAGCTCCAGAGGCCCTGGAGCCTCGAATTTTCACTTCACAGGTGGTAAAATGAGTGGGGGCGGGTCAGTATCACCATCGCTGACACCGACGCATTTTCCAGAAAAAGTCCCGGCAACTAAGCTCTGGCAGAAAATCGAAAGAACGAATAAGAATAGAAGAAATTTTCTCATACTTATATGGGCATCACTGGGCTTTTTCGCTATTAATTTGTTTTTACTAGTACTGAATGAGAATTTTATCTTCTCTGACCTGCCCCCTTTAAATCGGCCCAGGTATAATAGGAAAAATGACTTGGGAGAAAGGATTCGGGAATATCGGCGGGTTCATGGCCTATCCCAGAAGCAGCTTGCCCGTTTACTTGGAATTGACCCAATCACTATAGGGGCTCGAGAAAGGAGCGAAAATCAGCCCTCAAAACGGCTCCTTTACAAGAGGGATTTGACTTTCTGCTCAAGAATCTAATGCGGAAATCCCAACTATCGAAGTTTTCCTGAAATAGCGGATGTTCGCACCTATTAAATCTCAAAACCTTGAATTATATTTCAATTCCCTAAAGACTATCTTAAAAATTGTTCCGCCCTTTCTTTGAACCTCCATGTTTCCTTCCAGCTGATTCACGAGCATTGTCACAATCTGCAAGCCAAAGGATTTTGGGTTCTGAATATCCATATCCTCGGGAATTCCCACCCCATCGTCCTTGACAACCATCTGGAATGCATGGTCTCCCGCAGGATGCCATTCAACCGTAATCTCTCCCCCGCTATTCTTAGGAAAAGCATACTTTAGGGCATTTGTAATCAATTCATTCAAAATGAGCCCGCAGGGAATAGCCGTCTGAATATCCAGGAACACATCTTCAAGATCCATTTTAAGCTGAATCAAATTTGGGTTGACTTGATTGAACTGAAACAGATGAGTGGCCAAGCTTCGGATGTAGTCCGAGAAATTAATATGTGAGAGGTCTTGGGACTTATAGAGTTTTTCATGGACAAGGGCCATAGAGCGGATGCGACTTTGGCTTTCTTTGCTCATCTTCAGGGCATTTTCATCCTTCATTTGACTTGCCTGAAGGTTGAGGAGGCTGGAGATGATCTGCATGTTGTTCTTGACCCGATGGTGGATTTCTCTCAGGAGTATTTCTTTCTCCGCGAGCGACGCCTTGATTTGTTCATCCGCCCGCTTGAGATCTGAAATGTCGGTGAGCGTTCCTTCATAATACAGCTCCCCTATCTCATTCTGCACCATACGAGCATTTTCCAGAACGATCAGTCTTTGCCCGTCTTTGCGCTTTAAGGTAAGTTCAAGGTTGCGCACTTCCCTTGTTCCCTCTATTTTTCGGGCAAAAATATCTCTATCTTCGGGATTCATGTAAAGATCGCGCACATTAAGAGTAAGAAGTTCTTCCTCGGATTCATAACCGAGCATGCGCGCTATGGCTGGATTAACCGTAAGGAGCTTCCCTTCGGGGGTGCTCTGGTAGACACCGTCAAATACGTTTTCCAAGAGCCCACGGTATTTGGCTTCCGATGCCTGCAATTGCTTCTCGGCCAATTTACGGCTTGTGATGTCACGGGCTACCCAGATGACCGTGTCCTCGGTCATTGGCGAAACAGTCGCGGAAAACCAAATTTCCTCTCCTCCTATTGACAGACAATATTCAATATTAACGGGTTGACAGGTCTCTAATGCCCGTCGAATGCAGCCGAGAAAGAAATCGGCCTGAGCCTGCGGAAATATCTCGTGCAGTGTTTTGCCAATCAATTCAGGGGCAGGTTTATACAAGAGCTTGGGATTCGTGGAGGGGATTTTCAGATACCGTCCATGAACGTCAAGAACAAGAATCACATCGGTCATCGATGCAATCAGTGCGCGTAATTCAGCCTCTGATGCCTCCAGCGCTTTTGCCGCCTTCTTGCGCTCCGTGATATCAGTTACTATGCCTAGAATCGCCTTTTCTCCCCCGTAATCAATTAGTTTTGTGGTAAGGATAGCCTCGATTCTTTTCCCTTCCTTGGTGAGAAGCGCATATTCTAATGGAAGGATGTCCTCGTTCTTTATATGCTTGCCAAAATTTGTATTTATGCTCTCCCGAAATTCTGACGCAACCATGATCAAGAAATCAAAATCGGGAGAATAAATCTCTTTCCTTTTGTATCCCATTATCTCTTCGCATTTCTCATTGGCATAAACTACTCTGCCCCTTTTATTGATAAAAATCATATTCGGCAACTTTTCTGCAAGATTTCTGAATTTCTCCTCACTCTCCCACAACGCCTCTACGGCCATTTTCTGCTCGGTTATGTCCACTTCTCTTCCTAGAACGCCGACTTGATTTTTTTGTTCATCAAGCATGGGTCCCCATGAACTGGAACTCCACCTTATCTTCCCATTTTTCGTTGCAATGCGAAATTCTTCGTTAAAGAAGGACTTACCTTTAAATAGCTCTCTCCACTTTTTCATCATCCTTGCTTCATCCTCCGGGTGAATATAATTGATGAAGTTCTGTTCGTAGAATTCTTTCATTGAGTAACCAGTTAGTTTCTCAACAACTGGATTCACATATTGGAGCCGGCCATTCATATCATAGATAAAGACCGCATCTCTCATATTCTCAGCAAGGAGTCGAAGTTTGCGCTCTGATTCTTGGAGAGCCTTTTCTGCTCGCTTGCGCTCTGTAATGTCCTCGATAATACCATCGTAAAATTTTACATTTCCTTCTTCATCCTTTACTGCCACTGTTGAAATTGATCCAATGAACGGAGTCCCGTCTTTTTTCTTCAATTCCAATTCCTCATTTCTGACAAACCCTTCTCTTAGCATTTTCTCATTAAACTTTTTTCTATCTTCTGCATTTTGATATAAGTCAGAAACATTGATGGCAAGGAATTCCTCTTTGCTCTTATATCCAAACATTTTAACGATTGCAGGATTAGCCTCTAGGAATCTGCCCCTCAGCCCAACAGTATTCCTGTATACTCCCAAGTTGACATTGTTTGTTAAAGTCCTGTATTTCTCTTCGTTCTCCCTCAAGGCTTCTTCTGCTCGTTTGCGCTCGGTGATGTCTAAAATCTGAGCCACTGTCCTTATTTTTCCCCCCGAATCTTTAATCACCGCAGAGCTAATTTCCACGCGCCGTTTCTTGCCGTCTTTTCGGACGATGTTAAACTCATAACGGGGAGGAATTTTCTCTCCCTTTTGCCTGCGAATATAACGGTCTGCAACGAGCTGCTTGCTCTCCTCGTCGAGAAAATTTCTAAAATCCTGGCCCATGATCTCTTCATGAGAATACCCTAGAATTTGAGACAGCTCGTCATTGCAGTAAATAAACCGGTAGGCATCATCGACAATAAAAATTCCTTCATGAGAGTGTTCCACAACGGAACGGAACCGCTCTTCGCTCTCTCGCAGCTTCTCTTCTGCCTTTTTGTGCTCAGTGATGTCGCTGGCGCTTATCATCACCCCAATCAATCTTCCCTTCCGATAAATAGGCACCGAACCCTCAGCAACTCTTAAATACCTTATTTCGCCTGATTTTGTTTTAGCTCGAACCTCAATCTCAGGCTGAGGATGACCGAGAAATTCTTGGGCAAGCGCCTGCAAAGTTGTTTTGAGACTATCTTTTGTTAAAAACCGTGTGATCGGTTTGCCAATTAATTCCTCTTTGGAATACCCATAGGTGGCCAAGGTGCATTTATTCGCAAAGATGATTTTCCCTCTTTTATTCAGGACTAGAATAATCTCTTTGGAATTGTCCACAAGGAATCGATATTTCTGCTCGCTTTCTCGAAGCGCTTCCGCGTCTCGCTTGTGCTGAGCCTCAACAGTTTCCAGTTCATTAATTTTTACGCGCAACTCCCGAAGTTCTTTTAGGAGCGATTCTTTGGGCTTGTCTTGGTCTATCATCTTTTGCTGTTTTTAAAACGATAAGCAGACCTCTTTCTAATAATATAGTTACATATATTTTTAAATATTAAATCACCTCTTAAGATGATAAAAGAGGTGATTTATTGCATACTTTTGTCCTCTAGGAAGAGGAGGTTTGATCTAAACCAGATAAGCCATCGACTTCTGTGCCATAGGTTATTTTGTTATTCGTGAATGCGTGGAGTAGATTTTATTTTCTAAGGAACGTAGTATAATTAGGCGAAGAGATTGACAAAAAGGGAATTATGGCGAAAAAAGAAAGACGAAAGGCCAACCGGATAAAAAAAGAAGACAGGGTTACAATTACCCCCGTCTCTCAATTTGAAGCTAAGCAGAGAAAAAGGTTTTTTAATATTCTGTCAAAAGATATCTCTCTGACCGGTGTCAAAATCCAAACCGATACTTTTTTTCCGGTTGACACTCTTCTAAAAATAGAGATTTCGTTGACGAATCCGCCTCGATCGATAAGCGCAAACGGAAAAGTCCGGTGGGTCAAAACCCTTTCTGCACGGGAATTGTTTGATATAGGCTGTGAATTTGTCGAGATGTCCATCCATGACACTAAGATTTTAAAAGACTATATCAGAAAGCTAAAGAAATAGTCTTTCACTTCCTTCATGAATTACCATTGTTCACCATCGGAGAGATGAGGAAACCCCAACCTCCGGATCCACAATCCGATGTTTCACATAACAATAAGCCTTCTCCCTCAATGCCAAATGAGAATTCCCGCCTGACTTAATCGTCTCTCTCTTATGAGGCGATTATCCGCTTAGCGTCCCGCCATCAACCGGGAAGTCATGTCCTCGGGCCCCTGGCTCTTAATTGATTCATGCTCCACCTAGGATCTGCTATTGATAGTCAGGAAATCGGGCCTTTTTGCGTAATTTTTCTAAGACCGCCTTAATTTCCTCTTGAGATTTTCCTCTGATTAGAATCGTTTCTTTGTGCCCTGAGTTTGCCACTGCTCCGATTAGCGCGCCGACCAATCCGCCGATAGCTCCCCCTACCCCAGCCCATCGCCCTTGTCCTTTAGTATCATTGGAAGCAAAATCGCCCCAAATCACATTGCAGGCAATAAGGCCAGTCAATGCTCCTGCGCCTGCACCTGCTAAAAATCCTAAACCTGTACCCAACAATATTTTCGATTTCTCTACAATTTTAATAATTTTTACTTCTGATACATCAATAGATCCACCTATTACGGAGGGAGATTCTAATATCAGGGTCGAATTTTGCTTTATAGCAATAAGTTCACCTTCTATTTTTGTTCCATCGGTTTTCGTGATCACAAGCTGAACGCCCTGCTTTTCTTTGGCAAACAAGGCTCCTGAAGGGAATAACAGAGAGACGCCAATGATCAAAGTCATAATTTTTTTCATCTCAAACCTCCTGGCTCATTGAATCCGTTATTGATATTCAGGAAATCGAGCTTGAGTGCGTAATTTTTCTAAAACCACCTTAATTTGCTCTTGAGATTTTCCTTCAATCCGGAGTGTTTCATAGTTATTAATAGAACTTCCAATTACTCCTCCAAGGAGACCGCCAGCTAATAAGCCAATGCCTCCCCCTATTATAGTGTAAAATGATGTGCGCCTAAATAAAATCTCCACAGCCCGTAAAGGAGTATTGTTGTCGATTCTATAGCCAATAATTGCTCCTGTCGCTCCACCTGCCAAAAGTCCTAATAAAACGCCCGTTCCAGTATTCGATCCTTTAACAATTTTGATTACCTTTATATCTGAGATATCAATAGACGCACCAATTCTAGAGGAAGATTCTAATAGCAGGGTTGAATCCTGCTTTAAGCCAATAAGTTCACCTTTTATTTCTGTCCCATCGGTTTTCGTAATCACAAGCTGAGCACCTTGCTTTCTTTGCCAAACAAGGCTCCTGAAGGGAATAACAGAGAGATGCCAATGACCAAAGTTATGATTTTTTTCATCTCAAACCTCCTGACTCATTTTCCTCAATAAACAAGTTAGTCCTTACACCAAGAAAAGTTGTTAAGATTTTGTAAAGATTTTGTTAAAAGTCTGTTAACCCCGTCAAATCGATGAGAATCTCGATCCCCCCTATCATCTGTCTCTATGATGCGATCATCCGCTAACTAGCGTCATTTCGGAATCGGGAGGCTCCGCTATCCGGCCTCCACTCGCCTCAATTACCCCTTCAGCCCCGCCAGCCTCTTCCTGGCATCTGCAACTTCGGGCAGGCCGGGGTCGGCGGATTTCAAGAGGTCGAGGAATTTGCGATAGTTCTGGCTGGCTCGGGCTTTATCCCCCTGCTGCTCGGCGATCTTCCCAAGCATGTAGAAGGCCTTAGCGTAGATATCGCCGTCCATAGATCTGCCGGATGTGAGAAGCGTGATTTTTTCGTATGTGTTGCGAGCTTTAATCAGGTCTCCCGATTCATAGAGAGCTCGGGCGAGATTGTCAAAGTAGGAGGCCTGTTCAAGGTTACGTTTGGTTTCGAAATCAAGGCGGCCGCACGCTCTGCCGAAGAGATCTGCGGCCTGGCGATAGTCCTTCTTCTTAAGTTCGATCAGCCCGAGGATGTAAGGAGAGACATAATCGTAGCGGCCAAGTGCTAGGAATACCGGTGTTGAAATTGTCGGCTCTTTAATAATGTCATAATCTTTGAGAATGGAATTTTGTAAATGAAGAGATACATCCCTGACATTGTCAAACACATTGACAATATCTGATAAATCACCTCTTGGGTCATATAAGAGTTTTGGTGTCATGGCGATATAGGTGGCCACTTGCCTTTCTTTTGGAGACATCTGATTCAGTTCATCTTTTGGAATTTTTTCCCAGTTTTGGTCTGACACGGTGCGCGGAAGGCGAAGGCCCCTCGGGAAATAAAGGTCGGCCGGCGGAAGGCCTCACTTCTTCTTGCCGGCCAGGTGGACGTATAAATAAAGGAAACCGGGAAGCGCCGGGATGCCGAAGAAATATACCCGGCTCAGCGAACCCGGAAAGGCGAGCGCCGTCACTAGAATGAGCAGGATTCCCCCCAGGATGAAGAGGGAGGCCGCAAGGTCCTTGAACCAGCCGACGACGCAACCCACGAAGACCATGAGGAATCCGGCATCGGTCAAATAGTGTGGGATCGTACGCCCCGATTTGTACGAGGCTAAGTCGGTGATCCCTTCCACAATCCCGAAGAGCGCCATAAACGCGATAAGCGTGCCGAAAGTTCGCGCGACCCAACGGAGCGCCAAAACCGAAGGCCTGTCCGAAACAGAGTTCATATCACACCCCTCTCAAAAAAAAATACCTGAATGCAGCGCAAAGAATAAGGAACTCCTTTTATTCTTAGCAAAAGGAGAAAATTCCCGCCGCTCACTGAGGCACAATCAATGGCCACCACCCCCTTTATGCTTCGCCAGGCATCGCAGATTAGGAGGGCCAGCTGCCCTTCAGCCCCCCAGCCTCTTCCTGGCATCCTCGACTTCGGGAAGGCCGGGGTCGGCAGCCTCACTTCTTCCCGGTGGGGACGGGAAACGGCGCTTCGGGCATGAACTACGGGCTGCCGAGGTTCAAAAGAGACCTCGCAATAACAGTTTTTTAATTTCCATCATTTTTCGATGATTTTATAATGATAAAATGTCACGCCGCGGACTTGGTCGAGCAGAAAAAGATTATCGCCGATGATTCGGATCGCATCGACAAAGTGAGTCAGCCGAATTCCGCCCAGAAGGATGCCATCGGCATCGAAAATTTCGAGCTTATAGCTATCGGTCGTGCGAAGATCAGTGTTTCCCTTGGTAGACCTGGAGATGCTGGCTGCCCCTCCGGTGCGGCGCTTAAGCCACATCGTCGACTTCTCGACTTTTTCCTCCTTTCGAAGCGGTCTTTCCAATGTGACGACCCATATCCTGCTCTTGATATCAACGGCGATACCGGCTGAACAGATGTTCATTTCGGACTCCGAGAAACTTCCTCCCCCGTAAGCTGCGGCAAAATTGAGAGGCCGGTCCGCCATCCATAAGAGTTTTCCGTCGGGCGCGTATTTTTCAACCCGGTTTTGAAAGACGTAGGCAAGATAGAAATTGTCGTTCATGTCGACCGTATAATCAAAGGCATTAGCCATAACGCTTTTGATTCCGTCGCCATAATTGACGGCATCAACGAATGACCGCAGAAGTTTTCCTTCCTGATCGAGGATCTTGATCAACTTGGGAGGTTTAGCCTTATCGTCAAAACTGTAGGGCAAAAGCGGGCTTTGGACCGCCAATAGGCCGGATTTCAGGCAGCGGAGCCTCACCAGAGAAGGGTCCATGAGCAGGATCGTCCTGTCTCCCGCGCCCGCCGGTGTCATCGTCTGTATCCGGTTTTGATATGCATCCATGACGTAAAAGAAACCATGGGCATCGATATCGAAGGAACCTGGATTGTAAAACTCGCCCGGTCCTTGGCCTCTACGGCCGAATGTCGCCAAATATGTTCCCTCCGGGCTGAATTTCTGGACCCGGTGGTTGGCGGAATCCAGAACATAGATATTTCCCGGAGCGTCCATGGCGATATCGGAAGGATAGTTGAACGCCAGGTTGTCATCCAGCGTGTCGATGTCGCCGATTTTTCCGATCAATTGAATGGAAACGCCGGGCTTGCTGCCCAGCTTCCCCCCTTTTTCATTGTGGACGACCCTAACACCGCCGATGGTTTCGATCTTCTGGGAAAACGCACATATCGATGCGAATAGAAAAATTGTTCCCCAAAAGCTTGCGATAAATATCTTTCTTTTCATTTCACTCGCTCCGCTGAATTTTATTTATGGGAATTTGCTTTTGCTTAGCCAACGGTTCATCCTTCCCTTAGGCTTAGAACCGCCCTTCTTCATCAAGAAATAACAATATTCCCGGCCGCGGATCGATGTCAATATACATTGCGTAGATCCTTTCTTCACATGCCCGCCGCGGGGACAGGGCGGGGACAAAATCGCTAAGAGTGGCTCGGCCCGCCTCGCACAAATAAATCGGAAACGAAGAGGCTTGATTCCATTGCCTCATTTCTCGATGATCTTATACTGATAAAATATCGTGTTGTAGTATTCCCGGATAAAGAGATTATCGCCGAATATCCGGATCCCGTGGGCATGATGGGTTAGAGGAATTTCGCCCTGGAAGACACCGTCCGGGCTGAAAATTTCGAGCTTGTAGACGTCCTCCTTCACGACCCTAGGCTGAGTCCTTTTCTGGGCAACGACTCCCACGTCCGACCTTACGACCGAGGTGCCGAAAGCCCTCTCCTCGTTGGTCAACTGACGGCGCAAGGTAACGACCCAGATTCGGCCTTTGCCGTCTGCAGCAATCCCGCTAGAGACCACATTCATCTTCGGGCCTTGTACTCCTGTATAGCCCCTTTTACGGCTGATGAATCCCTTTTCAATAACCTCCGTTCCATAATTCAAAGGGCGGTCCGCCCGCCAGAGGAGCTTCCCGTCAGGTGAGTATTTCTCGACCCGGTTCTGCCGCTGGAAGCTCAAGCAAATGTTTTTCTCCGCGTCCGTATCGAGATAGAACCAGTTGGCGTGCCAATTGGTATTCCCGTCCTTATAATCATTTGCTTCCCCGAAGGCGAGTTTAGTCTTTCCGCTCAAGTCCACCATTTCCAGGAGCTTCGGGAGCTTTTTCAGCGTGCCATACATTATCCCGCTATCAAGGCAACCTCCTTTTGCGATTAGGCCTAGCTTCAACACCCGAATCTGATTCTGCGAGAAGGCACGGAATTTGATGGTTCTCAATGGCTTTCCTTTGGACGAAAGAACCTCGATTCGCCAACTCCTAACATCGAAAACAAACAAGTTGTTCTGTTCGTCTATATCCATTGAGCTCGCGGCTTGGAACTCTCCTGGACCTTGCCCCTTCCTTCCGATTGTCTTGATGAATTTTCCTTCTGGATCGAGTTTCTGGATCCGGCAGTTTCCGGAGTCGAGGATATAGAGATTCCCGGCTGAATCCCGGACGATGTCGTTGGGCTCATTGAACGACAGATTCTCTTCGGCGTCGAGCCCGCCGATCGTTCGCGTGAGTTCCAGCTTTACTTCTGGATTGGCGCCCCATTGTCCGCCTTTCTCATTGTGGACAACGCGGACGCCGTCCACCGTCTCGATTTTCTGTGCTCCGATGAAGATCGAAACGAGGAATAAAGCCAAAAGAATTCTCGATCTGACTATTGGGACATTGCCAAGCATTTTTTCCCCAGGCAGCTGTTTGTCAAAAAAATAGCACCAATAGAAGGGTGAGTCAAATTCAAGAAACCTGATTCTCCATCAGATGGCCTTCATCGCCTCCCAGTTCTTAATCTTGAAGCGGACGACGAAATATTCCCCTGTATCTTTATCCGTCCGAATGTAATAAAGGGCGCCGTTCCTGATGATGGACGGGACGAAAGGCCAGCTCATCCGGTAGAGGAGGATACCGTCCTTAGAAAAGACATCGATAGCTTGGGGGCCGTCCTTGTCAAGGATGGACTTCAGCCGGCCGACATAGAGGCGGCCCCGGTCGTCATTCTGCATCGTCGAGAAATACGGCCGATGGTCCGGAAAGACTGCGTCCTCGCCCGGCTTGTCCGTTCTCCCGTACCAGGCAAAATAGCCGTCCTTCCGGGTCGCTTCCTTCTCCTTTCCTGAAATAGAAAGGGGCTTTTCATCCATGGCGATGATGAAGACCGTCCGGCCGGAGGCATCGGCGACATGAATTCTATACGTCGACGAAAATCCGTAGGCGAAGGCGTCGGAAGTGAGCGGCGAGAAGGCGATGTCGCTGGTGTACCAGTGGAGGACGAATCCCTTTAGGCTTTCCCCGAGTTCGCCCCGGTATTCGGCGATCGATTGGACCAATGTCCCCTGCGAGTCGACCTGGACGATTTTTTGTTTCCAGCCATCGCGAGGGCTCGGCTGGGTCGTGCCGATGATCAATCCGCCGGGGCCGATCGCGAGCCGGTTGAGGAACGTCCGGAGATTGATCTTTTTCTTGAATGTCCCGTCGGGAGCGAAGACGACCAGCTCCGTGGCTGCGTAGACAATGCAGTCTCCTTCAGTGTCAAACAGGACTTGGTTAGGAAATTGATATTCCCCCGGCCCCTGCCCTTGACGGCCGATCGTCCGGACGAACTGACCCACCGGATCGTACATCTGGACGCGCTTGTTGCCGAAGTCGGCGACGAACATATTCCCCTTCTTGTCCGGTCTGACCGCCGCTCCCTTCGGGAAATAATAGGCTTCGGCAGTCGGATCGCCGCCGATCTTAAGATCCTCCTGGAGGTCGAAAGAGAACTCTCCGTAGAGCGGTTGGGCGGGATTCTTGACAACCTTAATCCCGTTTTCTGTTTCAACCTTGCCTTTCCACGCGGGCTTTTGATTCTCTCTTGCCTCGGCGAAGATGAAGAGAAGAAGAAATAAGATAATCAAAGCGTATCTGATTCTTGGTTTCATTATCCCTCCTGCTAGAGAATTTTTTTTCTCGAAACGTCTATTAAGATGAAGCGATTAAGCGCTTTTTTGTGACCGGTCTTTCCCCAGGAAGCCTGCTCATGTCTGCCTCGCCATGTTGAGTTTATTGCCATTTCATGCGATAGACAATCACCTCAGGATAGCCGCTTTCTTTAAGCATGAGCCTGTAGAAACGGCCGTTTGATGCGGTCGCTTTCAAATGATTCAAAGCTCTTCCCAGTATCCCATATTTTCCAAGTCTTATCCGCGCGATGAAGACTCCGTCCGGGTTAAAAATATCATGAATGAATTCGTCCTTATTCTCGCCCTGCTCGTAAGTCATGACGAACAGCCGCCCGCCATCGTCGATGAAAAATGAGTTAAAGGGAGGCATGTTTTTCAAGACGTATAGATTCGCCCCTGGATTCGCGGCCGCGACTCTTTCTGTCTGCTTCCTGAATTCTTCAGGGTATGGGACCGGACTGTATTCTTTCCTGATCTTTCTCAATAGTTTGCCCTCAAGATCGAAGATTCGAATCTCATAGCCTCTCTGACCATTCCCCACAAAGATCCGTTCGCCGGTGACCCTCCAGTAGTAAGGAATGATTATGCCGGGGTTCTTTTTGCCCGGCGTCAGGTCCGACAGATCATAGAGATCGAGCCTCTTGATCTCTTTGAAATCCGGATCGTATAGGTCCAAGTACATCCCGTAGGTTTCAGATTTGTCTTTGGGATATCTCATGGCCAGATAGTTTCCGTTGGCAAGGGGAATTACATCCCATAGGCTGTGACGGATGTGCGTTTCCTTGACTAGATTGCCCTCGTTGTCAAAATCCAGGACCTTCAATCCGTTGCCGTCAAAAATCCTTATACGGTCATGTCTGTCAACCAACAGGGTCCGCACTGCTTGGAGCTCTCCAGGTCCCTGTCCCTTTTTCCCGAATTTCTTTACGAATTCCCCCGTTGAGTCAAACTTATAAATGAAATATTCGGACACATCGTACTGTTCCACGATGAAGATGTTGCCCTTGGAATCCGCATCTACGAAATCGGGCATCTTAAGTCCGAGGCCGGAATATTCTTCCTTTTCCAGGTCGATCGTGATGTCATTCTCCAAACGGAGATGAACTGGTGCTCCTTTGAGCGTGTAGGGTTCAAGATGGTTCAGAACCACTTCGACACCACCTTCGTAAATCTTATCGATGCGCGACTGTTTAGTCCCGCAGGACATAACCACGACAAGCCCAAATATAAGGCAGAAGAACTTTTTCATGGCGTCTTTCCTCGATCCCATCTGAATAGCTTCCGCGTTTGAGGCAGGTCAGAATTTCCACGTAACCTGATAGCGCTTCACGACCTGGTATCCGTCTTCATCTTCTTCTATGGAATAGAGTTTTTTCTGTTTTATCAAAAACGGTCTCCCCTTGAAGACGACTTTCGCCATGAAGCGCCCTTCAGCATCGAATACATCATAAAGCCAGCCATTATGAACCGGCTGCCGTTCCCAAGTCCGGACAAGGAGATGTCCATCGTCATCGACGAAGAGCCCATCATACGCCGAATGATATTCTGATACGGCTGGTGTTTTGGTCGGAGGAACGCTTTTTATGGCCTCTTCCCTCTCTTTCGCCGTGAGCTTGACCGGACTATAGGTCCTGGTAATCTTCTTTAGAAGTTTTCCGTTTTCACCATAGATGAGCAATTCATAATTTTTTGGGAAACCAATGATAACCTCATCCTTTGAGCCGACTATCCAATGGAGCCGGGGACCAACCGGATTATCGGCCCCGGCCAACGGATAGGCTCCATAGGATGCGATGACCTTCATGTCGGCATCGCATTTATTGACGGTTATTTGGCGGGTCGCGTAGCTCGTGCTGCTGTAATAAATATGTCCCTTGGAATCGACGTCTGCTCGCACGACGAGTTCTGCTTGAACGGGAACAGATCGGATAAAATGGCCATCGAGGTCAAAAAGTGAGAATCGGCGGGTTAGAAGGTCCAATACATAGAAAGTTTTGCCCGTTTCGTTAAAAAGGACCATACTGGGCATGTTGAATTCACCGGGACCCTGGCCTTTCCTGCCCATGGTCTTGACAAACTTGCCATCTTTATCGAATTCCTTGACCTGCGCATCAGGTCTATCAACGATATAGATATTTCCCAGAGTATCTATATTTAAATGGCTGACCGAAGAGAATATTTTCTCGCCTGCAGCCTTGCCTCCGCTGATAGTCAACTCTTCCTTCAGGACTAGGATGTTGTCGCGAGACATGGGCTCCTTCGGATTCTTGACAATTATCACCTCTCCTTCTTTAGTGATGGTTCCTTTCCACTCAGGCTTTTGATTTCCTTTTATTTCCGCAAAGCCAAAGATGAAAAGAAGGAATATGATTGACGGATATCTAATTTTCATTGTTCTTCTCCACGACATAAAAAAGATTGTCTATCTGAGACGTGGGACATTTCGCATCCGATTTTCCCTTTAAAGCTGTTTTTTAAAAGGATAGCACCAATAGAGAAGTGAGTCAAATACGTGAACTCGTCCACTACCTTAGCTATGGCGGGGCTCGATGAGATTTCAGCCAATGTTGATAATATTCGTAGGGCGTCAGATAAACAAGCGCTTGGTGCCTGGGTAATGGGCAGCCATCTCTAAGCCGAACAGGCCCGTTTAATGAGCGGTCCTTGTTCGCCAAGAACACGTGGACTATAATTTAAAGGGAAACCGTGATGAAAATAAGAGAGCTTATTACCCTAGGTGTTTTTCTCGGCCTATCCGGAGGAATCATCGTTAGGGCCAGGCCGTCTTGTTACCGGCACGACGAGGAAAAACAGGGAAGGCCGAAATTCTATGCCCTCCGGGTTGTTTCTGAAAAGAATGTCCAGAATGCGAAAGACTCTCCGGGTGTGCCGGACGGCCGCTATGCGGAAATCCTGCCGGGCGGGCAGCTCGTCCTACTCATGGAGAAAAAGCTTTATCCCTTCCCAAGTATCGGCTGGAACCCAGAAGGCGGCGTAGGGCTGGCGGACAGCGGCTCCGTAGTCGGCAAAGGAGGGGCGGACTTCAGCCTCGAAGGCTGGTTTACGACGCAGGATACGCAGGACAAACAACACTCCGCATGGGTGCCTCTTGCGGTGTCGTCGACCGGCTTTTGCTTCTGGCCGCTCTCTTCCGCGGGCGTGAACATGATCAGGATCACTAACCTCGGCACTAAATCCCTGTTTGTGGACGCCGTAATCGGATACGGTATGGAAGCGGAAAGAAAATAGGAGGCAGTAGCCGTGCCTGCCAACGCCCTGACCCTGGCCGCCCAGAAAGAGGAAGTCTGGAAAAAGTCAGTGTAGATGGAAAGGATCGGGGGAAATATCATTACGTTGCCGATTGAGGAATTCAAGGCCCTGGATGAATCCATTCCTTCGTAAGCCCGTGTTTAAATAAATAGCAGAGAGGAAAAAGGAGATGCAAAAGCATCTCCTTTTATTTTTGATCATAATTCGATATTATGTCATTGGCCTTTATAGGGAACTAATGATTTCTTTAAAGAAACTGATCAACTTGGCATTTTGTACTTTGCTGTTTATTCTTTTCGCGCTAATAGCTTTTTACATCTTTTCAAATAAGGCCTTTATCTTAACCCCCCAGACTCTCTCTAATGGGATCATAGCCTTTTTTGGAGCTTTCTTCGCTTTTACATTTGTAAAATTCTCTGATTGGCTTTCAAGAATCAGAAAAAGCAATGCTAATCACTTCGAGGCTTTAGTTAAAATAGAGCGCCTACTTAATCGGATAGTCTCACGTCTGAACAGAAACATATTGCTTTGCCAAGATGATATAAATGCTCTCCGCTCTATGAAAATGCTCGTTTGGAATTTACCTCCTATTCCATTGAGCTACGAGCTGGCCGACAATTTGAAGAATATAGATTTCGTAAATGATTATTTCACCTTTATGGTAGATCTCGAAACTCTCAATAACGATTTAACTACGATAACATCCATGTACGATGAAATAAAAAGCCTATTTCTAAACAAGACTATAAGCCCCGAGACATATAAAGATAACGTTGCGTTTTCCATCAAGAGGGTATCCGAAATCATCAAGTTTATGGAAAGCTGTAAATCGAATGCGACAAAATTATTAGCTGTAGCCAGAATATTGCTCAAAGAGAGGAAACAGCGGATACTCCTGATCGGTGCTCTTCCAAAGAAACACTATATAAGGGACTTCGAAAAATGTTTGAAAGAGGAATTGACGATACTAGAGAAAGAGCTCGCAATAACTAGACGCAAGTCCCAGGAAGAAATCGACAGAATAAAAAAATCGGAACCGAAAATAGAGTAACAAAAGAGGATTTTGATGGACGAATCAAATGATTTCATCTGGGCGGAATATGGCTCCTGGTGTATGGACTACGTTGGCTCCTACTATGAGCATGTAGGCACCAGGATATTTAATCTCCAGCTAAGATATTGGGTCGAAGCCCGAATGAAGTTTCAAAACCTTTATTCCGGGAATCATAAAGTTGAGGAATTGTTCATAATATTGAATCTGTTATGCTCTAGCTTGGAAACTCTTGCCGGGGTCAATTCACGGTGACGGTCGGAACGGTAATGCATCGTTCTCATATTACTTTAAGACAATGGGTTCAGGCGTTTTATTCGATTTGCTCTCATAAAAAAGGGGTATCGGCCCTTCAGCTTCAAAGAAACCTGGGGCTTCATTCCTATAGATCAGCCTGGCATTTGGCTCATAGAATCCGCCTTGCCATGAAGCAAGACCCGCTCGCCAGCAAACTCCGGGGTGCCGTCGAAATCGATGAAACCTATATCGGCGGAAGGCCGAGAAGGGGAGAAAGCAAAAAGAACAAACGGGGACGCGGGACGGAAAAATTCCCGGTCATGGTTTTGGTAGAGAGAAACGGTAAATCGATTTCTCGCCCGATCGAAAAAGTGAACGCGAAAATCTTGAAAACCGCTACTCGGGAAGTCGTCAGCAAAGACTCCACGATTATGACGGACGAATGGCCCGCCTATCGAGGAATCGGAAGGGAATTTAAGAGCGGTCACAAAATGATTCATCACGCCCTTGGTGAATATGTTCACGGCGATATCTCCACGAATACGGCGGAATCGTTTTTCGCTCTTTTAAAGCGTGGCGTCCACGGTTCGTTTCATCATGTGTCCAAACAACACCTTTCCCGATATTGCGACGAATTTTCTTTCCGTTGGGATCATAGAAAAGAAAATGATGGAGAGCGGACTGCTCTTGCTATCCGCGGTGCGGATGGGAAGAGATTGGCCTATAGATAGGAGAATGCCGTGGGAATATTTATTACTCAAAAAAATATTTTGAAACTTCAGGAAGTTCGGGATATCAAAAAATTTATTGATGATTTTGATTATAACAATTGCACAAAAGAAGAGGGGGAACTATCTTTAAAATATACAGAAAAAAAATATGATACATTGGTAAAAGATATTGAATTTCTCGATCACAAATCAGATTTATTAATTAAATACCTGGGCCTTGGGACCGGTGGCCTCGGAATTATTCTTGGATATTTTAGTCAAATAAATTATTGGCCCATTTTTACATTGTTTTCTTTAGGTTTTGTTTGTTGGGTGATATCCGTGATACTGTCTTTGGCGTCCAGCAAGCCATCCGCTATGCCATATCCAATGACTACGCAAAAAATATTTAAAATTCTCCAACAAAAGGAAGGATATAACGTGGCGGTTATGAAACAAGCGCTCTCATATGGTTATGCGTGTATTATTTTAAGACATACGGGCATTAAAAAAGGGGAATTGCTTCATTGGGCTTATATTGGGATGGTTGTTTCCATGTGTCTATTTTTTCTTTCTTTGATTTTGGGATTTGTTTTGGGTGTCCGGTGAAATATCTTTCTTGCCCCACTCTACATCTGGGGTCGTATCTTCTCTTGAACCATTATTATTGCCGTTCGATTGGTTTTCATTTTCATTATTTTCGTCTTGCATAGGTTTGCCTCCCCTCGGGAGATAATTATAATAAAAAAACTAAGTAGGATTCAAATGATTATGAAGAAAAAGAAACAACCGAAAAAAAGAGCGCGGCCGCTTTCTCTCTATCCCCTCAAACCGGAAGAAGCATTGGCCGCATTTATGCAGATCGATAAGAAAAAACTGCTGGAAGTGGAGAAAGAAACAAAAGATGAACCGAAACAGGTGCTTTTTTAAAGGCATAATTCCGTTAAATTTTATAATAATTTGAATATGAAAGTCAATTCAGTGAACTCGTCCACTACCTTAGTGATGGTGGGGCTCGATGAGATTTCAGCCAATGCTGACAATATTCATAGGGCGTCAGATAAGCAAGCGCCTGATGTGGCCGGATCATGGACTTGCCCACCCGCTCGGTCTGGGTCTTGGCCCGCACCTGGCTATGGACGTTGAACCCTGTGTGGCACCAAGACAGAACCCGCGCCGCCCTTTCAGGGCTGAGGAGTTCCTTGCCGACAAGATACCTCAGAACCTCATGACTCCCTCTCGAAATTAGGCTTGTACCCCACAACGAATCTTTCGAGATAATGAAAGATCACCCGGTAGAGGGCAGTCTTTTCCGGATGACGGGGACGGTAGATTCCTGGCACGGTAGAAAGGAAGATTCAAGAAATGAGCCAGGACGGAAAAAACAGAATAAGTCGCGCTATCCCTGGAAGAAAAACTTTAGAGTAAATACATGCTATCGAACCGTCAACAGCCGTTGACGCAGTCCCCCAAGGAATAAAAACGGGCGATAAGCCATCCAGCGCCTGAGCATTCCGGGCCTGGGCTGATCGCCGGAATTCCCTGATTCCAAAAAATCTTAAGCTTGCCCTGGCTGTCTTTCAGGCGAATAAAGGAAAAGACGTTTTTGATGAGGGAATCCTCTCCAAACATTGGCAATGCTTCCCGTGTCTGCTACAATCAAATCGATGATGATCCCCATATCCACCCGCCGGCTGTTATTCGTCCTAACCCTAGGAGCTTTCTCCCTGCCTCTAAGGGCTCAGGAGTATCGGATCATCTATGAGGTCCAAAGCCAATACCAATTCATCACCGTCTTGGACACCGCGAATGGCTATCGGCAGCTGATCTTCGACGGCCGATTCGACGGCACGGACGCCATCCAATCGGAGATGAACCTCTCCGATCCCGACGGGCTGACGCTTTCCTACACCCGGCACATCATGACCGCGTTGCCGGTAGCAAAAAACCTCAAGCGCATCCTCATCGTCGGACTGGGCGGGGCCTGCATGCAACGCTTTCTGTACAAACTGCTGCCCGACGCGATCATCGAAACCGCGGAACTTGATCCCGAAATTCGCAAAGTCGCCGCCGAGTACTTCTTCTTCAAGGAAGACGACCGCCAGATCGTCCATATGGGCGACGGCCGCAAGTTCATCGAGGATTCGAACAGAAGGTATGACATCATCTTCCTGGATGCTTTCAGCGCCACATCGATCCCCTCTAGGCTCACAACGCAGGAATTCTTCAAAGCCGTCAAGGACCACCTGGCTGAGGGGGGCGTGGCATGCGCCAACCTTTGGGAGAGGGAGGCGGACTACCCTTGCATCGTGAAGACGTATTCCACAGTCTTCCCAGAACTACACATTGTGCACTGCGCATTCTCGCTCAATTGCATCCTGCTGGCCTTGCCCGACAAGATGGGCCTCACGGTCCAGACGTGGATGGACAAAGCCAAGGCCTTCGAAAAGATGCACCCCACAGGCCTCAACCTTCCCCAGCTTATCGACCGAGGCGCCGCCGAAAAGACACAAATCCCCGATCATGCCAGGGTGCTGTTCGACAAGGATAAGCACCTGGCGGTGTCAAATCTATTAGGCAAATTTCAATACAGACTGAAAGCCCGGTATGTCAAGAAATCCATGGCCGCTGATATTGAAGGCGATCACCTTCTTCTCGCCGGATTCTTATCCCTTAAGACCCACCAGCAACAATTTATTCATATTTTATATGACAGACCACCAATTCTTTAAATCCATCGGCTTTTTCTCTGTAATAATAAAGCTTGTTATTTTTAATCATCGTATACTTTGGACTATTGATGATACCCGCCCATTCCTTATTGATTATGAGATCGCCTATATATAACCCATCCGCATTAAAAACATTATGGATGAATCCAGCGCCCGTGTCGCTTTTTTCATACGTCATGACAAAAAACCTTTCCTGGTCATCGCAAAAAATGGAATTCATCGGCGCTAGGTAGCGCATTTTCTTCCCTTGATATAAATGGTCCACTTGATAGTTTGGCCCGGCGATTTCTTTTTCCAATTCTTCCGATAACCTGACTGGGCGGTATTCCTTTTTTATTTTTCTTAACAATCTTCCATCATGATCGAACTTTTGTATCTCATACCCTCTTTTTTCATTGACGATAAAGATACCCTGGTTTGACACCCTCCACATAAAATAAGGCGGCAACAATCCCATCTCGTCCTGGCGCGGACATTCATCCACATCCAATTCTTTTGTCATTTTCCATTGATCATCATATATTTCCAAACACTTAAAATATAATTCTTTGCTATCAGAACTATTTTTTGATTTATAAACAAGAAATTTATTATTGGGAAGACATTCGACGATTAGCATAGGCGTTTTAAAAAGAATTTCCCGCACACATCTCCCACTTTGCAAATCGTAATAAATCAATTTCTTAAACATGTCGGTAATAACTAATAAATGATCATCATATATTGTGGGACGGATTGGCGTATTAATCTCGCCCGGGCCTTCACCTCTTCGTCCAAATGATAAAATCAGATTGCCGGTCTTATCTATTTTGTTAATATAGTATTCTTTATTCTTCCATCCGACGATATAGATATTCCCATCCGAATCAACATCAAACTCCCCCGCTGATCCCATCCCTTTTTCAAGAAACTCTGGATTTTCTAAATCAATAACATTTATTTCTTCCAAAGAAATATTAATATGTTTTTTGTTTATTTTATTGGGCTCTGCTTTATTGGAAACCACTTTGATCCCGTTCTCGTAACTTATGTCCGCAGGACCATTACAGCTCGAAATCGTCAATAAAAACAACAACCACAAGAATGACATTAAAACACGACCGCTTGATGCTTTAAACAAGAAAATGGTCTCTGATTTTTGTTATTTCTCCGCTGTAAGGCGGTATTTGACGAGGGAAGCGTATCCCTCCTTGTCCTGTTCGATTATCCAAAGCATATTGCCGGAAAAACACTTGCGTGTACTGGAGGTAAACCATGCGTCGATCGGCGCGCCTTCAACAGCAATTTGATGAAGATACTCGCCTTTGTAAGAGAATATGTCGAAGACATTCGTCGCTCGGTTTTGCGTGTATAGATGGACCCAGAGATTGCCCTCGGAGTCGAAGATTAAGCCGCGGTACGGCGGCAGGAATTCCGGGAACTCCGTGAGTTGGACGATGTAGTCTGGAGGTTTGGGCAGGATCTTTCTAACATTATCGACGACGACTGCCATCACGAAGCTGTCGAAATGCGCTTTTTTGTCTTTGTCTTCGAGCTTCACAGGAGTATAAGAGCGCGAAAATGTAGAGATGCGTCCCTTGTCCGGATCGTAGATTTCGATCTCATATTTCGCGTTGTCTCCGATGGCCAGCCTTCCGGATGGGTCGACGCTAAGACAAATATTTGGATGATAAGGAAATCGCACGCGGTGGAAGGCGTTCGTTTCAGGATTCTTGGCCCAACGACTGGCCCGGATTTTCTTTTTGTAGATCACTCGCGGGGTTCCTAAGTCGGCTGGGAGCAATTCGATGGCCAGGTCCTGGTCTTCAGCCAGGCGGCCGGAAAAATTCATGGGGACTCCCCGTTCCACGAACACGACAAGGCGACCGTCGTGAAGGGATTTCATGCCCATGAACCTGCCATAATAGTCATCGGGGGCGAAGGGAGCCGATTTGACGAATGTCCCGTCCAGGTTCAGAATCGAGATACGCCGGTTCATGAGCTCGTGAACGACGATTCGATCTCCGGCGATTTCGATGGATTCCGGAAAGCCGAGATCACCCGGCCCCTGGCCTCCATGGCCGAGGGTACGCAGGAACTTGCCGTCAGGACTAAAGACCTTGATGTGGTTGGCCGCAAAATCGGTCACATAGACATTTCCGTTCGCCGCTATAGCCAGCCCGCGCGGGTTCTCGAACAAGGCGCTCTCCGGAAGATTATTGTCATTGATCCGGACTTCTTCAACCAAGCGGACGCAGCCCGTTTTGTAGATTTCCGCAAGGCGATTGCTCTGGCCAAAAGCGGCCAAGGCCAAACCGCAGAGCATAACAGATAAATAGGTCGCTATTTTTCGGCAATATCTCATCATTCGCTCCTTTCGCCGGAATCTGACGAGAATGGAACCCGTTTTTGTAATTTATAGTATATATTACGTCACAGTCTCAGGAAGTGTTTATTTATGATAGCGGGAAAGCATTCATTTAATTTTTTTGATAAGTTGTTCAGCGGCTTCCTTGAACTTAGGGTGGGACGCGGCTTTTTCGGCTATTTCTAGGGCCTGGCCCTTTAGTCCGGCGTTGAAATAGCCAGCGGCCGCGTTGTAATAGGCTGTGGCCTTGGTCGCCTCTAGGTTTTTGACCTGTTGCTCTTTTTTGGCAACTATCTTTGACTTTCGTTCCTTCGCGATTGTTGACTTCTCGATCTGATTGATGTATTCGGCCACTTCGCTTTCTCTTTGCAAGGTAACCTTAGCTGCGTTGAAATAAAACGACGCTGATTCAAGCCATTTCTGCTTCTGGGCATACACCTGGCCCAGGCCCAAAATGGCATTGATGTTTCTGCCATTGTGTCTTAATGATTCTATAAATTCCCTCTCCGCCTTTTCGAGTTCATTATTTTCATAGGCAATCGTTCCTGCCAGGCTGAAGACTTCACTATCGCTCGGAAGTCGGCTCTTAGATTCTTCGATATGGAGCTGCGCTCTATCATTGTCCTTGAGCTCGTGATAATTCCAGGCCAGCCAGTAATGGCTCTCGCCCATCAGATAAAAGCCCATCGCGACGAGTTTATTTAAAATCTCAATGGCCTCGTGAAACCTCCCGATATAGCTTAGGCAGGACGCTTTTCCGAGCAGTGCATCCCGATAAGCAGGGGCCAGGCTGAGAGTTTTATCATAATAGTCAAGGCTCTTATCATATTCTTCAAGAGCCATGTAAAGGGCGCCCAGATAAATCGTGATCTGTGGCGATTCTGGGATTCCCTCGTACGCTTTTAAAAAATTCTTTTCCGCTTCAAAGGGCTTAAAAAAATCCTGTTCCACATCGAGAGACTTTTCAGCGCCCACAGCCAGCTCTCCCAGATGAAAGTAGGCTTCGTAAAATTCCGGCTCGGCCTGGACAAGGGCGTCAAACAGTCTTGGCTCTTGGTGTGGGTAGGTTGTCGCATTTTCATACTTGAAGAGAATCGAATTCGGGTAAAGCTTCGTGAATCCCGATAAATCTTCTTTCTGATCGAGGTAATTCGCATAGTTCATATAAAAACTCACATACAAATATGCATAATAATCGTCGGATAGAGCTCTGAGCTTCATGTCGGCCTTCAGCTTGGGATTTTTTAGGTAATCATGCACAACTTTCACAGTCCCCATGACATCGATATCTCGCATGATACCCTTGGTCTTCGGATACATCGCGTCCGCCAACTTGACATATGAAGCAAATGACTGCAGGGAAGGATTTTCATTGATGACTTCCCTCGCTCTTCGGATGTATTTGTCGTCTAGGATCCCCAGTTCTTTCTCTCTGACCGACATGAGGACCAACGCTTTTATGTAAGGGACAAGAATTCTAGTTTTTATGGCGGGCTGGGTGTATAATTCTTGGTAAATTTCGATCGCCTTTTTGAAACCGACATAACAGCCTTTTTTTAAAAAGGCATCCGCTTGTGCGGCTCTATTCTCGAGCTCCAGAATTGGCGCGGGAGGCGTCTCGTGAACCTTCGTTTCTGGCGCGCAACAAGAAAGAAATATCATCCCCACCACTGTGAAAATAATTCGGCGATTCCTGTGCGCAAAATGCCGCGCCCTACCGTTCATGTTGTCCTCTCCAGCCATTATTATCTATTTTACAGCTAAAATAACCGGGAATATAGATTTAAAGGCCAAAGAGAGAAAAAATAGCCTTGGTGGCGAGAAGGTAACGCTTATACCTCAGGCCCCATACTGGATTTGAAATCCAGAACGTCCGCTGAATTAACTTCTCCCCACGTCACACCCACGTCACAAAATTCGATTAAACTCGCCTAAATTAGGCTAATGGAGCAAAAATTAAAAGAAGAATAAATCATCGGTTTTTCAGGGGAAACAGGGAGCGCGCCAGAGAGGACTCGAACCTCCGACCTTCTGATTCCGTGTCGCTGGAGGGACGGGGGAGGGGGTGGATGGACGGGAGGCTATAGTTTCAGGTGGTCTGACCAACACTTGGCCTTGCAGCAGGTGTCAACTTAAATTCGTCCGGTGGGAATGGGCTGCCAATATATAAGCTGAAACAGACCACTAAGTCAAATTTCTTTTGTCACAGCCGACTATTTCTTTACTTCAGGTTTGGACGGCTGCGGGGGACTAAGTGTGAAACCGAGGGGCATAAGAATCTCCAGAGGATTGTCATAAAGCCAAAATTCAACAATTTTCCCCTCCACCATGCGACAAACAGAAACCCCCGATGATTTAATCTTATTTCCAGTCGGCGGAATTTCTCCCCAGGGTAAAACCAGGGGGCCAGAATGAGTCCGCGTTGATGTCCAAATGGCAGCAATTTTATTGCCCTTAATAAAAACGTCCTCGATTTTTACGTTAACATCAGAAAACGCTTTCCGCTCCATGGAAAGACCTTCTTTATACGCCTTGGTCCCTACTATAGGCTCAGGGGACATAGGGACATGCATCACAAAATCTCGGGAAAACCATTTGTCGACTAAAACAAAGTTGCCGTCATTCCAAAGTTTCGGGGCATCATCCATAAACGCTTTGGCTTGTTCTTCAGTGATTCCCTCTGCAACCTGTCTCTTACAACTCAAAGTCATACAAACCAGGGCCAAGGAGAAAACCATGACCAAAAGAAGTGATTTTTTCATTTACCCCTCCTTGATTTTGATGAGAAAATTAAACCTCTGTTGACGATGGATGTCAATACACGTGTTGATTAGACCATTTCAGGAACCGAGGAGATTTCTCAAGGCGTGGACTATTATGGGTCCTACAGTTCTCAGCAATTCATCTAGGCCAACGCCAATAACGACAAGTGCTGTTTGCCACCACCAACCCGCCCTCCAACGTATCCTGTCAAACTCCATCCTCTCCTGCTGCAACTTCGCGTCGTGGTCCCTGTCTTTCTGAGCGATTTCGTCAGCGTGTTGTCTGTTTATCCTAGCGATTTCCTCAGCGTGCTCGCTGTTCTTCTGTGCAAGGGCCTCCTCAAATTCCCTGTTCCTCTCTTCGGACGCCTTGCCTTCTCGCTCTCTTCTCTTTTCAAGGGCTTGCTCCTGTCTTACCGATAAATGCTTGCCAGGAATAGCAGTCTGGAAATCCTCGCAGCGATAGCCTCTCTCATACACTTTATGGTCAATCCTGCATTCAACTCCCTGTGGCCCGATAAAATCGCCTTGATAATCGCAGCTCCCACAATCATCCTTATCACTCATTTTTGACCTCCAGTTTCCTAACTTGAGATACGATCTTCTCTTTTAATTCACTTCCCTTTACGACTTTGCTGACCTTAATGTTTTGCATATCCTCAGCCATTATCTCGGCACTAATTACGATATCCTGTGGGAGACTAGCAGCTTCACTTAATGTGAAACGAACAAGGGCGACCCTAAGAGATGATTTTGTATGGATGACATCATCTGCGGCCAATAAGATCAATGGTGTCTTTGATCCCGCTCTTCTTAAGCTTTTGAATCCATATCTTTCGCCTGTATAGTAACTAAGGCCCTCTACCCGGTAAGGTTGGTTCACATTAATCTCTATGGCAACGTGCCGGGCTAATCCACGGTCGGAATTCTCAATCCCGATAAATAGATGCCCCTCAAACTGTCTATTTAGAGCAGGACCACTTGTCACTCCCGCTGGCACGATCTCAGTACATAATGCCAATTTTGGCTTCTTCCTCCTGCCAAACATATCCTCAATGTCATAGTGCTCCATCGGATAGAAACTGGCTCCACTTCTCTTGTAGTGTCTTCCCTCAAATCCCATTGCCATATGAGGACCAATATCACTCTCGGGAACGAAAGACACAGCAAAACCTTTATCACTAGAAACCGGGACCTTCTTATGTAGAACCCCTTCAACAGGTGGATGCACAAGCTCTCCTGAGAGCTGATTTAGTTTCGACGCAAACTGAGAAAGAGACACAATTTCCTTCGCTCCATATGCACAGTCTTTGCCACGGATGTTTCTGGCCTCCACTCCCCAGACGATTATCCCACCGCTTGAGTTTGCAAACCCAGAGAGTGTCTTTGCATAATTTCTCCTATCATCCTTATTTGAAAAATCAGCTCCGGTCACCGTTTTGAATTCAAGAGTAAGATGCTCCTCCTGGTTGTCGCGGATGAATTCCCCTATCGTTTTCTTGCTTATCAGATCAAAAAACGTCTTGATATCCATGCGTGCCTCCTATTAGGCATAAATGAGAATTTCCCCTCCCCGGATTCGTCTATCCTATCGAGGCGGTAAATCGCAATAAAGCGTCCTTCTCTATTTTATAGCCCTCCAGATAATCTTGCCGTCAGGCCCGAATATAACCAGATCCGAACCAGTTTTTGACACGCCCACTACGGCGCGGTTCTTGCCATTTTCGTCATTTAGCTCCAGACACGGGCCGCTCTCTTTGGGCACGCCCAGCCCGACGCGGGTCTTGCCGTTTCCGTCAAGCAGCACCAGACCCGTGCCATTTTGGGACACGCTCAGCAAGGCTCGCATCTTGCGATTTTCGTCACTCATGATCAGACATGGGCCATCTTTGGACATGCCCAGAGCGGCGCGGAGTTCCCCTTTCTCATCCTCAATAATGAAGTTATTCGCACGGATCTCCTTAGCGGTCCCCGGCTTTTGTGACTGCGCTCGGATCGCCGTTGTCTCAAACATCCCAGGTGCGATCAAACCCCCAGCTACAAGCAGAATCGTGCCCAGTAGCCAGCGGTTGTGGCGTTTGACTCGCCCCAGCTCTCGCTCCATGTTCTCCAGACGATCTTCAATGGTCATAGGTTACCTCCCTTGCCGTCGGCCTATCCCTGCTTTCTTAGATAGCCGAGGATAGTTTAATCTCTGGTATTCCGAATTTTATCAAATCCTTTGAGATAAATCTTTAACTTTTTCGTCTCTCATAATGAGGCGATTATCCGCGAAGAGCGTTACTTCGTGTTCAGGAGGCTGGCAGGCCCAGCCTCCCGAAAGATAGGTGATGCTAGCTAGCGGATGATCGCCTCGATGGGATAGATAGGCGGGGACCAAGGGAATTCTCGGGGGAATAAAAAAAATAAAAATAAAGTGATAAATTTTTCGCCTTTCTACTGTTCTTATTAAGAGCTGTGATTTTTATGCAAAAGAAGGTTTTCCACTCCAAAAATTGCCGCGAATGCCTAGTTTCAGAGCCCCTTGGTATAGATTACCATTGCAAATTTTATGGCCGTGCCTACATGTCCGGCCCTGAAGAAAAGCCGTCTTACTGCAGAGTGAAAAGCATTACGGTCACGGAGGCCAGAGAGAGATCTAAATCCGCGGCCAGACAAAATAGTGGCAATAAAAACTTTCTTGCCTCATAGCTGTAATGAATGCCCATTTGCAGAGCACAATAAAGAAGTTGATGAGCTTTATCAATGTACCTATTATAAACGCAGCTACTGGGGCTGCCCGGGATTAAAGCCTCCTTTCTGTAAGGTCGAAGCCATAGGGGTGAGTGAAAAAAATATCGATAAACAAGGATAAGAAATAAAACCAATCTCATTAAGGGGGGAAATGAAAATAAATAAATTCTTTTGGTCTTTGGTCGGTCTAATACTTTGGCTTTCCTTCCTCGGGCTTTCTCAAACTCTCTCTTATCGCCTATGTATTAGAGTCATCGATGGCGATACGATCGTTCTGGATGGCAGCGAAACTATCCGCCTGATCGGAGTTGATACTCCCGAGACGAAGGATCCCAGAAAGCCGGTTCAATATTATGGTCAAGAGGCATACGAATTCACACGGAAGCTTGTTGAAGGAAAAAAGGTAAGACTGGAATATGACCAGGACCGCATCGACAAATATGGTCGGACGCTCGCTTATGTATATTTGGAAGACGGAACCCATGTAAATGCTCAGATTATTCTCATGGGATTCGGACACGCCTATACACAATATCCTTTCAAATACATGGAGGCCTTTCGAAGTTATGAAAAGCTTGCGCGGGAGGCTGGCCATGTCCGTACATCCCGCATGGCTGTTGTCGTTGTGGTGGGGCCCGGACACAACCTGGTCGCTCGTCCAAACTGTGTGGTTCTGGGGCATAGCTATTATGAAGATATGCATTTGGCCCTTAGCATTGGTGACTTTTTGGTTGACGCTATGGGCAAGGCAGTTGAGAAAACGAGCAAATGGTTGATGGCGGGCATGAGCCATATGTAAGATTTCTGAGCGCGCCTAGAGAGATTCGAACTCCCGTCCCTCTGCTTAGAAGGCAGATGCACTACTAATAAAGCAATAGGAAAATTACTTGCCCGAAGCCCCGCCAGCCTCTTCCTGGCGTTGTCGAACACGGCGAGACCGAACTCGGTATTTGTAAGCTATAACCTCGGAGAAAACTCAAAAATAGCTTTCGGAATGAGAAATATTTTCCAAACGTGGAGACAGGTCTACTTCCAGGTTTTT